>FUIF01019571.1_pt1 | contig 15775 bp, 10 predicted proteins | sample 1003461 | NCBI WGS metagenome assembly FUIF01 (sample SAMEA80401918, study PRJEB19352) | marine metagenome | reverse complement strand
TAGGTAACACTATGAGCTTGCCCCCGCATCTTGGCTCGATCCAAGACATAAAGGAACGTGAACAGAAAGCGTTTAGCACTCAAGCAATGTGGCACGACCAATTGCAGGATGTGTACGAATACTTTCTACCGCAACGTAACCTGTTTGACACTGAGAACACCGGTCAGAAGAAGATGGATCGCATCTTTGACTCGACTGCGTTGACAGCTATCCAACAAGGTGCGAGCAAGCTCCAAGAAAACATTGCTCCGATCTGGTCACGTTGGGCTACATTCCAGCCGACTGAAGAGATCATCCGGTTATTGGAATCAGGTCAGTTCGATGTATCCGAAGAGGACGTGCGAGCTAACCTAGATCAGCAGTGCGAGCTTGTCTTTGACTACCTGAATCGCTCTAACTTCCATACGCAGTTCTATGAAGCGGCGCTTGATCTTCTCGTGGGTACGGCAACCATGAAGATCGAGGAGACAGACGACGAAACAAACCCTATTTGCTTCCACACGATCCCTCAGAAGGGCATTGCGTTTGAAGAGGGTCCATACGGAACGGTCGAGACACACTGGCGACGGTTTCAGGTCAAGGCTCGTTTACTAGAGCGTATGTGGCAGGGCTTTGAAGCCTCGCAGAATGTACGCAACATGATCGAGAACAGCCCCAACACTGAAGTGAGCGTGTCTGAGGGCGTAGTTTTTGACCCTAAGAGCAAGCGATACTACGGTTGTCTGTGGGTTAACAATGAAAAGTCTTTCTCATGGACTGAAGACTTCGGGGAATCTAGCCCTTGGGTCACTGGTCGGTACACAAAGGTAGCCGGTGAGATACGTGGTCGTGGTCCTGCGATGCAGTCATTGCCCGATGTGCGCTCACTGAACAAGGCGAAAGAGTTTGTCTTGCAGAAAGCCGCGATTGACCTTGCCGGTATGTACACAGCTACTGACGACGGTGTCACTAACCCGTACAATATGGTGATTGCACCCGGTGTCGTGATCCCAGTCGGGTCAAACAACACCAACAACCCTTCTATTCAACGTCTCGATACAGGATCGAACCTTGCTCTTGCGCAATTTGAAATCGTCGAGCTACAAAACGCTATCAAGTTGGCAATGTTCAACGACTTGCGTGATCCTGCTGGTCCTGTTCGTAGCGCCACTGAAGTTGCTATTGAATCCAGAGAGCTTGCAAAGCGGATCGGGTCGGCATTTGGGCGACTTCAGACCGAGATACTCATACCAATACTCAAGCGTGTCGTCGCTATACTGACTCGACGCGGATTGATCGTGCCTATTGAGCTTGATGGCCGCGATGTACGAGTTAAGTTCACTTCTCCACTAGCACGAGCACAAGACGGCGAAGACTTACTAGCTGTCCAACAAGCCGTACAGTTCGTATTGGGCACGTCTGGCCCCGAGCAGGTACTCATGGCTTATAAGACTGAGGACTTCGGTACATGGGCGGCAGAAAAAACAGGGATGCCGTCTGAATTGGTACGGTCTGAGGTAGAGAAACAGCAAATCATCCAAGCCGGTGCGCAAGCTCAGATGCAACAACAACCACAACAAATGGAAGCTGAATGACTTGGGAAACAATTGAGGGCGCAAGCCCAGATGCCAAGAGACAGAAAGCCAAAGCACAAGAACAGATAACAGAACTCACCAAAGCCTATGCCCGATGCTTCAACACTGAAGACGGGCAGAAGGTCTTGGAGGATCTGACACGTCGCTTTCTATTTGATAACTCAACCGCCCTATCTAGCCAGAACGTCGCGTACGAAGCGGCGTATCACAATGGCGAAGCGGGTGTTATCCGTATGATTATCCACTACATACAGCAGACGGAGAGACTATGACGGAAGAACCCAAGAAGCGGGCGCGTAAAGCCAAGCCCAAGTACGAGGTATCCGGCAATGACATGGACCACCTAGCAACTATTGGGTGCGAACTTGATTGGCTGGAACGATTACATGACCGATATGGCTTTGAGAAGTTCGAGTACATCCACAAGTTTCGAGCTTTCAGGTGCTACAAAGACGGTCAACACGTTGATTGGATCGACGTAAACGATCTTGCTGTGATCAATGGCAAGCGCAGGCTGGAATCTATCCTGCTAAGACACCAACCCGTAAATGTTAAACGAGCAGTAATTCAATATCCTTGGAGATAATCATGGAAGAACAGGCCGTAGAAAGTAACGACACCCTGCAATCATTAGTAGATGCCGCAGAGCCCACATTAGGTGAAGGCGAATTCTTTTTGAGTGATGGGATCAAGGGCGTTGGCGATCAACCCGAGTGGTACAAAGCCGACAAGTACAAGTCAGTAGCAGAGCAAGCCAAGGCATACACCGAGCTGGAGAAGAAGTTTGGTGGATTCACTGGCGCACCTAAAGACGGTTACTCCGTTATTGAAGGTGTAGAGTCAGACGACGCGTTGTGGCAGGAGCTAGTGTCGTTTGGTGAGAAGACCAACATGTCTCAGTCTGCAATGAACGACGCATGGGAATTATTATCCGCACAAGATCAAGCGGCTGAAGAAGTATCAATGGAGGTTGAGCTTCAGAAGCTAGGCGATAACGGTGTAGAGCGTGTCAAGGTTGTCGAGCAGTACATGAAGAACAATCTCGATGGCGATACATACGAGCGGTTACGTTATGCCGTAAACAGTGCCGAAGCGGTTGAGCTGATCGAGGCTCTGGTTAAGTCCACCGCCCCTGCTAAGTTGCCGATTGATGGCTACATTGAGCCGGGTGGCATTACATGGTCTGACATTGAAGCCGAGATGTTTAAGAAGCATGAGAGCGGTCAAATGCTACGTGCGGTCGATCCTAACCACGAGGCCAAGGTTCAGCGCATGATGAAAGAATTCGGTGGTGATAAGCCCAACGTACGCGTTGTTGGCTAATACGCAGTCTGTGGTATCATAGCGAGATCGGATACCCCTTTCACAAGGCCCGGTAGTTTTAGGTTGAACGACTGACCGACTATCGGGTACTCAGTCCAAAATCTCTTAATCAATTTTTTTCAATTTGACATAGAGGAGACTGAATCATGTCAATTAATCTCTCCGCAGTAGCGGTAACTGAATTTGACAGCATGGTGAAGCACGCCTACGCAAACATGGGCTTGCTTAAGAACGCTGTCACACTCCGAAACAACGTCGTAGGTGATACCTACAAGTTCCGTCGTATGGGCAAAGGTCTTGCTAACCAGAAGGCTAGCTCTGCCGATGTAGTTGCAATGGGTGTTGGACACGAGTTCAAGACTGCAACACTCGTAAACTGGAACGCACCTGAGTTCACAGACATCTTTGACGCACAAGACGTAAACTTTGACGAGAAGCAAGAGCTGGCATCTACAATCGCCGGTGCCTTGGGTCGTCGTTGTGACCAACTTGTCATCGATGCTATGGACGCTTCTACTCCACTGACTACTGCTGTAGCCGCTGGTGGTACTAACCTCACAATCGCTAAGGTCAACCAAGCACAGGTTGAGCTACGTGATCAGGGCGTACCAAACACAGAGCTTTTCGCAGTAATCGAAGCTGGTGGATTGGGTGGACTCTTGGCTGACGAGAAGGCGACTTCTTCTGACTACCAAGCGGTCAAGGCTCTTGTATCTGGTGAGATCAACTCTCTTGTTGGCTTCCAGTTCATCATCCTTGAGACTCGTGCGGAAGGCGGTCTGACTGAAGCGGCTAACGTCGTGGACTCTTGGTTCTTCCAGCGTCCGTCTGTCGGCCTTGCTATCGGTATCGACATGAAGACTGAGATCAACTACGTTCCTGAGAAGACCTCTTGGCTGTCTAACGGCATGCTGAAGGCTGGCTCTGTCGTTCGCGACGAAGGTGGTTTGGTTAAGGTTCAGTACGACAAGACTGCATAAGTCTTACACGGCCCCTTCGGGGGCCATTCTATTTCCGGGTGGATTATGGCGAGCAAGATCGACTTAATTAGCAATGCACTGATTCTGATTGGTGATACTCCGATTAATTCACTCACTGGTGGATCACGGCGCGAGACTGTCGCGAACAACTTATACGACAACATAGTCCAGAACGAGCTGACGAAGCATCGTTGGGGCTTTGCTCGTAGGCAAGAACAGATGTCCCGCTTGACGGACGTGCCCGTGAACCCCAATCAATGGGCAACAATCTACCAGTTACCTACTGATTTACTGTTCCTGATCACTGTATCGCCTGACTCCAACTATCAGATATACGGTGACAAGGTATACAGCAACTCAGATAACGCTATGTTCGCTGACTACATTGCCAACACGCCCGAAGACGAATGGCCTGTGTACTTTGCCAAGATGATCGAGTACGCACTGGCTATGGACTTCGCCGCAAGCATTAGAGACAGCTCTGCGGCTAGAGGTGAGATGGCCGCGGCCTATGTAAATGCGTCCCGTATGGCGCGATTCACGGACTCTCAGCAGTATCCTACGCAACAAGTAAGAAGCAACCCATTCACTAATGTGAGGTTCTAATGGCTAAGACTCGATTTATTCAGTCTAGCTTTGTAAGTGGTGAGTTATCCCCGCTACTGAAGGGCCGCATTGATATTAACCAGTATTATCAGGCTGTCGAGACTGCCGAGAACGTCGTGATCGTTCCGCAAGGCGGGATGCGTCGACGTCCGGGTACTGAGTTTATAAGCGAATGCGTTAAAGGTATTTCAAAGAAGTCACCGACGTACACGATGCCCAATGGCGGAAACACATCGGTACTCAATGACGGCAATGACGCAACAACCACGTCAACAACTACGCCAATCGGCACGACTGACCCGTATGTTGTCGCCAAGATGGATTTGTTGACTGATCTCCCCATGAAGTTTATTGATCTGCGCCAGATAAGCCTGTCAGCCGGGACAAGTAGTCAGTTTAAAGTCCAGTATTCAACCGATGATGTGACCTATACCGACGCCGCAAGCGTCCCTTTGCTTGGCACTAACCCGCAGAACTTCCGATTACTGGTTGATCAGACCGCTCGATACTGGAGACTGGCTCGTATTGGTGCGACTGACCTAGGATCTGCGACGGTCACTATTGCTGGCCTGTCTTTGTACGAAGAGTCCGCCATTCTAAGTACGCCACGCCTTGTAGACATGAGCGTTGAGGATGACCGGCACTACTTGGTGGAGTTTACGCGAGACAATATCGCAATCTTCCGCTCTCAGCTTGTAGGCATAAACATACAGACCACTAGGGTTGCGGACATCAAGCCCTTGTATAGCGCTCTGACATCGGACCAAATAGAAAACATCCGCGTGGCTCAGGTTGAAAACGTAATGCTTATCGTTGGTGACTTTGCACCAATGCGTTTGGTAAACCTTGGAGCAGATAACGATTGGTTTTTGGACCTTATCCCGTTCACTAACGTACCTCAGTACGACTTTGACGATGCACTAAGCCCTACGCCTACCAATGAAATACAGGTTATGACGCTAGGTCATACCGGATCGGGACAATGGAAAAAAGGTGACCGGTTTGAGATAGACATTGAAGGGGTTCTTTCTAAGTCTATTAGCTTTGCTGGAGACTCGACTGCCGATGAGCAAGCGTCAACCGTGTTTAACATCCAGAAGAACCTGCAAGAGATGCCGGTATTTGGTGAGACAGGCGTAGCCGTAGCACGAACAGGAAACCAGCAGTACACAATCACAATATCTGGAGAATCTACAAAAGACTTTGAGTTGTTCTCTGCGTATGTGACCGAGGGCTCTTCAGATCACGAGATTGATTTCACCAAGACGCAATCAGGCTCACCCCGTAAAGAGGATGTCTGGTCGTCCACCCGTGGATATCCAAACAGCATTTGTTTCTATGAGGGGCGCTTGGTTATAGGCGGTACTGAGTCAAAGACCCAATCAATCTTCATGTCTAAGACGGGATCATTCTTCGACTTTGATATTGATGATGGTGATGACGATGAAGCAATCTTTGCGACGATTTCATCTCGTAAGCTGAATGACATTGTTGACGTGTACCCCGGTCGTAACTTACAGATCTTTACGTCGGGTGCAGAGTTTGCAGTTACTAGTAAGCCGACAACACCTAGCTCGATCACGATTCAACCCCAGACTTCACACGGCGCGAACAAGGTTGAGGTCCAAGACGTAGACGGATCGACCATATTCGTTGACCGACACGGCAAGTCCCTTCTGAGCTTCCTGTATTCCTTTAACGAGGACGCTTACACGTCAGACGATAGATCGGTACTGGCCTCTCACTTGATCAACCAGCCGGTCGATATGGCCCTTCTAGCGGGCACTGCGAGTGACGACGCTAACTGGCTGTTTATCGTCAATGCAGATGGCACGGCGACAATCCTTAACACGCTAAGAAGTCAGGACATTAACGGCTTCACTAGCTGGAAGACAGACGGCGACGTGAAGAGTGTTTGCGTTGTAGATGATCAGCTCTTTATGACTGTCGAGCGGACTGTAAACAGCGTTAAGAAGCTTTTCATTGAGCGCTGGGACTTTACTTACTTGATGGATTGCTCGATTAAGAGCGTCCAAATAGCCGGTGATATCGACGGACTGGACCATTTGAACGGTGAGTCGGTCAAGGTGTTAACCCGTGACGGCCAATCTGACGCCAACGAAGGGTATGTGCTGTCATCTTACACGGTAGCTAGTGGCGAAATCACTCTCGATCCTAGTGAGGTGTACAGCGTTACCACGTATGAGGTTGGCTTACCCTTTATTCCTACTATTAAGCCTATGCCACTGAACACAAACATCGGATCAGGTCAGAACCAGATGCGGCTCAAGAAGATTGTGCGCATGAACCTGCGAGCCTATGAGTCCTCTGGTATCTATATCGACGGCATACCAGTGCCTATTCGCGAGTTTGGGGAGGCAGGACCAACGTCACCTCTTACCGGCGGGTCGATTATTCCGAAAACTGGCATAATAGAAGACGTTTACGATATTAACGGCTGGGGCCGTGAGGTCATACCGACGATTACTTGTCCTGATCCTACGCCCATGCACATACAGATGATTGAATACGAAGTTGAGGGTAACTAGATGGACCCGTTTACTATATTGGCAATTGCCTTAACTGCGACGGGAGCGGCAACGTCTGCTTACGGGCAGGTGCAAGCTGGCAAAGCTCAAGAGATAGCACTGAAAGAGCAAGCCAAGCAGGAAGAGCTTGCGGCAGAGAGCCAAGAGCTACAGCGTCGGCAAGAACTTAACAAAGCATTAGCGGCTAACGCCGCGGCACTATCAACCGCAGGAATATTTGGAGAAGGTACGCCAGCAAGTTTAGCTCTAGCAAGTGCAAAGCAGGTTGGATTAAGCGAAGCCACTATTGATGTGTCTGAGAATCTAAGGCAGGCGGCACTCAAGCGACAAGCTAAACAAGCGACTCAAACGGCGGGATTAACGGCGGCAAGTACATTGCTTAGTGGTGGCGTGAAAGCGGCGCAGTTAGCGGAATAAAGTTATGGCTCAGAAGCGCATTGATTATTACGGACAGTTTACGCCAACAGGTGTAGACACCTCTCAGGCTAAACGCTTGCAGGCTCTCTCTGGCTTGGCTGAACAGGTCGGGGACATTGCGTTTGAGGTTGGCGGTCGGATACAGAAAAAAAAGGCTATTGAAGACGCATCGGTTGAGGCACTGGCGGCGGCAGAAGAAGGCCGATCACCCGAGATCAAAGAAGGCTTGTTAAGCGCTATTAGCATATATGACCAGTCATTCAACCAGACCGTAGAAAACGCATATATCAATGAAGTTACCTCAGACATACGATCAGCCGTTGATCGCATGAATGTAGAGTCTGATGGCGACTTTGAGCAGTTCTCGCAGAATTCCAACAAATATTTTCAAGGTTTATCGCAGAACGTCGATGAGCGATTTCAGCCAATGCTCCGCTCTGTTTACGATGAGGCGTTTGAGCGTAATGGCGTAAGAGTTGCAGAGCTAGGGCGCAAGCGGGCTAGGACTGTTGCGGTTGATACCACTACTTCTGGCATTGATAACAAGTTAGGGCAAATAAACACTGAGGCTCAAGAAGGCACTGTTGCTTACGCTGAACAACTTGGCATTGAGGCTGTTAGTGCCGCTCAAGCGCTAGTTGACGCTGGTGACGCAAAGCCTAGCTATGTTGAAGGTGTAAAAAAGAGCGTAGAGCAAAGCCTAGCTACGGGCGCAATTATGCGCGAAGTCCGGCAGTCTATGGATTCTAATGACTTTGGTACGGCATACGGCTTGATTGCTGGCGCTGAAAGACCCGAGCAATTTGAGTCTAGCGAGTGGGATGCTTGGAAGGCCGCTACAGCACAAACAGTATCACGTCAGAAGTCGGTATTTGACGCATCGACAAAAGCCGCAGGTGACGCGCTAAAAGAGCAAGTAGGCCAAGCGGCGACCGCAGTTTCACTTGGTATACAGGTTGACCCCGGCGAGATGAAAGAGCTTGCCACTGCCGTTGTTGGCACTGAATACGAGGATGATTTCCAGCTAGTAGAAGAAGCCGGAAGTTTCGCCCTAATGTCCGCGTCACAGCGATCTGCTGTACTAACTCAAGTTGAGGCTGTTGGCCTTGATGAAGTTGAAAGAGCGGAAATACTTATCAAAACTCAGACCGGTATAAACACTCAGCTTAATAAAGACCCAATGGCTTTTGCGATTAAGCAAGGCATAGCGTCTGACGTGCCACTTGATATGAGTGATCCACAGTCATGGGCTGACAGAGTTGCATCGGCAAAAACAGCGTCTATTCACTATGGTCGCGATATACCGGCAATGACTGACGCGGAAGCTGATGCTTTTAGCGATAGTCTTGAAGAGATGACAGTTGCTGAAAAAATGAGCATGGCTCAAAGTCTTAATCAAGACCCGGCGGTATGGAACACAATCAGCAAGGTTGGCGATCCATTGTTTGCAATGATTGGCGCAACCAATGATATGACAGTGCAAAAGACTGCGCTCAAAGGTCAAGAGATGGTGGCTCAAGGCCAAGCAAAGCTTCCATCATTTCAGGATTATATAGGGGTAGCGGACGATTACTTAGGGCCAGCCGGTGAGGTTTATCAGATTGAAAATCGCGGTCTGGTTATTCAAGCCGCCCTTAATCACTATGCCAAAAGTAACCCAGACCCAAGCATCGGATTGAACAAAGGCGCATTTGAGGACTCTCTAGCTTCTATTACTGGCGGTATTGGCGAGTTTAATAAAGGCAAGTATCAACTGCCAAGGGACGTAACAGAGGGTCAGTTTGAAAAAATGCTTGATAAGGTCAATGAGGATTGGCTTGAGATGTATGGCGGTATTGGAATGATGACGGTCAATCAAGCTCTCAAGCAAGTTCAAAACGCCCGTGTTGTTAGCGTCCCAAATAACAAGAGCGAATATAACTTGGTTACTGGTGACGGTGTTTTGATGGTCAACAAAAACGGTAATGCGTTTACTTTTAAGTATGACGAATCAATTGCGGCAAACCTACTTGCGCCCAAGCCAGCAGGTCGTCCCGGCAGGCAACGCTAATGCCTTTTGTTTCCGATAGAGATAAGCGCGCATTCGATCAGTCATACAGACTGTTTACGCCAGATGACTTAGTTATTGAGTCATCATTTGGTGAGGTCTTTGGTGCGTCTTTTGGGCTTATGGTTGATGAAGAACTATCAATATCTGCTGGCTTAAATAAAGAGATGTATCGGGAGCGTACAGATAAACTGCGCGGTATGGTTGATGATGGGTTTGATCGCGACCCATACACCGATAGGCGTGGGCGCATAGACTATGACCGTATTGCTAAAGACACTGGCTTGCTTGCAACTAATGATGAATTACGCGAGCAAAGGAACGAAAAGTTACGCAAGCGCAGAGAGTACGCAGAAGACGTTATAGCCCGTGGAAGTGGCATGGCTCAATTCACAGGCTCTATGACTGCGTTCATGCTCGATCCAATCAGCATTGCAACGATGGGCCTTGGTGCGACATTAACAACTGCTCGCGGTTTAGGCGTTACTGCCAATGCAATGCGCGTTGCCAAAGCTGAGGCCGGTATTGCGGCGGCAACTGAACTAGCCATACAGCCACTTGTATACGCTCACAAGCTCGATATTGAGTCACCTTACTCAGCACAAGAGGCGCTTGCCAACATTGCTACAGCGGCAGTAGGAGGCGCTGTATTAGGGGGTATAGCGGGTGGACTAGCTGGATACCTGCGAGCGGTCAATAATAAGGCTGATGAGCTTGGCGCTGTACAGCCAGATACACCCGAGGCAATGGTCCGAGAGTCCAATGAGCGACTTATCGAAGACTTAGAGATTGCCAAGGCGCGTGGCGACATTCCCGCTATTGACCGAGATGTTATTCAAGCGGAGTTTCTTCAAGAGGTTAGCGAAGAGCTTACGGCTACTGCTGGCAACCGTCTTGAGGCTGGCGAGCGTAAGGCGCTTAAATCTGAACTAAGTGACCTTCAGTTTAGGCTAGAGAACATTTCTGATGTTCCCGAGGCGGTTATCAAGGAACGCGGAGTCCCCGCACGAGTAGCAAAGAGGCGGGCAGGTCAACGCGGCGAAGAGCTTGCACTAGAGCAACAAGCCGGGCTTTCAGATCGCGTTACTCGCATCCAAGACATTTTACGGCAAGACGATGTAGCTCGAGAGGCGTTTGGCGACTTAGATCGAATCAAGCAAGGCATTATCCCGCCCCTGTATGAGCGTCGTCTTAACGAAATTTTGATCGAGCAAGAAATTAACCAAGACATACAATTTCTTTCGGAACGAGAAACCCGAAGCGAGATGTATGACCAGCCTTCAAAGACCCCAGCTAAGTACGAAGAGCCACAGCCACAAAAGGCCGCACCACAAACGACTACAGAGCGCCAGCGTGATATACTTGTCAGGAATGGCATTGCACAAGATTTCGACGCTGATATCGAAGCGTTTAACAATCTAAGGACAGCCGATGAAGTACGACCCGAACGCCCCGGAGACAGAAGACGACGCGATCAAGAGCGAGTTACTGCGCCGCCAGCGGATCAAATTCCACGCGACCAGCCGCTCGAAGGAGCGCCAAACATCCAAGGAGCCACCGGGCCAGACCTTGGAATCACAAGCGCCGGTGAAAAGTATGCAAGAGCAACCGGAATCCCCTTCTCTCGACAAACAGAATATGTAAAGGTTGATGAAAACAGGGCGAAGCGCATAGCTCAAGCCTTTGAGGATATGGAGGACAACCCTTCTGATCCCGCAGTCCAAGAAGCATATAGAGATTTAGCTAACCAAACTCGAGCGCAATATGACGCGCTTATTGATGATGGTTATGAGTTTACGTTCTTTGACTCAAGAAGCGATCCGTATGACGGCAACCCCATAAATGCCATTCGCGATCTTCGCAATAACAAGCGCATGGCGGTGTATGGGACTTATGACGGCTTCGGAACACTTGACGACTTCAAGGCCAGCTTAGACGATCCAAACAGAATCTTGCTCCAAGATAGCGGGTTGAGATGGAAAGATCAGGGCGGCAAAGAACAGATTGTTACTAACAACGATTTATTTCGCGCGGTGCATGATGCCTTTGGTCACTCTCTCGAGGGCGCTGGTTTTAGAGCGCGTGGCGAAGAAAACGCATTCCAAGCCCATATGCAGTTATTTACTGGCCCAGCTAGACGCGCAATGACCACAGAAACTCGAGGTCAAAACAGCTGGTTAAACTACGGGCCGTATGGCGAAGCAAATCGAACAGCCGGTGTTTTAGACACTGTATTTGCAGATCAAAAAATGGGCTTGATGCCTGAGTGGGCATCGGCAGAAGGCGTTATTGCTCAACCCCCAGTAAGGGCGCAAGTTACCGACGATCCAGTCATGCAGGAAATACTCGAAGTTGCCGAGGCTGAGATGAAGCCCATTGATGACGAGATTAAAAACATTGAAGATGTATTGAGGTGCGCTCTTGGCTAACGGATTTGAAAGATGTGTCAACGAAGCTCTTGCACAGAATCGTCTGTCTAAAGACGTGGCGCAAGCAATCCTTGATTCTGATGACCCGAATCAAGCCATTGATGATGTGCTTGGCAACCTAACGCGTCAGAAGCGCGAGACAGCTATACAAGCTGTACGCATATCTCAGGCATACGACTCCGTTAAGTCGCACCCACAGGGCATGTCGGCGGGTATTACAGCCTTGATGACCAAAGACCCTCGCGGAAATGCCAAGTACAAGAACGTCGAGTTATTGGCTAAGTATTACGAGGGCGAATTCCACGGTATGAATGCCGAGGCACTTGCTAAGTTTCGATCCCGTATGTTTGGTATTGAGCAGGATGAAGAAGAGCTAACCAAATTTCTTAAAGCTATTTACCGCGAAGATGTTGATGACCCAGAAATAAAGGGGATGGCAGACGCATGGCATAAAACTGCCGAGCGGATGCGCGTGTTGTTTAACTCTCGCGGCGGCTCTATATCTAAAAATGAGCGATGGCTAATGCCACAGCGACATGATCAGGCGTCAATCAAAAAGGCTGGCGTGGAAACATGGAAAGAAACAATTAGAGATTTGCTTGATCGTGAATTCATGGTCGATGAAGCTGGTCGTCCGCTAAGTGACAAGCAGTTTGAAATTGCGCTTGATGCTGTATACGAAACGATCAGCACTGGTGGTCTAAACAAAGCCAAAGGGCTGAGTGTTCCACGGCTAGGCAAAAAGCTATCTCGTAAAGGTGGCGAAAAGCGATTCCTATACTTCAAAGATGCTAATTCATGGATGAAGTACCAAAACCGATTTGGTCGCGGCAACGTCTTTGATGCGTTAACCGACTATATCAACATGATGGCTAACGACATTGCAGTTATGGAAACGCTCGGGCCGTCACCTAGCGGCACGTTTGATTTTTTGTTAAACAAAGCAAAGTTAGAAGAGGATCTTACCGGGCCTCAAGAAGCATTTAACAATGCCGTGTTTAAGGTTGCGGCAGGCCAAGTAAACTCTGGAGAGCTTACCGGGTTAGCAGATGGCTTGGAAGCAACGCGAAATGTCTTAACTTCAGTTACGCTTGGCGGTGCTTTTTTATCGGCAATCAGTGATGTTGGCTTCATGTTCATAACATCAAGAATGAACAAGATTTCTCCATTGAAAGCTATCCAGCAACAACTAGCATTAATGCGCCCAGACAACGAAGCTGACCGCATATTCGGAACCCGTCTTGGTTTAACTGCGGAAAATGCCGCAAGACAGACAGCGGCTAACAGATACGCTGACACCTATGGCACGGGCAAAGCCGCAAAATTAGCTGAAGGCGTGATGAGGGCATCTGGATTAGAGGCGTGGACTAATGCCGGACGCAAAGCATTTGGCATGGAGTTTTCTGCCTTACTGGCTGATAACTTTCAAAAATCATTCGCTAATCTTGAAACTGGAATACAAGACGCATTTGGCAGATATGGGATTACTGAGCAAGATTGGGACGTATTTAGAAAGCAACCGCCATTGATGTTACGCGGTGCTCCTTATGCTGATATGACTCAAGAGGGCGGTGTTAAGTTTCACCAGATGGTTTTATCTGAGACTGATTTTGCCGTGCCTACACCAGACGCAAGAGTGCGCGCTGTAACCACTATGGGAACGTCACGAGCGACTGTTTCTGGCATGGGCATTCGCACTATTATGCAACTTAAATCATTCCCTATAACCATCCTTATGGGTCATGGGATGAGGGTTGCTTATCAAGATACTGCCGGTAAGAAGTTGCAGTATTTTGGTGGCCTCATGGCAATTACTACAATACTTGGCGGGGTTACTCTGCAAGCTAAAGACCTTGCCGCGGGACGAGAGCCAAGGCCTATTCTTGATTCAGAAGGTAGTCCAGAAAAATTTATAGGCGCGGCAATGCTACAAGGCGGCGGTCTTGGAATATTTGGGGACTTTTTATTCTCAGATCAAAACCGTTTTGGATCAGGCCCAGCGTCAACATTGCTTGGACCAACTGGCGATCTTATAAACAGAGCAACGCAACTAACTCTTGGCAACATACAAGAGGCTTACAAAGGCGAAGAGACCCATATCTTTAGCGAGACCATAGACTTTACAGAGCGTTACACGCCCGATATTTGGCAGATTCAGACGCTAAAGAACGCAATGTTTGATCAGCTAGAGCTAATGGCTGACCCAGACGCTCAGAGAAAGTATAATCGCATAATGCGTAATCGAATGAGAGATTATGATCAAGGCTACTGGTGGGAACCCGGTGAGCCTTTACCGGAGGCAGTAAAGTGACAGTAGCAGACAACACAAGCCGTAACCAATATACCGCAACTTCTGGCCAAGCAGTCTTTGCGTATACGTTCGAGATCGTAGACAAGGATCATATTGTCGTACTGAAGAACGGCGTAGCCCTCTCAGAAGGCACAGATTACGCTGTATCAAACGTAGGCAATGACAATGGGGGTAACATAACCCTAACGTCAGGAGCCACTGCTGGCGATATCATGACCCTCTACAGGGAAATGCCTTACTCTCGCACACAGAACTACACAAACTCTGGTGACTTCTTAGCCTCTGAAGTAAACAGCGACTTTGATGAGCTGTGGTTAGCAGGTGAGCAGACTGACCGTGCATTCTCACAGTCTATCCGCAAGCCTATTACCGACTCTGACTCTATCTCGATGGAGCTACCCGAGGCGGCTACTCGTGCTAACAAGTTTGTTAAGTTTGACGCTACTGGTGCGGTTGATGTTGCTGGCGCTACTGTCACCGTTCCTGCTGAAGACGTAAACATTGATGACGCTGGCAACTACTACACATCCGATAATGTTGAAGGCGCACTGCAAGAAGTAGGCGCAGATTTAACAGCGAACACTACAAAGCTAAATACTATTGAGACTGGCGCAGACGTTACTGACACAGCAAATGTTACTGCCGCTGGCGCTGTAATGGACAGTGAGCTAACTAACGAGGCCGCTGTTAAGGCGCTGAACCAAGGCGTTGCTACTACTGATAGCCCTACGTTTGCAGGCTTAACAGTTGACGCTGTAACGTATACAGGCACAGACGGTACAGACGGACAGGTATTGATGACCAATGGCGCTGGCGTTGCCGCGTTTGAGGACATGCCTAGCTCTACTTACCTTGACGTTACTGACTTTGGCGCTACGGGTGACGGTACAACCGATGACACCACGTCTATCCAAAATGCTATTAACCACGCGTCAAACAATGAGATCCAAACGATCTTCTTCCCAACTGGTCACTACAAGTACACCACGCTCCGCTTGTACCACGACGCAACAGACAACCCCAACTTCCAAGGAGAGTCTGCGTCATATACTGGAGACAACTCCACAACAACATTTGCATATAGCTGGCCTATTCAAAAAGCCTCTGATCTGCGAGTAAAAGTAGATGACGCTATCCAAGAACTTGATACCGATTACACAGTATCAGGCGTTGGTTCTGAATCTGGTGGGAATGTCACGTTTATATCTGGAGCGCCTGCTCTCGATGCCTCAGTAAGTCTTGCCGAAGCTAACCGTGATGGACGTTTTGTATTCTTGGGTACTGGAAAACTTGGTCTTTCTGATCTTAACTTTTTGAAGACCGAGCCTAGCCGTATTTATGGATCGCGTTTAGAGTCTACTGCTGGTGGTAGCGGACTTATCGTTGAGCCTACTGGCACGTTCTCAGGGACAGATGCTAGAAACTTCCGCGCCGAGAACATGACTTTCATAGCCGACAATACGGGCTATATCATAACGTCTGAGTCTTGCCCCGGAATGTCTTTCAGCAACTGTAGCTTTAAGCAATTCAACACTGGAG
>FUIF01017794.1_pt1 | contig 15776 bp, 27 predicted proteins | sample 1003461 | NCBI WGS metagenome assembly FUIF01 (sample SAMEA80401918, study PRJEB19352) | marine metagenome | reverse complement strand
AAGGTGCCAGGCGAATATGACAAGCTTCTCTTCTCCACTTTCGAGTATCGTTTGGCATAGTCCGCCGCGAACGGTGCAACTTCTATGCCCATCAGCCTGCGGATGGTTGCCAACTCGCCGGCCTGCTCGAAGTTCCGTAGAGAGAATGTTTCGGGGTCAATGTCAAGCGCTTTTTCTGCCTGGATCAGTTTATTCAGCCGCCCCGTGGGCTCAACGTCAACGATCTCGTAGGTTATTTCGGGAAGCTGCGTCAATACGTCGCGCTTCTGCCGGCGCACCATAAAGTTCGAACGCAGACGGTTCTGTAGTTCGAACAGGCGACCTGTCTTTTCTTGGGAATAGCGTCGGCCTTGCCTGTTGTTGCCGACCCGTATCGGATTGAAACGCTCGCAGAAAGCGTTTTCGCTCATGTAGTCTACCGCATCCCAGCAGAGCGCTTTTGCAAGAGTAAAGCACTCGCGAGGGCGATTTGGTAAAGGTGTGCCGGTGAGCGCGAGGACAGACCCGGCCTTCGAAATAAGTCCTTCACGATCGTTGTTGCCAAACATGGCGGCAGTGCGCCCACTTGAGGAGTTTTTGAGGTAGTGCGCCTCATCAATAATGATAAGGTCATAGCATCGCTCGGCGAGAGCAGCCCAGATCGGAGGACTTCTGAGTAGATCGAAAGAAACAATTGTCCATTGCGCATTTGGGTGAACCCCGTCACTCGTTTTCAGTATCGGGTAAGTTATAAACCGACCCGGCATTGTAGACCAGACGTTAATCTGCTTGGCCCACTGCAGACGGATTGCCGCCGGGCATATCACTAGCACATTCTGTGCCTCTCGCACATTCGCCGTGACAATCGCCATGGGTGTCTTACCCAGCCCGGGACTGTCGCCGATCAGCGCGTGCGGCCGTCGGAGAACGTAGTCCACGCCTGCGCGTTGAAACGGATACAGGTCGTAGTTGAGTTCGATTGCCTTCTGGCCTATCGGGTGTGCCGTATCGGAACCGAGGGACCGGGACGCCTCCAACTCTGGCAGCCAGGCGCCGAACTGTTCCCGCGCCCGTGGCGTCGCATAGTCCGCATACGTCATTGCAGCGTACATGCTATCGGTGAACATACAGGCGGTGTCGGGCGTCGACGCAGTTGTCGAGTAGTTCAGCCCGTGCTCGGCCATCAACTGCTTTACGTTTATCTCGCTATCGCGCGGGACCTTCAACGTATAGAAGTTGGTCTTGTCGTAGTAGTCTAGTTGCATACGTAGGTGAAATCCTTTGTACCGACAAGGTCTAGTCGCTCATAAAAGCCCGTATACGGATGATATTGCTCAGTGCGCTCGAACACCTGCAACTCGTTAGGTCTGAGGTCTTCGTTCCTCCGCACTTCAAACCCCATGAGCATCGCCGGCCCATCCCACGTCTCCATAATCGGATGCGCGTTGAATACGCGAGCTATGTTAGACATCCGCGACACCTTCAATACGAAAACCTTTTTTCGGGTTGTGTTGTTTGTTGGTGTAGTACGGGGCCAGAAAGTTTACAACGTCCGAGCCGTTATACCCTAGCAGTTCTTTCCAGTTCATTCGTCTGCTCCTTATGTCCTGTATTAGAGTATATCGGACTTAATCTACGCTGCGAAGCATCGTCAGGGCAAAAGCGCACGCAATAAGCGGAACAAGTGTTAATAGGCCTGCGCTTTCACTCATCGCTTGTCCCGCTATACCAGCGTTCAAAGCCGCCACTAGAGCCCATATAAACCTGAAAAAGTACCTCACATCACACTCCCTGTCCTTTTGCTTTGGAAAATTCTTCTTCAATTTGATTTTGCCACGCGCGGTTAACATCGTCTAAGTGATCCGCTATAACTCGAAGTTCGGCGCTTGATAAAGCACCTCTACACGCTTCAGGCCAATAGTACATAAAACCGTCTTCCATTGTGACGAACTCTCCCCTCTCGCGAGCCACGTTTATAATGTTACTCATCGCTTTCCCCCATGTTAATTCCGAAGTGTCGAAGCACGCGCCCTTTGCAAAGGTTTTCGACGTTCACTCTATTCACAGTCACGCCGAACTTCACCGTCTCCGCATGGCACAAAGCCTTCAGCAGATCACAAAACTCTTGCGTCTTCAAGTCTGCCCGAGTGTTATCTGCAACGGCCATGCCGATCTCGCCGAGGCAAACATCTGCAATGGCGTCCTCGTAATCAACGACGTTGAAAGACGCTTTCTTTGGATTGTGTACGTTGTAGTTGATGACACAAGATATAGTGACGTCAACGCCGTCGCTCGTCTCGTGAGTCTGCTCATTCAATGAAATGATATCGTTCGCTATACTGATGATGCGCGTCTGTTCGAGCAGCGGCCACTTCAGTTTCGTCTCCGTAATGGTCCTGTGGTATTTACCTAACCGCAACACCACCGCTGCCTCGTCTTCATCGACAATCTGCCACGGCTTGATAATATCCCAGCCCTCTTCTAAAAAACTTAAAAATCGGTTCTAACATGCTGGCTCCGTTTGTTTGACGACACTAACGCAGTCGCCCTCGTTGGTTTGTTGCGGTCTACCAATGACCCGACAGCTTGTGTGGGTTGCGCTGTCATTACCTCTCCCACACTAGAGAGTTGACAGTTGGTATACGACGTGCATATTCTCTGGTCAACTGGGCAGGAGCAAGAATGACACCAAACAAACTCGACTGGGCGCTTCACTATGCGAGCATGGGGCTGAAAATTTTCCCCGTACACTCGAATGGTAAGCGCCCCATCCACAATGATTGGCCCGACCTCGCCACGTCCGATCCTGCCCAGATCGCGGACTGGTGGCGCGAGTGGCCCGACGCTAACATTGGTTGCACCCCGGGAGCGTCGGGTCACGTTGTTATTGATGTCGACACGAAGAAAGTCGACGGGCACCAAGCTCTCACGGATTTGCAAGTCGAGCTTGGCAAGCTCCCAGAAACCATGCGAACCAAAACCCCATCCGGGGGCGTACACGTATGGCTGAAGATGGAGGGCTCGTGTAAAAACTCCGCCGGCTCTCTCGCCCCAGGCATAGATACGCGCGGTCGGCGCGGCGTCGTCGTCATGGGTGGATCATCCATCGACGGGAAGGACTATACCACAAAAGATTTTTCGATTGCAGCAGCGCCGGAACAATGGACTGCGCGCCTCGGTCGGCTCGGGGAGCGCGACGAGAACCGCTCGGCCGTCACCGATGAGATGGACCTGCCGCACAACATTGAACGCGCGCAGGAGTATATCGAATATGCAGTCAGCCAAGGCGACGTCGCTATCGAGGGACAGGGCGGCGACGACAGAACCTTCCGACTTTTCACTAAACTGCGCGACTATGGGCTGAGCGAAGACAAAGCCGTCGAAATTGCAGCGCCCTGGAACTCCGCGTGTATCCCGCCATGGGATCAGGATGAGTTTGAACTCAAAGCGGAGAACGCATACAACTACGCACAGAACGAAGCCGGCGCACGCGCGTTGACTGACGACGGCACGGGCTTTGCAGCTATCAAAACAAATTCCGGCACTGGCACACCGCCTGCGGGACCGTCTGGCCAGGAAGAAAACCCATTCAAGCCACTCACCATGGCCGACATGAGGAAACTTCCTGAGCCGGATTGGCTGGTCGAGGACTGGATACCCCACTACGAATTGACAATGCTGTACGGGCCCTACGGCTCGATGAAATCCTTTATCGCTCTCGACATCGCACTCAACGTCGCCTACGGGCGCGCGAGCCTCGGCGTTGATTATGAGCCGAAGCAGCACCCGGTTATGTACATCGCAGGCGAGGGGCAGTACGGCATTGCGCAGCAGCGCGTGCCTGCCTGGTGTGCCCATCACGGCCTGGAGGATACTGACAACTTTCAATTGATCCCCCATATGCCAATGGCCCGTAACGGCGCAGCCGACCTAGCGAAACTTTTCTCGGCAATTGAGACTGACAATCCCGCCGGCCTGCCACGCTTGATCGTTATTGATACGCACGCTCGTAGCATGTCTGGCCTTGATGAAAACACCGCGCAGGACACTTCGAAGGCTGTTGAATTCTACCAGCAACTTTCTAAGCGCTACTCGTGCGCCGTCCTCATCATTCACCACTCAGGCGTTGACCCGACACGCGAGCGCGGATCGTCATCATTCGGCGGCTCGTGCGCCTCAATTCTTTACACTGAGTATGACCAGCCCCACAAAGTTTTAACGCTCAACTGTAAACGGCATAAAGACGCGGACAAAACAAAGGCCATCCACTTTGAGCCCGTAATCGTCGAAGAGTTTGACAGCGTCGTCCTTGAACGTAAGAAGTTTAAACAGAAACCCGCCGAAGCGCCGCAGCACTCCGAGTTATACAATGACGTTGTCGCTACATTGAACACGCTGGGCGCTTACTCGTTCGGCGATGCAGTTGAAACCAAAATCCTGGCGTCATCAATGCCGGCCGTTCAGTATGAGGTGGAACCTGATGCAATCTATCGCGCTACAAGAAAAATGACCGCGATATTAGAGCGCAACGCAAAGAAAGAGTTGCGGCCCCTCATCCACGGAGATGAGAAGCCGCTGCAGTGGCATTTACCTCCGATCACGGAGTAAGATGCTGTTGGCACTTCGGGCACGGAGTGCCAAACTGAATTTCATAAACAGCATTTGCCTTTGCATAATCCTTATTGCGATAAAGATCGTTATAGACATTTTTGTCGCACATTATTAGTCGTGATCTTAAGGGATCGCATCTGGCCCGCGCTTAGTCATGTGGAGTGTCGAAATCATGCCGTTGGGGTGTTTGCGCGCAAAACTATTAGGCTTGCGCTTGGGTTTTGTTGAGGCGGGGCCTTACCTGAGGAGCGGCCCGTCACGGCTCCGGCATAAGCATAAACGTCAGCTATATGGTCAGACACGGGATTGTCGCCGTAATGTTTCTCGACCGGCAACTCACGGTCAATGCGTTGTGCCTGCTCCTGTTGCTCACGCAACGCCCTGCCGTTGTCGCCGTCAAGCCCGCGCTCATTCATGGCGCGCCTAATTGCTTCGAAATCGTCTGCAACTCTAGTCATGTTCATCCTTTCTCTGCTTTCGTGCTAGATGCCACCCGTCACAAAACGGGCATTTGTAAACCTTCAATTTGATTGGCTCGGGTCCGTTGCCGCGCCAGATTGCAAATTTCTTTGCCTTGCTGCGCGACTTAAAATACTTCTTATCCGAACACGAGCGCTTAACAAACCACGGAAAGCCCGTGTTAGTATTCGTCATGCGGCCCAATCTCCCTAACGACGCGCGAATAGGCCTTTACAAAGATGCACTGCGCCCGTGTGACGTGAGAATAGCCGGGCTCGACTTCATATTCTAAAAGCCTGACGTCACGGTCTCGGAGCGCAGGCAAAACTAAGTCAGGATGCTGCAACCAATTTTCCAACTGTTCGCGACTTGCAAAGCCGTGGAAAACGTCAGCGCCGTATGCGTCTCTTAATTCGCTTAAACGTTCGCCGTCCTGATAACTCTCGTTATAAACCGTCGGCGTGCAATCCGCGCTTTGTAAGTTTATATTCAGCAAGGTGCCGACTAACTCCATGGGCGGATCGCCGCTGTAGTTGCCGCGTTGATATGGTCCGCTGCCGCAAGGTTGCTCCAATCTTAAAACTCTCACTGGCGAAACTCCAGACGGCGCGCGAGGGCGGCTTGTGCGTCTTCATTCCATGCGTGCTGCCGCGCTAACTCGCTTGATAGGTGCTCGCCGTAAGGCGTAACGCAAACAAATATCTTGCCGAAATACTCGCCCGACAAGTCAAACGCTGCAGAAACTGACCACGGCCGGCCGTCTTTTGCGTCGCGCTTGTAGTATACGAAATAGGGTTTAACGTCTTTCGCGGCCTTTTCCGTGGCTGCGGTGACTGCGTAGTGAATGGTTTTAGCCTTGATCATGGCGCTTTGCTCCTTTTATTGCCTGCCGTTCGATCTCTCGTAAGTCGCGGTGATGCTCAAGCTCTGCCGCGATTGCAGTAGGTAGGCGGCGACGTCTAAATATTGCCGCTTCGAATTTCTCTTGTGCTCTGCGTTCGATCTCGCTCATTGGTGGTCGCTCCTTTCATGGTCACCAATAACCCCGCGCGATTAACACGGGGTTAAAGTTGATCACGTTAAGCGGTTTCGTGCTCGACAATGAAACCTTCAACGCGGGCGATCACATGATCAACCGTTGCCTCGCTCGCCGGATAACGGAAAGAGCTAAACAGGTGGTCGGCTTGATCGCTGGTCAATTCGAAGGTGTCCCAAACGTCGCCCCAATGGAAATTGGGGATAGTGTGTTTCCCTTGCGGGCCGTCGACGTCAATATTTCCCTTGGCGATTTCCGTGCCTTTGAATTGGGGATAAACTGCAGCCCAGCCACAAGCACAAGCGACGGTCCCACAGCCAGCTTTCAGAAACGGCTCTGCAAGCTCTTGCAAGTCGCCGCTGTCGATTTCTAGGCCGTTGCTGTCATGCTCAATATAAACGTCGTTTTCTGCCGCGATATCTTCTATCGCTTCATATGCAAGCGGCTCGCCCGTCTCTTCATCGGCGAGACCAAACCAGCCTTCAAGGTTAAAATTCTTTTCAGTCTTTTTGACGTCTTTCAATACGTCGACTAGGTCGCGCAATCTCTTAAGGTTTGCCATATGGTTGCTCCTTTCATGGCGTTGCGATGGTCAATGGCCATCAATAGGCACGCCCTGCAGCGAACGTGCCTAAAGCTGGTCACTAATCAGCGGCGATGATTTCAGGCACAATGCCTTTTTGAATGTAAACCGCTTCTTGATTAGCAGCCTTACAGATGTACTTGGCGCGCTGGCGAAACCAATCTATCGGGCTGAAATCGCCGTCCGCTTCGACTACGGCCGCGACGGAATAAACTTTCACGGTCTCCATGATAACGGGGCCTTTATCGCCGCGCCATCCGCCGAAAGCCTCGGTCTGAGTGAAGCCGCCGAAAACTTCGCAAAGCTCGCGCTGCAACTTGTCGTGAATGTGGCCGATGCTGTTTCCGTCGTTGTCGTGCGTTGGGATTATTAGTTTATATTCAATCATCTTCGTTGCCTTCCCTTAGTTCTTCGCAAAGTGCGCTATCGGCCTTGCGGCGTAGTTTCTTGATCAATGCCGGGTCAACGCCCTTGCCTCGGTCCCAGGCGTCGCAAACGTCGTGCGCGGCGAGGATCAAATCATGTGTTGCAAGCTCTTTCTCAGTCATTGCCCGCAGCCTTTAAGAAGCGCTCGCGATCAAAGCGAGGGTTTGTTTCGGCCAATCGCTCGGCGAAATACTCATTGAGCGCACTGTTGGGGTCTTCTTCGCCACGTAGGAAAAGCGCGCTGCGTGCGTCTAGTAAGATTGCCGCGATGGTTGCGAAATGACGATGTTGCAAGGGAGCAAGGCCCGTGCGCTTGTCTTTGTTTAATGCGGCTTCAGTTGAAAGGCCCATTATGCAACTCCCTTCATGGCTGCGCGCGAGCCTTCAAACGTGACGCGCGGCGTCTTTAGCTTACCAAAGCGCACAAGCTGTACGGCCTGCGACGTGGCGATATGTTGCTGCTGTTTAAGCGCCTGTTTGCGAGCGCTGCAATTGATGGTCAACGGTCTGCGCATTGTTGATGCTCCTTTATAATGCGTGCGTATGATGTAGGCACTAGATGTTAACAGCGAGTTAAGGGCAAGGGTTAACGCATGTCATAATGATCACGAATTGTTACGGGCCTTGCGATAGTGTGACACATCTGCAACAGGTGTTTACGATTGAATAAGGTGTTGTGAATAAATCATTTAATGTTCATTGTTCAGGGATGTGCAACGTGTGCGCCCATGACAAGCGTTAACTTTTGTTTACCACTGGCCAATTGTTGCCCGGCTGCCACACAGTTGCATTTTTGCCACATGCGAGGGGTGGGGGACCCCCGAGCGCGCTCGCGATATATGACGGGAACCCATCTGCTTTCGCGGAGAATTTTTAAAAACTCATGTGTCATGTGATACAAGCATCGAGCCGCCCCACTGATTTCGCAAGAAACAGCAAAACCTGGCGAGCTGTGACTGCGGAGCCCCACCCGGCGCCACAAACGAGAACGTGGGTTGACAATTTCAAAATTTTAGGGTATTTGCTGTTCAGCTTTTTAGCGCCGCCTTCGCGTGAGGCGCGGCTGAAGCATACAGCTAACCCTAAGTCGGAGCGATAAAATGGGAAAATCTGATATACCGAGCCGAGACCAATTTCGGTCGGCTCTCGAACGCGGCTATGACTGGAACGAGCGCCTGGACCTCGTCGAGCAAGTCGTTCATTACGTCCTCATGGACCTGAAGCCCGGTAAGATATTCCGGAACGGTCAACTGGCCGAGGCGGTCCTTGACGTCTATGACCTCAACATCGTCGGCGAGCCTGTCGTCACCCCTCTTCGGAAACCCCTGAGCCAGGCGATCACGGCGCTCGGTAAGCTCGATCGGAATGCTGACCTCATTAGTCTCGGCCGGACCATCAAGTGTGGTCGCGATAGATACGCCCGCGAGCGGCTGTGGTCTTTTAAACCTGACGTCCGGGTAGCCACGCCGCGGGCGTATGAGCAAATTGAGCAAGGTTATGACCCGCCCCTTGACAATGACACAATTTCACGACATCCTCGCGACGGATATGAGCCAGTCACTTGTGGCCACTGCGCAGGGACCGGCAAGGTTTACAAACGTAAGGAGCAGAAAAATGATTGAGGCGCTAATTATCGCAGTCCTCCTCGGGGTCGTCTACTTCATCGGCGAGGCCGACGGTAAGAAACAGGTCTACGCTGAGTGGGAGGCCGAGGAGGCTGACCGCCTAGATAAGGACCTTCCCGCATGATCTGGTATTTCGGCACCGGCTTAATATTTGCCATCCTAGCCCTGATCCTGGGCCACGACGAGGACCAAGACGAGCCTGCTTGGTATATCCTTCCCCAGATGTTTGTTATCACGATCGGGTGGCCCATATGCCTGGCTTACGTGATGTACTATTCAATTCGGACTATCAGCAAGGAGCGAAAGAAATGACCGTCACCGCCGGACCCGACAAGAAACGAGGCGTTGTCCTCTACCGACGCGCTGGCCAACACGCGATCACTATTGAGGAATTGACTACCGGCGAGGCCGAGCAGTTAATCAAGGACCTCCGCCACGCCATCGACAAGGCGACACCCTTTCTTCCCCGCAAATTCGGAGAGAAATAATGTTCGTAAATTTCCAATTTCGAAACAGTTTTGACGGCTCCATAGGCCAAGTGGCTATTCGCGCAAAGGACATCCAGTACGTAAACTCCTTAGACGGGGAAGACGGGATGACGCATGTTGTAACCTATCAAGGCCAGGCGTGGACCGTGGTCGGATCGTTCCGCGACGTAGCGTTCAAGATCGAAAAAGCGCAGGAAGGCCGCGGAGGTTAAACATGCAGCCACCCCGTCGCGCGACCCGTGATGATCTCACGGAAAAGCAGCAGAAATTCGTTGATATGTTCGTTGACCTCGGCGGGACCCGCGAGGCCGCGACGGATGCGTATATGGTCGCCTACGGCCAGGACAACAAAGCCTATGCCTCCCGCTCCGCCGGCCGGCTCCTGAAGGACGAGAAAATCCAACAGGTCCTGGTCGACGAGACTGTCTCCTCCTTCTCAGCCCAGGCCGTCATTGCCGCCGATAAGCTCGGAGATATCATCCAGACAGGCATGTGGCACGGCCAACCAGTGAAACCTAACGACGGCTTGAAAGCCATAGCCATGGCGCTGGAGCGTTCTATCGGCCCGATCGCCCTGCTGCACAAACACCAGCACGAGCACCAGATAGCGGAGGTTCCGCCTGAGCAGCTACGAGCCCAGATATTCCAAGAGCTGGCTCAACTGTCAGATGCGGATAAAGCTCTGTTTCTTGATACACTTAAGGGAGACAATGATGTCATTGATCTGGAGGCTATTACCGTCGATCCCGAAGCGCCCTGGGGACGTACCAAAGATGGTACACCTAAGCAAAAGCCCGGCGCCAAGGAGAAGGAAACTCCCAAGAACCTCCAGACCTCGTATGCGATCGAAGACAATCGTACTGAACTCCAAAAGCGCATCGACGCTATCAAGGAGAAAAAGCTCCGTACTCTGAGGAAAGAGGTAGCGGATGACAGTTAATCCTGAACAGCGCGCGCTCCAGGGCCTCCTGCAAAATCTTAAGGATTTTCGGGAACATAGGTCCTACAACCAGATCGACGCCTATCGGCCGTATCCCAAGCAGAAGCAGTTCCATGCGATGGGGCGACTAAGAACGAGCGCCTTCTCTCCGCGGGCAACCAGCTCGGCAAGACCTTCGCGGGAGCGGCCGAGGCTGCGTATCATGCCACAGGGGATTACCCCGGCTGGTGGCAAGGCCGACGGTGGGACCGACCCACCCGTGGGTGGTCTGGTGGTAAAAACGCCACAGTTGTCCGTGACGCAGCGCAGAAGCTCCTTCTGGGTGATTTGACTGCCGGCGTCGGCGAGGAAAAGCTCGGAACGGGCATGATCCCTCGCGATCGGATTGTAAACGTTACCTGGACCCGGGGGATTACAAAGGCCGTCGACACGGTCACAATCCTGCATAAGACCGGCGGACATTCAGTAATCAAGTTCAAGTCGTATGAGCAGGGCCGGGAAGCCTGGCAGGCCGATACGATCGATTGGGTGTGGTTCGACGAGGAGCCGCCCGATGACGTCTATTCCGAGGGCCTGGCGCGATTTACCGCAACCGACGGTATGGCATTCATGACCTTTACCCCCTTGAAGGGTATGTCGACAGTCGTCAAGCGCTTCAAGCAGCAGGAAGACCCTCTGCGCGGGGAGGTCATTATGACCGCTCACGACGCGAAGCACATCACCCCGAAAATGCTGGAGGCCATGCTTGCCAAGTATCCGGTCCACGAGCACGAGTGTCGGATCAACGGTGTACCCATGGCCGGCGAGGGCCGAATTTATCAGTTCTCCGAGGAGGTCCTGAAAGTTGAGCCTTTCAACATTATGGATCACTGGACCCACATTATCGGCCTCGACGTAGGGCACGGTAATCACCCGACAGCCGCGGTTTGGATAGCCCACGATCGCGACACGGATACGGCGTATCTCTACAAAACTTATCGCCAGGAGGGCGGGAATATCCCGACCCATGCGGCGGCGCTGCGGGCCGGCGGACGTGTAATCGTGGCGTGGCCCCAAGACGTCAAGCAGGGGGATCGCGTTGAGGGCACCGCTTTGAAGAAACACTACGAGACCAATAACGTTTGGATGATGCCTGGTCCCGCGCGCTTCCCAGACGACCGAGGCAACAGCGTCTGGGCCGGGATCACGGAAATCCAACAGCGCTCTGAGCAGGGCCGATTGCGCGTATTCTCTACGTGTAATGATTGGTTTGAGGAGTTTCGGAATTACCACCTTGAGGATGGCAAGGTCGTCAAAAAGGATGATGACTTGCTTGACGCAACTCGTTATGCAATTATGTGCTTAAATGCAGCTCGGACGATTGATCGCAACTGGTATCCAGGTCGGCGATTAGGCGTGCCGGGCCAGCCGTATATCGCACCGGGGACAGATTTCGATGTATTCAGCTAAAGGCACGGAGACGATGTAATGCCTAACAAATTACCAAAAAGGCTTCGTAAAGACAACAAGGAAGCAGCCAAGCGTATCCGCGAGGAAGAGGGCGATGCTTCGTCCCGCGCCGGCGCCCAGGAAGCTGACACGAAGGATCGAACCTTCGCTTCACAACGTAAAGTAACGGCCAAAGAAGTCAGAGCCGTCACGAAAAAGAAACCCAAGACCGCTCGCGATACTCGTCTCGGTCGCTTCATCCTCCGCCGCACCGGCACCAGCAAGATCACCGATGCGTTGGAAGGCAAGCCCAAAAAGAAGAAATCTGAGAAACGCTAATGCCTCTTGATCAAGAAAAGGCTCAAGATATCGTAAGGAGTTTAACCGGCGATCCGGCTCCCGTGGTATCTGGGAAGAATACTGGGAAGAAATCGCGGAGCTTGTTGAGCCGACGATGCGCGACAACTTGCGCCAAGGTGATCAGAATATCCCAGGCGAGCGCAAGTTCGATCGGCAGATGGACAGCGAGCCGACCCGCGCGCTGACTAAATTCTCGGCCATCATGGACAGCCTCCTGACGCCTAAGGCGTCGATCTGGCACCGACTGCGTCCGTCCGATGAAGTGCTCCTCAAGGATCGCGATGTCCAGCTATATTTTCAGGAGCTTAACAATGCCCTTTTCCGTTTCCGCTACACGCCGGAGGCTAACTTCTCCTCACAGAACCAGCTTGTGTACCGAGGTCTGGGCAGTTTTGGTTCTGCCGCTATGTTTATTGACCGCCTCGATACCGGGCGTGGCCTTAGGTACAAGCACTGCCATGTGGGAGAGCTGTTCTGGGAAGAAAACCACCAGGGGATCGTCAATGACGTAATCCGGGCCTTCAAACTCAAGGCCAAGCAACTCGTTCAAAAGCCCCTGTGGGCCGGCAACCTGACCGAAGACCTTGTTCGCGAGGCCGAGGCCAATCCGACGCGCGAGTATACGATCCTCCACCATGTCCGCCCGCGCGCTGATTTTGCTCCCGACAACATCTTCGACGAGCGGGGCCTCCCGTTCACCAGCGACTACGTGTTGAAGGAGAAGAACCTCCATCTTCACTCCGGCGGCTTTAGAAGCTTCCCGTATGCCCCTACGCGCTACGAGGAGAGCCCAAATGAGAAATACGGCCGCTCGCCCGCGATGCAGGTTTTCGCCTCTATCCGGTCTCTGAACGCCGAGAAACGGGCTGTTCTGAAGGCAGGGCACCGACAAGTTGATCCAGTTATCCTCGTGAGCGACGACGGCGTGATGCAGAATGTATCGCTGCGACCTGGCGCCGTCGTCTCAGGCGGCGTCAGTCCCAGTGGTCAACCGCTCGTAACGACGCTCCCTGCAGGCAATCCAGCGTTCGGCGAGGATTTGATGAACCAGGAGAAGGAAGACATTCGAGACGCCTTCCTTATCCGACTATTCCAGATTTTGGTTGACGGTCGCGATCGCATGACCGCAACAGAAGTTCTTGAGCGCGCCCGCGAGAAGGGTATGTTATTGGCACCGACGGTAGGACGTCAGGAGACTGAATACCTCGGTCCAATGATTTCGCGCGAGATTGAAGTTCTTACCCAGCAGGGCCTTGTCCCTGAGCAGCCCCCGGCGCTTATTGAAGCTGAGGGAGAATTCACCATCGTTTATGACAGTCCGCTGTCGAAAGCCGCGCGCGCCGAGGAAGCCGCCGGTTTTGTTCGGACTGTCGATACCCTCTTGCCTGTGATCAACACGACCGGCGACGTCAGCCCGCTCGATAACTTCGACATGGACGTCATTGCCCAAGACTACGCCAGTATCCAGGCCGTTAATCCTAAGTGGATGCGCGATCCGCGTTCCGTCGCGAGCATCCGTCAAGCGCGTCAGCAAGCGCAGCAAGCGCAGCAAGATGCAGAGAACGCAGCTAAACTGTTGCCAGGAGTGGCCAGCGCTAAGAAAGCCGGCGTAACAGAGGAAGACTTAGGTTAATGCGTCAAATAAGAGCTACCCAAGAATGGGTCCGGGCTCAGCTTCAGAAGGCTGCGCTCTATCACACCACCTTTTCATCCCCATCCGGTCGCCGGGTTCTGATTGACCTGGCGAAGGAGTGCGGCGCCGCGCGCACGACTTACGATAAGGATGCCCGAGAGCAAGCAAGGCTTGAGGGTCGGCGGCAAGTATGGCTTCATATCAGTAAAATGTTGAAACTGACTGAGGCCGATCTTCACCAACTCATAACGGAAGGAAAAGACTATGAGTGACGAAAACACTGGGTCTGGCGATGACCAGGCACCCCAGGGCGGCGAAGGCAGCGCTGGGGATTTACTAGGCGGCGATGCTTCGGGTGATACGGGGGCGCAGCCAAATGACAATCAACAAAAAGCAGCCGACCAACAGCAACAACAGCAAGCGCCGGCAGGGGCCGAAGGCGACCCACACTGGACCTCAGGGTTCGAAGGGGACGACCTCGGGTGGCTCCAAAACCGAGGCTATCACGAGAAGGAAGTTAAGGAAGCTGTTGCTTCTTTGGTTAAGGGCTTTCGCAGTGCTGAGAAGCGTCTCGGCGTTCCTGCAGATCGGCTTATACAGCTCCCCGAGGACCGGACGTCCGAAGGCGCCATGGACGATGTATTCAAAGCCCTCGGCCGGCCAGACGAGGCCAGCGGGTACGAAATATCCCCGGAAGAAGGCGACAGCCTCTCGGAAGGGTTCGTATCTACCTTCACTGAAACAGCTTTCGGGCTTGGACTATCTAAAGACCAGGCGGAAGGCATCTACGCAACCCTCGACAAGTTCTTCGAAGACAACTACAACCGGGAACAAGAAGAGAGCGCGGGTGCCCGCAAAGAAGCCCTCGAAGGGTTAAAAGCTGAGTGGGGCGACACCTACGACTTCAACGTCCAACTCGCGAAAGAAGCTGCCCAGAAAACCGGCGCGCCCATCGAATTGCTCAATCTCATGGGCGATTTAACGGGCGAGGCAGGCCATGTTAAAATCATCAAGTTTTTTAACTCCCTGGCGCAGAGAAGCGGCGCGGAAGATGTTTTCGAGACCGGCGATGACACGCTTGGTGGCCTGGGCGCTACGACGCCAGAGGCTGCTCAGCAGCGCATCAACGAGATGAAAGCTGATCCGAAAATCCGGAAGTTGCTCCTGGCTAACAACCCGGATAATGCGGAAGTCAAGCGTTATAATCGACTGGTGACCCTTGCTAAGTTTTATTTTGTTGCGCAATCAAAAGTAATTTATCAAGCGCCGCATCGAGAGCAGCACCACTAAAATTTCTGGCATCAGCAAATTCAACATCAAGTGCCGCAATAACATTTCGATCAAGCGTAACAATATCAAGACTAGCTGGTATGCTTCCCGCTAAGAATGTAACGGTGCCACCCGTGATCGGGTCAGGATTTGCAGCATACGTATAATCAACACCGTAAGTTTTAATATCTGTTTCTGGAACGGGTGTATCACCAGCAGGTGTAATATAAACATTAAGGTCTGGTGTGCCATCTGATTCTAACGGTGTGTAAAACGGTACAACAAATTCAGTTGTCATGCCGTCGCCATAATATTGCTTAATCGTATCTTGTTGCGGTAAGTCTGACATTCGTTATCTCCTTATAACGGTCTCTGCCCAGGTTGCATGTATGGCTTCTTACCCATCAGTGAATCAAGGTAAGGTTCTATCACTGGCAATGTTCCGATTGGGTTTGCGTAAGAAACAAAATCTTTCGCACTCCGTTTAGCTTGATCAGTGTTGCCAGTTGCTAATGCAAAACCTGTTGCTAATGGGTCACTAAACAATCGTACCGACGGTGTTAACAATAAATTTGTTACCAGGTGAGAGTTCTGTTGGCTTGGGTCTAATACTCGTAAAAATGTACCAAGACCAGGTGCCAACATCTCAGCATAAAACTTTTCTTTTTCTGACATGCTCATGCGTGATGGGTCAGGTGGTGTCAAGCCTTCCATGTAGCTCGTCAACACAATACCAAGATACCCTAACATCATATTACCAGCAGCCATGTTTGCAGCGTACATAAACTTACCGCCAGCACTATCCATATCAGCCATGCCGCCATACCAGATACGACGGAAGTTTGCTATCGGGTAGCTCTTAAACTGCATCATGCTTCTAACCGCTTCGCCGCCCCATGTGCCAGGCGGGAGGTTGTAGCTCGTCAACATGCGTTCGTA
>FUIF01001809.1_pt1 | contig 15823 bp, 29 predicted proteins | sample 1003461 | NCBI WGS metagenome assembly FUIF01 (sample SAMEA80401918, study PRJEB19352) | marine metagenome | reverse complement strand
GGGTCAAAGGTCTTGTGTGACTCACCGCTTACGCCATCGTTGATGTCGCTTGACACACGAGCCACAAGTGACATACACAAGGGGAAGTAGTCCCATGCTTGGGTAGCGTCCTGTTGGTCCCACGTCAGCCAACATGACTCGGTGGAGTCAGAGCGGTTGGACATGTCAAGCTCGATGACACGGAACACCTCGACACTTACGTCGTCCATGTTCTCTGCCACCCAATCGTCGTGCTCCATGTCAGATGGTACACAAGCGTGGTAGTCCTCGTAGTCACGAGTGAGGGTGACGTAGATGTCAAGCTCTCGGTGGTCGATGTTGACACACATCTCATCCTTGCGGTAGGCGTCAAGGAGTTGCTTGACGTGCTTGTCTGCAAGCCCCCTGTCAGGGAAGAACTCACAGGTAGTGTCGCTGTACCCTTCGAAGAGTCCTGCGACAGCGTGGATTACTGCGTATTGCTTCATGGTTATTGAATTGAAGTTTGTAAAAATTAGTAGCAGAGGGGGGAGTCGAACCCCCACACCCCTCATGTTCGTTGCCATAAGCCGTGGTAACGGGTGGAAGGAACCTTGATTGGGATGCACACACCTCCTACATCCTCATGTAGTAAGTGTCTCTGCCATTGGCGCAACTTGATTCGTTCGGCTTGCACGTCTGCAAGTGTACTGAGATTCAGAACTACGCCATTGTGGAAAAGCCTCGACACAAAGATACGGAATTGATGTGGACAATTCCAAATTTGTGTTGAAAAGATTTGTTAACGGCTTGGTTAGAAGGGAGGTTGGGAATTGAACACAACTGCCATCCTTGGTGCCGTGTAGCACCTTGATGTACGCACCGACTGCGCTCCCTTGAAGAAGGTGGGGGGAGGGCGTGACGTTTCACGCTTGCCTTACGATTGCATCCCGAAAGGTCCCCCCTTGGTCAAACTTCAAACTAACCAATACCGCTTACGATGTCCATCGCTTTGGTCATCGCATAAGTTCGCTGTTGCATGCCCGTCCCTGCACGTTGTGGGGTTGGCAAGTACACGAAGGTAGAGAATGTTTTGTCACTCTCCAAACCCTCGATTGAATATCCTTTCTCACCCCGCATGATGGCGTCTGCCATGGCGTTGGTGTGGTAAATCTTTTCTTGAAGTGTCATGCTGTAAGTGTTTCAGTTTCAATAAGTTCCTGTTCAATGATTTGCTCCATGATGTGGCTGATGATGCGGTCGATTACATCGTCCCCACCATTGCCCCAGTTGCAGTAGCCTTGCGTAGTTTGCAACCAACCCCTGAACTCCTTGTGCAGGTTGTGTGGTGTGTGGTCACGCAGGTAGTCCACCAAATCCTCGTAGTACGAGTCCATTGTGTACTCGGTCGCTTCGTACCCGTTCTCGTCAATGTCGTCCCAAGACCGCCACAGGTTGCAGAACCCGTTGTTGTAGTAGTCGTAGCCGATGCGAGAGATGGCACGCAGGGCTTCGGGTAGCCCGTCGTCTGCCTCGCCTGATGCAGGATGAGTTGCTTCCATGCCAAGTCGTACTGCGCTTGGTACTTCCCGTCGTTGTCCCAGTAGGAACCTTTGAATGTAGTGCTCATGTCTTTTGTTGTTTTGAAGTTTGATATTCGTCGTGTGCCTTCTCGACCGCTTTGTTCAGCATCTCTGCCTCTGCTCGGTCGATGGCCTGCCCCTGCATGCGGGCAAGTTGGATGATTACATTTACGATGTCAGTCATGGTTGTCTCTGCTTGTTGGTGTAATTTCCATGGTCACGTCCCATGTGGCTTGGCAGTCCTCGCATTCGAAGTCGTGGCACTGCTGTACCCAACCTCCTGCGCTGAATCCTGTTTCTTGTGAGCCGAGGAATATGCCCTCGCCTCCGCACTTGTGGCATTTTGTGTGGTCTGTCATGTTAAATCAAATTTCTCGTGTTGTGTCATACCCAGTATGCAATTTCTTCGTCGTGGATTCGGAAGCTGTATGCTTCCTGTAAGTCGTCGTTCCATACGCTGTCCAACCACACTCCGTGGTCGTCAGGAGCACCCATCACATGGGATGCACGGAACCCTGATTTTTGCAGTGCTTTGACTGCACGTTCGCATTGTTCTTGTGTCATGTCTTGTTGTGTTTGCATTCGTAGTAGTTCAACGTTTCATTGAGCAGTAATCGTATGCAGGAGAGCACTACGCTCCACCCTGCATACACTTGGATGGCCATCAGCATACCCCCTCGACTTGGTCAGCGAGGAACACCAACTCGTCGATGATTGCGCCAACGTGTTCAGCGTCAGCGTCAGGCATCATCGTGAGGAGGGAGGCAAAGCCCCTCACGTCCTTTGGCACGAGCCGAGCGCACCGATTCAGGTCGTTCAGCCGAGCACCAAAGTGAAAGTCATTGAGGAAGAGGACTGCGCGTCCTACGGGTTGTCCAAAGAAGTTGTCCATGGTATTGGGGTTTGAAGTTCGGTGTAAAGATACAGCAATTTGTGGATGAATCCAAATTACTGTTGAAAAGATTTGTTAATGCTCAGTAATCACGGGTCGTGATGCCGAAGCTACGCAGGTCGATGTAGATGTCCTCGTCCCATGCGTCCTCGATGAGGCGCAACGCCTCCCTGTCGTCCGTGTGTGTGAAGTTCTCGTAGGCGAGGATTTTCTCCTCTGCGTTCAGTTCTCTGAATGGGTTGTACATAGCTTGAAGTTTGAAGGGTTAGTCGTCGAGTCGGTTGATGGCGTAGTCCACGAGGGCTACGAACCCGCATCCGCTTGCGAATACTACCGCGAACGATACGAGCAGGGTCACCGCCTCGCTCATGACTGCTTGTCCTTGAGGTTTGACATTGCATCCATAGCCATGCCTGTGAGCATGATGATGCCGACTACACCACACGCTCCTGCGAGCATGAGGTTGATGCTAAAAAGTAACTGAATCATTGTGTATAGATTTGAAGTTTGACACAGACGCCTCACGGCGTTTCGCGCAATCAGCGCTCGTCAGTGTGCCTGTGTGCCGATGAGGTCGGCAAGGGTCATGTCGTCGTCTACGTCCTGCCCCGATACCGCCTCCGCAAAGACGCGGGAGGTTGCAGAGATACCGAGGTCGAGGATGTTGGTGAGCTTGTACGCGCCCCTCATGCGCTTGCTTGGAAGTAGCCATGGTGTTGAAGTTTGATGGTCGCAAGATACGACCGAAATTGTGGAAAAAACAAGCCTGTCTGTTAAGTCGCTGTGAATCAGGGAGTTACAAGATGTCGTCGGCAGTCACGCCTCCGTCCATCATGTCCATGTTCACGGCACGCACCATATCCATCACGTCCGTGTACCCCTGCTCGCGCAGTACGCTGATGGGCGTGGGGGCCACGTAGTCCGCAGGGTGTTGTGCCTTCGCCTTGGGCGCAGGTGCGTCAACCTCCGTGCGTGTGCCGAATGGCGAGGCCTTGGTGGGCTTGTTGTCGCACACGACCTCGGTCTTGCGGACGTTCCGCTTGGCGCTCGCTCGGTTGCTCAGGCGTTGTGCCTGTGCCTCCAACTTGTCGTTCTTGGTCTTGCGCTTGGTCGTGCGCTTGGGTGCGGGCTTCTTCGGGTCGGTCAGTACCAACCGCCCAACTCGCGCTCCAACTGCTCGACTGCCTTGCGCTCAACCTCCGTGATGTCGCTCACGGGTGTGTACGTGTTGGCCGTTTGGCAAGCGTCCATGATGTCGAACATCTGCTCCATCGTCAGCCCGTACTGCTCGCACAGCACGTCCGCACGGGACTGCTTCGCAGTCTTGGCTTTGGCTTTGGGCTTGGCCTTGCGCTTGGTCGCCTTGGGCTTCGCGCTCTTGCGCTTGGCCGCCTGCTCCTGTGCGAACTTGGCCTTGTTCGCCTCACGGCGTTCGGCTCGGGTCAACTTGCGCCCCGTCTCGGGGCAGTGCGTGGGGGTGTAGGTCTTTGCAGACATGGTGTAAGAAGTTTGAAGTTTTGGACTGCGCTTCGTGCGCTGACACAGACCCCCGTAGGGGTTTCGACCAATCAGGTCTCGTCAGTGTGCCTCGCCCGCCATTCGGTCTAACAACTCCTCGCGAATGGCCGCGTTCTCGTCGCCCGTGTTGGCAGGGTTCTTGAACGCAATGAGCAACTCATGGTCGCTGAAGATTTGAAGTGCGAAGTAGTTTCCGCCCTCGTTGACGTTCCCGTTCTCACGGATGCGCTTGATGGTTTCTGAATGCTTAGACATTGCGTGGGGGTTTGAAGTTATTCGATTCGACCGCCGAACCGATGACCCAAAGATAGGGAAATCAAACCCTGATGTCAAGCCAACGGATGTTAACGTCAGCAATGACGGGGGATGCAGAGCCAAAGTTATACGAGGTTATGTTCATTGTGTGTCCCCAGTTGCGGGGATACTTGGTTGCAGTAAAGGTATAGGTGAGGTATTGTCCCACCTTCGGGTAGAGCTACATGTCTGCGGTCACCTGATGCGATGATGGAAGTAACGATGCGTAAGTGACTGGGAGACAAGCGATTGCAATCTCAGAAGTAAATCTGCGTAGTATGGCAGAAACAAGGGAGGGGGGTTTGGAAATGTAATTTCCAAAAGATTTGCGTCTGTCTACATATACATATAATCCCCCCTATGCGTAGTCTGATCGTTTTTTTCGACCCAAACCCGAAAAAACCGCCGATATCCGCAAAAATTTTCACGCGGTATTTTTTGATTGACTCCATTCAACCCCTCATAACTGTCTGATTTAGAGGTGAAAGCGGTATTTAGCCTCTAGTAGAGCTTGAATCTTGACATTTAAAGATTTCTGTTATAACTTTGCTATCCAATCAAGTGCAAAACAGTCGAAATAGTAGGGTGTGTGTACACACATTACACCATCCGATCTAGATTTAACTGTTAAATACGGGATAGCTGTACAATGAGACTAAGTAAGCGCAAGAAACCTCAACCTGCACCGCGTCAGGGGGCTAGAAAGAACCCAGATGGGTCTGAGTCTACGCATTTGTATGCGACAGAGACCCTAGACGGTAAGAATTGGGTTAGCTTCCCCACCCTATTTCAGAATCAGGACGGATCGTGGCTAGATATGTCTCAGGGCAACTGGGAGGATGCCTATAGTGAGGCAAAAAAAAGAGGGGAGGTGATTGACTTCGGCAGAAGAAAGAATAAAGCCCTAGCTTTTGGTGAGGGTAGCTGGAAGGGGGATCAATAACCGCTTATATTTGCCTCATGCTACTGATAAAGATCTCCGAGAGCGGTTATCGCAGAGACAGTGAGGACCAGCACAACGACCACAATGTGATTATGACGGGCTGCATCTCTATGGATGCGGTAGATTACCCTGTCGTGGGTATGGATGAGCTTGGGAACATCAAGATTATGATGCCTGGGTCCAAGCATAACTTCGAAGGTGATAGGGTGCTGGAGGTACCGCTTAAGCATGACGAGTATAATCACATGAGTCAGGACGATATTTACGATCTCGTTCGTATTAAGGCTGCAGAAACGGGTTTCTCTTAATCCCGTATATTTGCATTCATGGACATCATCAAGGATATCGGGAAATCTCTGAAGTTCAAGGAGCGCTATGACGACCTTGAGCGTACAGGGATGGAGGAGTACGATAGAAAGGAGTGCAAGGAGCTACGTGAGCTAAGCAAGAGCGGGGCACCGCTTTCAGAATCGCAAAAGGAAACCCTTCACTACTGCGACACTATTAGAGGTGAGCGCCAGAGGGCAGCCATGAACCTCGGCACCGCAGCCGTAAAGGTAGGGGTGGGTGCAGCAACGGGTAATCCGCAGCTTGCCATGCAGGGCCTTACCGATGCTGGTGGATATGTCATGTCTGAGGCCCAGGAGGTAGACGGACCTAACGACGGGGTTGGACAGAAGATCGGGAAGGAGGACTACATGAAGCTCGGCACGGACATCGTAAGCGGTGTCGGTGCATACGCTATGGGGGGTCAGGGTGGTGCAGGAGGAGGTGGTGGTGATGATGAGATTACGAAGCTTCTTACAGGAACTGGGGGTGATGGCACGGGGGGTGGGGCTGGTTCTGCTTCGGATCTTTTGAAGCTTTTGGAAAACCCAGATATCCTGAAACTACTCCAGCAGATGCAGGGCCAGCAGGGTGCTCAGAGCGCATTTCAGGCGGGTGGATCGGCAGGAACATTAGACTTCTTGGCAAAGCAAAACACCCACGGATCAAAACTAAAGCGGTCAACAAGACAGCACGACTATATCAAAGGAAACACTAGAGGCTATAGATAATGGCTACACTTACAACAACTATTAGAGAGGAGCTCACGCTCAACGGCATCGAGAGGGGGTCGACAAACACCCTGTCTATCACAGGCGTCAATGAGGTGATGCAGCGCATGGTATCGTGTCCCGCAAACCAAGACACTACGATAGCCCTGTTCAAGGCCGCTGTGAATACGTCCGAGGGGGCACTCGATCTTGACAATGTGAAATACATCAGGGTGACAAATCTTGACAGCTCTAATGAGGTGGTCCTGTCACTGCAGATCTCTGCTGCTGAGAACGGAACGGCAGACGCCTCTACAAGCATCCTTATTGCTGCAGGCAGAAGCTTCATCATGGGGTCTCCACATGACGGCATTGCTACGGACGATGATGGTACTACTGTCATCACCGACACAAACCTTAATGATCTGGAGAGTCTGATTGTGGACCCCAAGACAAACAGCGTTACTGTGGAGCTATTTATCGCAAGCTAATACCGACTATATTTGCATCATGCCAGGATATCACACAAACCGTCCCATGAGGATGGTAAAAAACAATCTAACAGGAAGACAGATGAAGATCGCAAGGCAGACTGCCCCGTTTGACGAGATCAACGGAGCCGACTTTGCAAAGCTTCGCGAGGCGCTCAGGGGCAGAGGAATGGCCAACGCTAAGATCTACCAGGCGGTAGTGGCCGTATGGAGGTCCCTCAGGCGATAGCTGGACCTGGCGGTATAGAGACAGCCGAGTCAAGACAGGCTAGAGATGCCGCCTTTGCCCACAACGAAGAGCTCGCCCGTCTTGAAAAGCTTGGTCGACACCAGGAACTTGGCGATGGCCCGTTCTCTCAAGCGGTTCAGGGCATGGATGCTAAGGCTCAGGGGGCTCTTGTTCCTTTGCGAGAGAGTTTGAAAGCGCCCTCGCAGATGGGGATAGATGGGCAGAGAACATGAAGGAGGAGCTTCAACAAAAGGGGTTCAGCATGGATGACCTTAAGTCTGGTAATGTCCCTGCTCACACTATTGCCGCTGTAGGTGGTAATGGTCATGGTGGACGAATCTTTAAAGAGGCACTGAAGAACCACTCAGGACTTAAAGAAAAAGACGTCAACTATCTGAGCCAGAATTTGACACAATACGGTCGGGACATTGAAGGTGGAGACATCAATATCGCCAACATGGATAACATGATGACAGAGATGGGGTACACCTCTGATGATGCCAACTTCCTCAGTGATGCTATGGCTAAAGGAGGTATCCACCACTCTCAATTTACCACTAGACGGATGGATGACCTGTCTGAGGGAGGTGGATCCTACGAAAGTGGCCGTCAGGAAGTCGGCTTCCCAACGGCTGCTGAGTTCCGTAGAGACTCGTCCAAAATGATGGACAAGCAGGGCAACTTCAAAGGGGGGTATGGCAAAAACAACGTAACATTTAACACCAATCGTTACAACATTACTGGCCAGACAGATCGCCCCAACGAGGACTTTGAAGGTGTGGATCGAACACAGCCGCAGCAAGATCCACAGCCGCAGCAAGATCCGATTGATCCAATTCCAGGAAGACGACCTGAGCTCGAAGGCCCTGAAGTCACGGGAGAGATCAAGCCCCCACGCCAGATTGAGGAGACGCCTGATCCAGTTGTACAGGAGAAGCCAGTCATTCGCGGCTGCATGGACCCAAAGTCCACGAACTACAACCCTAGGGCTACTGAGGATGATGGTTCTTGTGCATACCCACCGAAAGAAGAAGAAGAGGTACCGTTTTTTATGCGGGAAACTAAAGAACCACGCCCTGAATTTGATCTTGGTAGCTTGAATCAACCGATGCCCTCAGATAAGTTGGGGTCGATGGACACTGGCGCCATGGGTCAATTCAGTGAGGCTGGGCTTGGGCAGCAGTATAAAAATCAGCTTGCAGCTGCAGGGCTGGACCCCAACGTCCCCGTTCTTCAGGACATGGGGCCAGAGGCTGTAAGAAATACCCTCGGCGCTAGGCTTAAGGCTAAGCTGAATAGAAACGGTAGAAAGTATACCATGGGCACTAGAAACCCTAGAGGTATGCGCTTCATCAGAAGACGATAACAATCCCAGTTTACTGGGTAAAAAAAAGGCCCCTTTCGGGGCCTTTTCTGTGTATCTACATCACTCGTTCCACCGAGCTTGTGCAATCTGGAAGCTGTATTCGCTTCCAACGTGGTGCGGGGTTAAGTGCACGACGTCATCATCGGTAACAATCACAGACTCTGCGTCTGATTTTGATTCGTAGTAATCAACGTAGTCCTCGTTCATGACAATGTATTTGCCAGCACATTGAGCAACGCCATCCTTGTATGGGGCGACAATGTACACTCCTGGATCTTCGTAGGTGAAAAACGACTGATCGGCAGGCAGGGAGGTAATGTACTTGGGGGTGATGTTGAAGAATCCTTGAGGTGGGACAAACTTGATACCATTCTCGGGATTGAACCCCTCAACGACAAAAACCACAAACGTGTCTGTATCATCTACGTTAGACGTGAATGATTCTGTAAATGTCCGTGACAGCTGTGCTGAGGCGGTAGTTGCGACCAGGACGGCCAGGGCTGTAAGTAAGTTCTTCATCTTATTTGATTGTATCGTTTTGTTGGGGGAGTGGTGAATTTAGGTGATTGATCGTAAGGACCATCTCTTGAATCTGTGCGCCATTGTATCGCGGCTGCAGACGATTGTTCTTTGACGCCTCGTCGTCCATGAAAAGCAATCCTACAATTACGAGGGCTGCTGCTGTTAGTGTGTACTTCATTTGTGATTGGATTGAATTTTGTAACTTTGTCTAAATCGCTGATCTCAGTATATGGAGAACTTTCGGTACTCACAAATTTGGGTTGCAAAAAAACCTTAATCACTTGAGAAAGCCTTACTTTAACGCCAAGAAAAAACGAAAGGACTCCGCTGTGGAGAACGAAAAAAGAAGACTTCACAATGAAGCTATCAGAAAATCTATCACTCGCCGAATGCCTCAAGAGCAAAACAGCCACGAGACTCGGGATAAACAATGAACCTCATGATGAATGGGTTGTCGAAAATCTTAAGGCGCTTGCAGAGCACATATTTCAACCTTGTCGCGACCATTTCGGGTGTCCTATATACGTGTCGAGCGGCTATCGCTCGCCTGATCTCAACCGTGCAATCGGTGGTGCAAAGCGCAGTCAGCACATGGAGGGAAGAGCACTCGACCTCGATTGCGATGTATACGGAGTTATCACAAACGCTGAGCTCTTCAACTACATTAGAGAGAATCTGGAGTTCGATCAAATCGTTTGGGAGTTTGGTGACAAAGACAATCCTAATTGGGTACACGTCTCTTATGTTCACGGTGGGACTAATCGCAAGAGGTGTCTACGCGCTTGCAGAGATGATAACGGAAAGGTTTATTACGAAGTAATGTATAATCAGCTCTGATATGCTAGGACTTGGATCAAACCTTATGTACCCCGACTCAGCCATTGAGTCTGCAATAGATATAAGTGGCCAAGGCACCGTCGTTCAGACATATTTGACTCCCAGAAATGATGATGAGAATATGCTCCTTGGCATGCGTCTTCAGCTAACACACAACGCATTTCAGGCTATGGGTGCGGTCGCAGCGGCAGGAGATCAATTATCAACCTCCAACAATTTTAACATCCTAGACGGTACATTTGATTTCGTTATAACCAGATACACATACGATAGCGGATCAGAGGCTTACACTGCAACAACAGACACGGCCACCGTTACTGGGAAGAGAGGGTATCAAATGACGGTTGAAGGGGTTGGCACCATTATGAGCTTATATTTAGGGACGGGGTCGTCATCTACCACGGCGTTTTCTGACTACAACGTTGGTACGGGTAGCAATTTGTTTGATTTTTCAGACTCAGGCTTAATGGGCGTAGCAGATTTTACTCAGTCCACTGCTTTGGAAAACATATATCAGGCTGTAATAACCTACAACCCCCCTGCAGGTTACACGGGAACCATTTCGGGAACCACACTGTTAATCCAAACACCACCTGCATAATAGAAGCAAAAAAATAGATCATGTCTAAACCAAGATTGTCGTATAACTTCATGGGCGAAGAGGTAACAAACAACAATGCCCTTTCGTCTAAAGCCTCAGAGGGAGCAAACACAGCTTCGATGACGCAGTCTACGTCTGGAAATCAGCCTCAGTCTAAGTCTAAAACGGGTGTTTCGTCTACGCTTATACCTGCATTAAATTCTGCCTGTGCGATGGCTCAGATTTTATGAGTCTTGCCTCTAGTGAAACGCTGCCATCGACAACACCGTTTACGATTGTTTGCGCCTGGACCGCTGGAGATTACACGAATGACTCTTACATCATTAGCTCTAGCACCAACGATGCGCATTATGGAATAGAGCTGGTGGTGATGGAATCATAGCGAAACCAAATGGTAGCAAAGGAGCTGCGGCAGCAAGAACTTTTGCAACAAACGACACCTCTAACAGCACCATCTCTTACACCTTTGGGTCTGACGTTGAGACCTTGGTTATTGTCAACAACGGAGATCTCAGCCTTGACTTCTACAACATAGACGGACGCAAGATCGCCGCAGTTACCAACTCTGCTGGTATGACCGCATCCTTCCCCATTGATCACTTTTTAGGGAAGTCAGACGGAACCAAGGGCATGAATGCTGAAGTGCTAGATATTGCTGTTTATTCAAACGTTCAGTTTACAGCAGCCGCCGCCGAAGCGTATGGGAACAACTTTAAGCAGTTTAAGGACTGATCAGGGAGTAGAATCTTCCGACTAACATTTTCCCTTTCTGCGTCAGGGCGTACCTAACCCTGTAGTTGAATTTAGTCTCATCTCTAAAGAGGTGATCCTCGTATGTGCCAGACGGTGTGAGTTTGTCAAAGTATTTGTATACGTAACCGCCATTAACTAGTTCATACACAATACGTTCGCCTATTTTTTTGCCTGAGTACCGTAGTCCTTTGCTGCGTATGACAGGGTCCAGAACTCTAGGTCATAGGCCCAGAGCATAAACATGAGCTCTCTTTCGAATATGTCATTCTTGAGGCAGAACTCTTTTACGTTCTTTCTCAGATACTTAAGGTGATTGTTTTTTGTGTACCTTTGGTTGAGCTTAGAAAACTCTCGGAACATCTTTCCCTTAGACTTCTTTGCTGGCATTGAAATCAATTATACCGCGAAGATATGGAAGACGAGGAGTTTTTGTACAGAATCAGGGAGTTGGCGGTAGAGATGGACGACCTCGTAGATCAGTATGGGGTAAGAGATCGGCTGATGTCAATCATGATTATCGGGGTCACCGAGCAGAACGAGCTTGGAGACACCAACATGAAGGCTGTGTATAGCTACAACCTTCACAATAAGGAGGAACTGAATGAGCTAATTGAATTTATGCAAGACACATACGTTGAGAAAAAAGATGGTCCAGATCTAGACGACCTACTCAACGGTCTTGGAATATCATTAAACTAATATGGAGGGACTTATTAGAAAGATCGTTGTGGGTAGAGACCCCAAGGATGCTATGGCCTACTATGTAGGTATGAGGGCTGGTAAGGGCAATGTTAGCGCTATCGTTTTAGACCACGAGCACTTGCATAGGCACGGATCAAAAAGATATCTTGTATATTTGCAAGAGGAGGATGATTCGCAGGTGCTTTGGAAGTCTATAGACAATATGCCCTGCATGGTAGAGTTTGACTTAAATTTCTGATCATGTCACACAAGAGCTATCCTAACGGGGAGTCAATCCCACATTCGCTTCCAGACGCTTACAGATTGGCCAACACAAATTCAAAGTGTTCCAACTGCAACTTCTTTACAAGCAATCAGTCGTATTGCACTAAATGGTCGGCCCCAGTCAGGGGTAACTACGTGTGTGCTGCGTGGGCACCAAGACAGGCCCAGACAACAACAATGAGTTCAAACACATCAAATAGATCTAGAAATGTCGGAGGATACTAAGAAAAAGCCAGAAGGTCTCGGGGACACTATTGCAGAGATTACCCGAGCCACAAGAATTAAGAACATTGTTGATCACATCAGCAACAAAACGGGTAAGGATTGTGGTTGTGCCAAGAGGCAGGCTGCTCTGAACAAGATGTTCCCATACGGCAAGAAGTGAAGACATTTGACTTGTTCATCGTTGAACTGGAAAAAACGGTCAACGATACAATTACTACCGACTCAGGACTTGAGCTCTACATCGAGACAAAGTTTGAGAACGGTGAGTTCGATCACAGGGTCACTCAGGGCCCAGTTGTGGCTGTGCCTTTTAAGTATGACACTGGGGTCAGCATCGGGGATACTCTATACTTTCACCACCTTGTCGTCATGCAGGAGGGTCAAGTACTTACTGGTGTCGACAATCATTACTTTGTCAAATATGGCACTCAGGCTATTGGTAATCAAGCTATTGCGTATAAAAGCAAGGATACTGGCGAGATAAAGTGTCTCGGGGGTTGGTCACTTCTTGAGCCTATCGAGGAGGAGGCCAAAGACTCTAGTGTTATTGAGATCGTTGAGCTTAAGGAAAAGCTCCCTACAAAAGGCCGCGTCGTTTACACGTGTGGAGACGGTACAGCCGATGACGTAGACATCAAGCCAGGCGATGTGGTCGGGTTCAAGGAGAACCGAGACTATAGAATCAAAATTGATGGTGTGGAAATGTACAGAACCCGCGCCGAAGATCTTCTCTATGTCGAAGAAGAAGTTCACGACGATTGAGGCTGCACAGCGACTCATGTATAGCATGGAGGTCGCCATCAACAATATGATTGACGAGGTAAAGAAGCCTGTCGATCCAGAAGCGGGTGGAGCTGCTAGAAAGGCCGAGCTCCAATCCATTAAGCAAACGGCCACGGACTGCAAAGAACTGCTGGTCGAGCGCCAGCGTCTTGAGCAGATGATCAAAGACTTAAGGGACAATGGACAAATCGAACAAGCCAAAGACTATTCAGGAGGTTTTGCTGAAAGATTCTCTAAATGATTGGAAGAAGATAGTCTGGCAGTACAACAGGACCGATTACAAATTCTGGGAAGATTCTTGGAATGAAGAGTTTGAGGACTGATGCCTTACAAAAATCCAGAGGATCAGAGAAAGGCGTCCGCAGCTCACTACGAAAAGTACAAAGACCAGTACAAAGCTAGATCTAAGCGTAGGAACAGAAACCAGCGCAAGTGGGCAAGGGAGTTTATTCGCAGGATCAAGAACAAATTCTCATGCGTAGACTGCGGAGAGTCTAATCCAGTTGTCTTGGAGTTTGATCACGTTTGTGGCGACAAAACTCATAACATAGCCGATATGGTGAATCAGTCCTATGGTATAGACACAATAAAGAATGAGATCAGAAAATGTGAGATAAGGTGTGCGAACTGCCACAGAAAGAAAACACACGAAAGAAGAAACACATAGCCGCAAGTATCCCCTCAAGCTTATACCTTGTAGAAAGGGTAACTGGTCACATGTGGGTTCAAGTCCCACCTTGCGGACAACCTAAACGTGTCGTATATTTGAGCCATGCGGCTAAAGAAGAAACGCAATTACAAACGTGAGTACAGGCTCTTCCACAAAAGCAAGAAGTCCAAAAGGAATCGCGCTGGAAGAAACCGTCGACGCAGAAAGGCAGCAAGAGAGGGGCGCGTGATGAAGGGTGATGGCAAGGATGTGCATCACTACACGGTCGGGGGGAAGACCATGACCAGGATTGAGCCAGCCTCAGTAAATAGGGGAAGGTCTGAAGCCTCCAGGAGGCCAGGGAGTAGCAGAAAATAAACGTATGCACCTGTAGCTCAACTGGATAGAGCAGCGCACTTCTAATGCGCAGGTTTCAGGTTCGAGTCCTGACAGGTGTACAAATTAAATACAATGGCAAAGGTTCAAGTATCTACCTACAAGTCTAAGAGGGTGCGACGCAAAGGCGTTCACGCGAAGACAAAGTCATCAAAGAACAAGTCATCAAAGAACTACACTAAGCGCTATGCTGGTCAAGGTCGATGACTATGATGAGGACGTTATCTCAATTTGCCCCAAGGCTACAACGGGAGAGGTTGTTTCAATCGGTGATCTATACATTGCACTTCCCGCTCAGCCTCCCGAAGAGGAAATTGAAGGATATGGACGTCCAGACAACCTGCAGCTGTGGGAGAGGGTTCCTATGCCATCGGAGCTGTCTCGGATTAAGACTATGGACGAGTGGAGTGAGATGCCGCGAGAGTTCAGACAAAAATTTTCTCCGTATATCGAAGAGGAATTTCGCCGTAGGCGTGAAGGCTTTTGGTTTTTCAATAACGGTAGGCCTACATATATTACGGGCAGGCACTACATGATGCTGCAATGGACTAAGATAGATATAGGATTTCCTAACTATCTTGCATTCCAGCGCGAAATTTTTCTACACATGGCCGCGTGTGAGGCAGACCCGAGATGCATCGGGCAGCTCTATACGAAGTGCAGACGTAGCGGATACACGAATATCTGCTCGTCTGTGCTTTTGGACGAAGCCACGCAGGTTAAGGATAAGCTTCTCGGGATTCAGTCGAAAACGGGTAAGGACGCGCAAGAGAATATCTTCATGAAGAAGGTGGTTCAAATGTTTCGTCACTACCCCTTCTTCTTTAAACCCATTCAAGATGGTACCACGAATCCACGCATGGAGTTGGCTTTTCGCGAGCCGAGTAAGAGAATCACGAAGAAGAATAAGAGTGCGCAGAAGGGCGAAGCTCTTAATACGGTCATAAACTGGAAAAACACCACTAACAACGCATACGATGGTGAGAAGCTTCATCTCATGTATTTGGATGAGGCTGGAAAGTGGGAGAAGCCTACGGACATTCGGGACGCATGGAGAATCCAGCGAACCTGTCTTATCGTGGGTAGGAAGATCGTGGGCAAAGCTCTGGTTGGTTCTACTGTCAACCCTATGGACAAAGGCGGTAGAGAGTACAAGGAGCTCTGGAGAGATTCAGATCCCTCCGAGAGAAACGCCAACGGAAGAACCATATCAGGACTATACCGCCTCTTTATCCCAGCTCACAAATCCCTCGAAGGATTTTTTGATGTGTTTGGAAATGCTGTGTCTTATGATCCGCCATCAGTCGTAGAGGGGCTGGATGGCGAGGACATTGTCATTGGCGCCAAAACATACCTTAAAAACGAAAGAGAAAGCCTCAAGGGAGATCCGTCTGAGCTCAACGAGGTAACTAGGCAGTTCCCATTTACCACTGATGAGGCGTTTCGTGACAGCATCGAGGGTAGTGTATTCAACATCGGTAAGATCTACGAGCAGGTACAGTACAATGACGACCTCTTCCCAAACCCTGTTGTTCGGGGAAACTTTGTGTGGAAGGGCGGTGTCCAGGACAGCAAGGTTGTTTTTTCTCCAGATGCCAAGGGTAGGTTCAGGATCTCCTGGATGCCACCCAAGGAAATGAGAAATGTATCTCTAACAGATCGAGGCAAACGTATTCCACCTAATGCAGAGCTGGGGGTAGGCGGGGTTGACTCCTACGACCTTGACGCCACCGTCGACGGACGGGGGTCGAAAGGAGCGCTACACCTGTACAACAAGTTT
>FUIF01012924.1_pt1 | contig 15825 bp, 19 predicted proteins | sample 1003461 | NCBI WGS metagenome assembly FUIF01 (sample SAMEA80401918, study PRJEB19352) | marine metagenome | reverse complement strand
TGATTCCAGCAGACGCTCTGCGGTGAACTGATAAGCAGTTGGAATAACCAATTGCATACCTTGTGCCGCAATGCGAAGGCCACGATCATCTTTCATGTCGCTGATGTTAATCAGGATCGACTCAAGAGATGTTTCGGACAGATCAGCCGCCGTGGCAAGCACGTTGGACTGGTTGCCGTTCTGTGTTGGGTGCGATGCACTCAACATGGTTTGACCGTCACCACCAGTAAATCCAGCGGCTTGAGCGTTATTCAAGACGTTAGCGGCCTTGATCTCTTTGGTCGATGCCATTGAACGTGCCAGCGCCTTTGTGTAGCGCGAAGCCAGCGAACCATACTGACCATCTTCTTCAGCTTCCTCAGTGATTGAGAACGCCAAGGCGATGGTTTCGTGCTGGTAACGCGCAGTCCACTGTTGGCTTGCACTGTCATAAGAGACCGCTCCACCCTCAGTTTTTGTTGGCGCTTGGCCGAACCCGGATAAAAGCACGTCTTCCTCGTAAGCCTTTTGAGAGCTATTCGATTCAAAGACGGCCTCGTATTCAGCGGGATAGCTGTCGTACTCAAGTCCAAAGAGAGTGTTCAGACCCGGCTCTAGAGTTTTTGCAAAACTCGCTCTATTCATTGCCATTGTTCATGCCCTCCTTATATACCAGCGGTGGCTTTGAGAATATGCTCGTTTACAAGCACCTCAACCACTGCGTTTGTGCCGAAAGCATTATCTGGTGAATCATACAATGCGATGATTTTGGCACTTGCTGTGCCAGTACCCATTGTTGAGTTCAACTCAAACGCTGACCTTCCAGTTATTGTGGAACCTGTTCCAGCAACAACATCGGCGCAGTTGCCGATATTTGTCTGTGCAGGCGCTCCATCAGACTGGACTTTATACACGATATATGGATCGTCATAAACATATGCACATATATCTGTAGCTGTTGTTCCTGACGGCCAATACTCACTGTATACATATGAACCATCAGAGGCAGTGTACGACACACCGTCAAATACACCGATATTGTTGGTTTCTGTCGCAGTGTGAGGTGTGATAACCCCATCTGCTGTCAGAATGCAGAGATCACCCGAAAAGATGTTCTCAGCCAAACCAGACGTAATGGTATATTTATTGGTGCGAGGTGCATTACCGCTCATGTGACGGACGGGTACAAACCCGAATGCGGCGTCTACATTTGCCATTTTTCGCTCCTATAGCGTTAAGGTTAATCGCTCATGGCAGAAAGTGTTCTGCCGCGACTTACTTCGGACTTACGTTCTTGATAGAACGTCTGCCCACTACGCCGTCCAAACGCATCAAGCTCTCCTGAGACTGCTTCATTTTGCTCTTCGTTTTTGCCTTCGTAATACCGTTTTTGCGCGGCATGACGTTCCTTTGGCATTTCGCAAAGCAACATTCCTTCAATCCCAATTGATCCTGTCCACTGCCCATGATTGATAGTCGGAAACAACTTTTCTTTCACAGTGTCAGCAGAGCGTGGCTCCCAACCTTCGCGCATTCTTTTATACACGTTGTCGGGGGTGTCTTTCCCTTGAATCGAGGTTGCGACCCAGCGTTGGACATAGCCGGGACGGGCTTCTGGTGCGTCCAACAGTGCTGGTGGTTTCCACGCCGCTTCTGTGCGAGATTGCTCGTCGCGGGTGGAAGATCGTGATTGTTCTGCACGAACATTTCTTTTTTCAGGCATGACTATTGTTCCCTCTGTTGACGGCGAATTTCGGCTTCATACTTCTTGAGACCACGTTCATCGTTTATACCAAGTTCCCTAGCCATTCTAAGCTGCTCTTGCGTCATACGCACACGATTGCCCTTGTAAGCTGAAGACCCGCCCGTAGTGGGGGCGACTGGAGACCTACCTTTTGGTCTTTGCTTCGGACTTGGCCCTGACTTTAACTCAGGAAATACTTTTTGTAAACGTCCGTTAAGTTGCGCGTAATATTCGTCGCTATTCTTGTCGAACCCTTCCAAATCTAATTGCACATCTATGGCCCGTGCAGCGGCTGTTTCTCGTTCAAAACCTGTGGCATTAAACCAGTTATTTTGCTGCCACCAACCCATAGCTTTCTCAGGTGGCTGATTGCCTTGCGCCTGTTGCTGACGCTGTGGCTGCTGTTGTTGGCGTTGCTGCTGACGCTGCATATCCTGCCGCCGATACTGATCGGTGGCCTGTGCCACGCGCATGGCCGCTCTCATGTCTGCCATTTGCTCTTGGAAATTGACTTGGGCCTCTGTGTCGCCCTCTTCAACCGCCTTGTGCAGCGCCTGCTTTGTTTGCTGGTATCGGGAATTAAATTCCTGTTCAGCGTTTTGCTGCGATCCCTGCTCCAGACGCTCTAGCCGCTTTTGCAGTTGCGCGTTATGCTCTTGTATTTGCCGCGCTTGTATTTCAGCCTCTCTGCGCTGCGCTACGAGCTTGCTGATGCGCTTCTGCACCTTTGGCCCATAGTCTGGCTCCTGATCATCAGCGGCCTCCACAGGGTCTTCCTGTGGCTTCTCAGGCTTTGGCTTCGGCTCGTCGGTGATTTCTATTTCAAAATCATCTTCCTTGCCTTCCTTGGCCGCTTGGATTTCGGCCTCGATTTCTTCAAGAATTTTCTCTTGTTCCGACATGGCTCTACCCCAAATATGCGGCGACTTCGACGCCGTCTGGTAAAATGGACGTTAGCTCATCGTCATTAAGCAATAAAAACTTTACGCCCTTCACAACGATTTTCTGACCAGCGTATTTACCGTAGGTCACGCGATCACCGATTTGTGGCAATACGCCAGACTTCCAGCGTTCTCCTGTGTCGCGGTCACGATACGCTAAGTCACCCATTGCACAGACGGTGCCGTGGGCGGTCAGGTATTCCTCGTTGTCCTTTGAGGTGTCTGGCAGCAGAATGCCGCCTGCGGTCTTCATTTTTACCTGATTTGGCTGAACCAAGACCTTCCAATTCATGGGAATTGGGATTTGATGGGAACCAATGGTCGCACTGGTTTCTTCATCTGTGTATATACGGTCATGTTGATGAGACATGGTTATTCATCCTCTTTGTTTATGCTTTTGATCGTGTCATGTATTACGTCAGATGCTTGTTCTAGCCCCTCTGCAATACCCACGTTTTTGTGATATGCTTCAAAGTCAGACATTCGACCCCGAAGCATACTGTCAGCTATTTCAAGCCGTCTCTTTTCCAGATTGTTTCTGATCTGCTGGAGCAGATCGCTTATTGTCATTCTTAACGCCTCCCGACATGGAGACGCCTGTGACGTGTACCGTTACATTCTTTATTGTCTGTCATCAGTACTTCCCCTTTTCTATTGTATTTTCTTTTATTCTTTTTTTTCTTTTTTTACAACCTTTGCAGTTTTCTTTTTACCATATTTCATTTTTTTTCCTTTCATCAGTGAGGGAAAGCTGGCTCTATTCATCGTAATTGCCAACGGGGTTTTGCATTTCCATCAGCCTTGCGCGTTCTGCGGCTGTCATGGGTGGGTCAAACTCGCCATAAACTAATTCTTCTATTCGGCGTTTTTCTGGAGTGAGCGTTTCTGTTGATGTTTTGCCATCAAACTGTCCCAACGCACCGACAGGATCGCCCTGATCGCCTGTGGGCCGTCTTGCCATCAAGCTGTCTCTTGCCGTATCCATTTGCAAGTCCATGCTGGACGGCTCCATTACATTGTCCAGTTTGTTGAATTGTCTTTTTAAAAACTTCATTGCTGCCCCACCTAGCCCCACTATAATAGGGCCAGCCGCCGCCATTCCAGTCAGATAGGTCATTGGCTCTGCTTTGTTGTCGTAATAATCACCGACAATAGGACGAACTGCATCTGTATCTTTTGTTAGCATAAGCGCCAATTGAGAGGCGAAGGGTAAGCGACCAATCATAGCGTCATCACGCGCCGTGTAATTGTCGGTCTTATATGCATCCACTAATCTACCGCCAGCATCGTAAACGTCCATAGCGTCACCAATACCAGTCATATCAATGTAACCCATATCCATAAAACCACGGCCCTCACCGCCAACAATGTTGCCAGCCTGCTTTGGAAAGTATTCTTCCAAATATGAAACGGCTCTGTCGCGGGTCGGGTCTAAATTTGGCACTGCCTCAAATGCAGCGTTTTCTCCACCATACATTTCGGTGGGTTTTTCAAAGCCAAATTTCTTATAAAACTCGTCAGCCATCAGACCTGTCCTCCAGACAATTCTCTTGCCAATATTTTTAGGGTATCAGCAAAACCCTTGTCCAGTTCTTTTGCCGCCATTGCAAACTTGCGTGGCGATACATCGTCGGATTTCAGCCCACGCCGCTCCAGAAACTTCTTGGCCGCTCTAATTTCTGCCTGCGCCACTCTTTTTACTGCCGCCCTAGCCATTACAAGCCACCTCCTGTTGCCATCTCTTCATCTTCGGTAACTGCCCCCAATGTACCAAGGCCAACGCCCCCAAACGGCACCACATACTTTGGCATACCCATTTTGCGAAGGCCAAGCATTAAATCTTTTGTCAGTGGCAGGCCCAGCACATCTTCTGGCTGCTTACCTGTTACCATTCTCAAGGGAACGAAATCTGCCGTTGGGTCAGCAGGCTTTACAATATTCATTAAGTTTTTCGGCGCGATATTTCCATAAAACTGCCTGTGTCCCTCAAAGTCTCCACCCGTGTAGTCTTTAACCATTTGTGGGTTTGGCAGCGTTAGATAATCTGCACCACTTGCGATAGCATCATTTAACTGCCTGCGAAGAACCATGTCGAGCCACGCATCTGTGCTTTCAAGCATTGGTGCGCCCACAGTTGTGTTTTCCACATTTATGCCAGACGCCTCAAGTTTTCCCAATTCATCAGATTGTTTTTGTATCATGGGAGATAGTCCTCTATGAACATCAGCCCACGCAGTATATGGCTCTGGCAGTTTGTCTTTATTTTCTTGAATATATTTAGCAAATTCATTTAATCGATAATTAAGAGTGGACATATTCCCTGCTTCATAATCAAAAAATGAAAAATCATCTTTTATGTTTTGTGGTTTTTCACCAGTAAAATCAGCAACAATTGTTTTAAATTCCAAAAGGGCTTCTGGATCGTCACGAAATATCCCACCTACATATCGAGAAATTTTACGATTTAAATCATTTTCAGACCCGACCACAGTTTGTCTAAAAAAGTTCTTTTTGTTCGTCATAATTTTCTTTAAAAAAGCTCTTGCTCACGGGTTCTTGCTGACCCCACAGTGCCTTTAGATTTTGCCTTTCTTGCCGCTTGCTGAACATCCGACTGAGCCTCACCCAAGTGATATGCCGTGCCGCCAGTTGCTATTGGAAACTGCCCTGTTCGTGCGTGTGCAACAACATTTTCGTCATCATCAAAATGACCCGATCTAAAATATCCTTCTGAAAAATCGCCCGTGGGATCATCAAAGACATATCTGGTTTCAGTCATGTCTGTGCCGCCACTGGGGAAATAATTTGCGTATTCCAACTCAGCGGGATCGGCTACTGGGGCATCAGACCCGTAAACTGTCATGTTAAATCTGTCTGGCTCGTAGGCGCGCAATTCGTTTAGATTATTTTCTGCGCCTTCACGGGCCTGTTGCTCATAACTGTCTATGTTGTCCCGCCATTCCCAGCCTGCGGCAGCTTCTTCTGAGCCAAAAACTTTTGTTTCTCCATAGTAGGCATCAGTTGCCACCCACCCATCAGGGTATTTTTCAGCAAGCTCTCTGCCATTGCTTACACCATCTACTTTTTCTGCAAATTCATCTAGTGCATCAAAATTATCAGCAGCAACGTAACTGTCAATTTCTTGCATATTTGTCTGATAGGTAAAATCGTTTTTAAAATTTTCCTCAAACATTTCCAAATAATCTTTAATATATGCTTGACCGTCTTGGCTATCTAAAAACCTGTCTATACCGTCATTGTAGCCGCCAGAAGATGCGTCTCGCATGATGCCTTGCGCCTATTTTTTCTTCTTCTATAATTAAATCTGTGTTTTGCTGTAAATATTCCGAAAGCTCTTCTGGGGTAACGTCTGTGCGACCCTCAAACGCCTCATCGGCCCCCGACCACTCAAATTCTTTAGCTTTTACGCCGCTCTGCTTGAGCGCCAGCTTCTTGAGCTTTTCATAGCTGCCGCTTTTTACCTTAAGGTTTTCCACAGCATCTTGTGCGGCACTGTAAAACGCAACTCTCTGCCTAAAGCCTCTAGAATTAGACGGATAATCAGAAGCAAATGGTGGTGATAATACATCCAAGTCTCCAGACGCCTGTTGCGCCAGCTTGGCCTCAAGAATTGTCGGGCCATGCTTTTTGTAGACATCTTCTGGCGCGTGGGCCTTTAAGTAATCAATGTCGATATTTCTTCGCAGAGAAGGGCCAATATTAATAACGCCCCTAGCCGATTCTATAATTAAATTAGCGGCGGCTGCTTCTGCATTTGTTTTGGGTATTGGCAGATCATATCTGTCGTAAAGCTCACGCAATTGATCTGTATTCTTTGCGTCTATAGGACGGTCTACTGGGCGTCCAGCGTCTGCATACTCTCTTTTAACCGCATTTAAATATTCTCGTATTTCAGAATTTGTTGACCCACTTACTCTAAGCTGCTCCACATCCAGCTTAACTTGGGGATTTTGAAATGCGGGGTCAACACGCAGGGCAATTTCTATTCCTTTAGCGTTTCTGGCCTCTTCCTCCGCATTGGCTATATCAATATCTTCAAAGTCAGCGTCAACAATGTCATCGTCAGCGTCAGCGTCATACCTTCTGGTTGAGTGCCTCGCTATATATGCCTCCCCATCTCCATCTGTCAGGGCATCTACAAGGTTATTATTTGCAAGAACTTCATCTAGTCTGCCAGCACGAATTAATTCTAATGCGGCCTGCGCTCTTGCCTCTGCTTCGTTTGTTGGATCAGACAAAAACTGATCTACATCAATTGTATTTCTAAGTATTTCTGCATTTCTTGCTCTAGTGATATCAATACGCGCAATTTCAGCGTCAAAATCTCTAGCTGGATCAAAATATTCATCGTCTGGCAAATTCTCCAGCGCACCAAGGTTTTCAGTTCCCGCAACTTCTGGCGTTATATCAACCAAATCATCGTCAGCCCTGCGCGTAATAACGTCAGTGACAACATCTAAAACTTCATCGGCTGCAAACCTAAGAACCCTACCTATTGCTGTAAAAATAGACATTAAGCGACCCTGTGTTTTGAATGCCAGCCAATGCGCCTGCGTCCGACATTATGTCATAACTGTCCCGCCTGTCTACGTCATAGGCCGCATTGGGTGATCTGATATCTTCTGGATTTAGAATAATCATGCTGTCAGGCGAATATCTCTGCGTTTCCAAATCATCACGCAAATCCATAAGTTGATCTTCACGGGCCATTTCTTCTGGGGTTTTAAAAGCCTCTGGAGAGTTTTGTATGTCCCAATCGTTTGCCGCCTTGATGCGTTTCATTACTTCAGATGCGGTTAATGTTTCATTTGCTGCACGGGGAACTGTTGCCTCTAGTGGTCTTGTCGCCTCCATTCGCGCAGTCGCGGCGTCATTTATAACCAATAATTCTTTTTTTATTTTCAGCAATTTTGGCTTTTGCTTCGGGCATAATTTCGCCCTCACCCATCGACGTTGTTTCCACGATGTTTTTATACACAATGCCATCGTATCCAGCCTTTTGGATTTCTTCGTTAATTATCTCAAGCAATTCCCTGTTTTCCATGCTTTCAATCCAATCATCTGGATCGCTATAATTCCCAATGGGATCGCTCATTGCGATGTCATCGTAGGCTTGCATTATTTCGTCTATATCTATTCCAGAGTTTTGGTATTGTTGCTTTTCAAGCTCTTCAATTACTTTGGAACTGCTTTTCCAATTACCAACGTCAGGCATTCTAAGTGGATTATGCACGTTTACACGAACAGGCATAACCCTTGCCTCTGGGATGACTGGTGGTTTGTCGCTATCAAAATTACCATAGCTGGGTATTTCACCCTTCATTCTTGCCACGTCCAGCAAACGCTCATTGGCCTGTTCTGGTGTGCCAACGTGTACGCCCAAGTCCAGCATAGCAGGGTTAAATTCTGAAAAATCGCCACGGGTGCCGTGATAATACATTTCTGGCCGAAATTCTTCAAAAAATGCTTGATCTTCTGGCGATCTTTGCAGCGCACCCAACGCTGTCTTAGGTGCAGACATTGGAGGTTCAATTTTCTGCATATCTCTGATGGCAGCACACCAAACTTATTGCCCAAATAATCCACGGCATCACCGACAAGATTTTTGCCAGCTTTTAAGCCTGCCTTTATACCTGATCCAATTAAAGCTGCCATATCACCAAGCCCTACATGACCAGTATCTGGCCTTGGTTTTTGGGCCGGGGTTATCACAGTTGTGACGCGCCCTAAAATTAGATCGTCTGCCCTTTTGGTTTTTCTTAATTTTCATGTTGGGGTCGCCAAAGGTCACTCGCTTTACCCTGTCGCCGTCCGTAACGTACACCACAGACTTTTTCTTGCCGTAGCTGGTTTCGCCCTTTGCAATCCTGCGCGGCTTGTTCAGTGTGACGCTCTTGCCTTTGTATTTTGCCATTCAATAAATCCTCGCCTTATCAGGATCGACCAGCCGTGGGACGCAATATGCAACGCCAAAATCTTTTGGATTACTGTGGTATCCCCATCGCCCGACGATTGCTTTCGCAAAATATGTACACGTTTCTAGCTTGCGAAACAACATATCATCGCTGACCAGCTTACGATCATTAGCAATGCCGATATATAGAACCAAGGCGAAGACGTGTACCACTCACTTGTGAACTTTCTGCACATCAAATGAAGCCTTCTTAACTGCGCCCTTGTGAGGCTTATAGTCGCCCTTCATTAGCTTGTAGCCTTTGCCCGACTTCATCCAGTGATAGCCCTTGGGCGCTTCAACCGCTTTTTTTGCCATTTTTCTTACCCTTCCAGTTTACGCGCTTTGCAGATGTCTTGCGCTTTGCTGCCGACTTGGCCGACTTGCTTTTGCATTGCGCCATTGTGGGGCGGCAGGCGGGATATGACCCACCAGACTTGCGGCTCTTGCGGCCACAGGGGCCACCAGTTTTACAATTGACCCAGCCCTTGCCTTTGTTGCGGCCAAACCATTTTCGCAGACCATCGCTGCTACTACTTTTTTTTGCTTTTGCCACTTTTATTGCCCCAGTTTTTTGCGCCGACTTTGCGGCATTTTACCAAAGCGCCAGAGCCATAAGCTGACGGCCATGTACCACCGTTGCGCGTGTATCGCGCCTTGACCTTACTGTAGCAGGCGTCTCGCTTCGCTTTCTTTTTTTTCTTTGCCGCCATTAAATTACTCCAATTGCTTTAAGCTCTCAAGATATTGGCTAATTTCATCAATCATTTGCTGATCCACCCTTTGCCTGTTGTACGGTGACATCATAAACGATCTTTGATCGCCTGATGTTTTTGCCCCAGACGCCCTGCGTGATGAAAAATAATCTCTCCAGACCATACCTCCCGGTACATCTTGTGGCAGACCACCCAGATATTCTCCCTCAACTTGGTGGCTGTATGTGTCATGTGGCGCAAAAACCAATTTTGTAGGGTCAGTTGTATTCGCACCCCTTCTTGGCTTCACCTCTCTGGCAGCACCATCCATAGTGCCAATTGATCTACCCGTTGCAAAATTTGGTGCAGTCAAAAGTTCTCGCTCTGTAATGGCCGCTCTAATTGCCCCGACATTTGGAAACCCACTTTTGACGTATTTGTCTTTATCCATCTCTTGCCAAAGCAACCGTCTTTTTGAGCCTGTCATATTGTTATTTACATAATCACGGGCGTCAGGGCTTAGAATGCCGGGCCAATTTGGATCGTTTGGTGCGTCTTTTCCCGTACCTTTTTTTACCCAATCATCATATTCTTTGGCTGCTTTTTTGGTAATTTTACTTTGCTCAATCATTCCCATTGTGGCGTTTGACATCATCTTAGAGAAATCACCAGATTGACCAGCCATAGCAGTGTAAATTAATCGAACATCTTCACCGTCTTGATTTTTCAAAAGCTCTGCGAATTGAGCCTTTGTAGTCATTGGCGATACTTCAGACGCCCATATGCCTCCACCAGCAGAGCGCATAAATTGATTGCCACCTTGCATATTTACAGGATCAGAGAACGTAATGTCTCCAATGCCTCTAAGAGCGCCACCAGCATAGGTTCTGTCTCCATACGCTGGTATCAGCATCTTGCCTTGCAATGCGCCAATATCTAATTCTTTTCTGGGCTGTAAGCTCCCATCTGGCGCAAAATCATATTCAATATTTTCAACATAATCTGGCAACTTTACGCTGCCCAAACCCGCAGGATCAAGCATTGGCTTTGTGGGGCGTTTAAATATTTCGGCAAGAACGCTAACATCACCAGCATCAATAAGTCTTTGTTGAACCTCAGTGACGCCAGCCTTGGCAAGTTCAGCCCCAAGTCTATAAAATAGATCGACCCCAGCCTTCATCATCTACTTGCCCTTTTTCTTTTTTCCATATCCAGCGGCGTGGGCAGCGCGGCCCTGCTTGGTTGCTTCGGCCTTGGTTCTATAAACCTTGCCCTTGCTACCCCAGCGGTAGCCGCCCTTGACCTTCATAACGGGCATTAGTGACCGCCAAGCAGCTTGTTCATCATCTCTTGGACATTGCCGCCGTCGAGCTTCATAACCTTGACCTTTACGTCACTGTCGTGGGGCATATCCATCATTTGATCATCGACTTCTTCGTAGTCTTCGCCGTAATCTTCGCCATCAACGTCCATCATGTCTTGATGGCACAGCAGCAAAAAGTTAACGAGTTGATCGTCTGACATTTCCAAACCTTCTGCATCATGGGGAAAGCCCATTTTTGCCATAAAAAGGTCTGCATTTTCTTCCATGTTTTCGACTTCTACCTGTGCCATGTCGGCCTCCTTTATGGTCGCAGTTGTGGGCGCGTCTGTCCCATTGTGCCTAGATTTGCTGGGCGTGGTTTTGGGCGTAGCGATGTTGCTGGTGCAGTAGGTCTCCGCGCAATGTCTAATCCATCGATATTCTCATAAATAGTGTCGGGAGATATTTCGCCCTTGCGCTGCATTTCAGCCATTTGACTTGGTGGCATACTCATCATTCCATCATCAACTTGGTATGACCGCTCATTCATCATTTCGCCTTCAGACCGTGCGCCCATAGAAGCTCTTTCAGTTTGGATTTGTGCGGCCCGTTTTTGCGCCATAAACCTATTCATTTCTTCTTCACTTAGTCCCTGTGGCATCGCTTTATCTGCCGCCAATCGACTTCTTGCATTCATCATTTCGCCTTCAGACTTTGCGCCATAAGACCGTTGCACTTGCATTAAAACTTCCTGCATTGCTGCGCGTTGATCGTCAGGCAAAAGCTGTAGGGTTTCTCGCGGAATGCCCTGCTCATCAGCAACTCTAAACTGATCTCTCGCCCGATCAACCATTGCGGTAATGCCATTTACGGTGTCTTCTTCCAGCAATCCAGTGGCTTGTATGGCCTGTGCGTACTGTTTAATTAGTTCAAGGTCGGGGTTCATGTCGGTCTCCTGATCAAGTTTGCCATGTCGGTGTCCTATGCAGTTCTATACGGGTCCATTAACATTTGATTATATTCTTGCTCAGTTATTTGTTTAATTAACTGACCATTTTCATAAATATTATACATCCCGTCTTTAAAAACAACTTTGTCTTTTAAGTTCGCATTAGTTTTTTGATCTGAATATGGGTCATCGTCATAATAAAGAGTCTCAGGCACAGGCGCAGGCACAGCCGCAGCCTGCCTAAATGCCCGTGGGTTTATGCGTCTATATTCATTTATATACGCATCAATAACGTCTTGGGGGGGAGCCTCGCCGCCCTGATTAAAGATGCTGTTTGTACTCTTAGCCAATCGCTCTTGCTCTTGCGCTGCTGTAAGATTGCCCTGACCAGTTAAGGCTCGGCCCATACCTCTAGCGTCTTTACCAAATTCACTTGCAAAGTCTTGCACTGGCTGTGGCGTTAAGGCTCTACCCATATTGGCAGCATCGCCAGTAATTCCCCTGACAACTTTGCCGATCATTCCACCACCCTGCAAATAGTTTGCAATCCCAGTGGTTTTCATGGTGTCCATATTGCCGCCACGCGCTGCCTCCGCAACTATTGAACCCCGTGGCAGTGCGCCAACAGCGTTGCTGATCCCACTGATGAAGTTGTTTCGATTGTCATAGGCATTGGAAATTTTGTTGTTTCTATTCGCCTCGGACGCTGATTTTCCTGCCGAATATTCGGCCTGAGAAATGTAATTATCGTTGTCCGTATCCAAGTTGGCGGCACCCGCTCCGCTAAACTGTGCGCCAGATTTACCCGGCCCACCGCCGTCAAACATATCACTAATGCTGTCATAGCCAAAAATAGCATAGGAAGGCACACCGTCTGGCCCAGCAAGTACGGGCGCATCATTTCGATACTCTTGCAGCAATTGCTCCTCGGACGGGTTGATATAAGCCAGCATGTGCGGTTGGTTGCCAATCACCGTCTGTCGTGGAACCATATTTGCAAACGCGCCGTTCTGCCTATACATCTTGTCGTTCATCTCTAAAACTCCATTCGATATCTGGCGTCAATTCTTGGTTCGCCAGTGCTGCTGTCAGAATAGCTAATGCGACCACCATCGCCAATATTCATGCCAATCGATCCAGAATATACTGGCTCCATGCCGCTTGATTTCTGCCTGTTGATTTCAAAATCAAACGCGCCCATCTTGGCCGCTGCGCCTATCTTTGAAAATGTGCTAGAACTTCCCTGCGTGAAAGTGGCAAAGGGAAACGTGTAGGTATTGTCCTGCATGGTTCTGCTGCCCATAGCATTGCCGCTTATGTCCACTGGTCCCAATGTGGTCGATCCATCCAGACCAAGACGCACGGTTCTGGCCTTGTTTCTAACGTCAGCCATGCCGTCTCTGTATTTTGTTTCTTCAATAGTGTAGCCCATTGAGGGAGTGACGCTGCCCATGCTGCCATCAAATGTTCTGTATAAATCTAATTCGGAACGTGGTTCATTTGAGGTGCCGTCAATACTAAGGTTGCCAGAAACAGGCAAATTAAAATCAAATTTATCTTTTAAATCTAAATTTACAAACGCGCCTTTTCTCTCATCCATTACGCCATTCCCTGTCTTTGAGGTGGCCCCTGCATGGGGGGCTGCTGCGGTGCGGAAACTTGTGCGGCGTCTGATATTGCCGTCAAGGCACCCATTTCACCAGCGCCCATGCGCTGTCGAATCTCAGCTACTTTATTCATTAAATATTTATTCATGTCTATGGGCTGCTGACCCCCACCTTGGGAGGAGGGTGGGGGCCGCGCACCCTGCGCTTGCTCTTTCGGCAAACCGCCGAAGGCGGCAGGATTTATGGGGGGCAAATTATATCGTGGGGGGTACATTCTTCATTGCCTCCATTTCTAGTTTTGCTGCGTTCTTCTCCCGCTCAAGCTGCAATTCGGCCTCCAGCTTTGTGACCTTCGCCTGCAAGTCGGCCTGCGCCTTTGCCATTTCGATCTGCATATCTTGCTTGGCCTCTGCCTGCTTGATCTGAATATTGGACTGTGCCTTGGCTTGATCGGCAGCAATTTGCGCCTGCGTTCTGGCCGTAAGGGCTTCGGTCTCCAGCTTCGCCAATTGCTGCGCGTATTCCAATGGATTGCCCTGACCTTGACCCTGCTGACCAACGCCCCTGATCGCTTCGATCTGCTTCATCTGAGGTGCGGCCCTGACCACTTCTGCGGCCCGTTGGCTAATGAGGCGATCCTGCTCTGGATCAACATTCTCAAACTTGAAGTTGGGGTCTTTGAAGTTTGGCAGTGGGGGCAATTCCATTGCCACGCCTGCCTGCATTCTGAGGCGGTACAGCAGCGCGATATGCTCCGCGATGTGGGCCATTAGAATTGGCTGCATTCCCTTGTGCGCTGGATTGCTGCCCAGTGACGGGTCTTGCAGGAACTGCATGTGAACTGCGATGTGGGCTTCGTGGTCTTGTTCAATAAAGGCGCGAATTGGCTTGCCATACATCACCGACATATTTTCATCGATGGGGTCCATCTGGACCGCCTCTTCTGGCTTTTTCAATATTTCATCGATGTTCTGAATGCGGATCGCCTCGTACATCCGCTTGTACGCCTCGTACATATCGTGAAGTTGAGGCGCGGCCTGCGCCATTTGCAGAACGGCCTGTGCCTGCGCGATGCGCTGGGCGGTGCTAAAGATATTGGGATCGGACACAGGCACGATGTCAATGCGGTCATCAAAGTCGGCTGCATAGATCGTTTCGGCTGCTCCAGCCCGTGAGAACGTAAACTCTTCTGGCAGATTTTCTGCGTTTAGAGCCGCCAGCATTTTAAATTCTTGGCCCTGCGAGTAGTGCAGGCGCTTGTGAATTGCGCTGAACGCCTTCGATCCCTGCTCAATTAAGGCAACCGTCGATCCCACTGGGGCGTTTGGATTTACGTCACCGACATTGAGATCGGCTGTGGATGCAAAGCGTTGGCCTGCCTCAACCATAAAGCCCAACAGATTAAACAGCGACCCTGACGGCTCTTTAAACGGCAGTGGCATTATGGCTTTGTTAACGTCATCGACGGTGCTGTCGAGATCGACAAATTCACCGGGGTTAACTTGCACATCACCGCCAGTAACACGGCCACGCAGCTTGAACCCACCTTGCATATTGCTGAATGCTGCACTGTCGAGCAGGGCGCGAAGCGATCCTGTCGCCGCTTTGCCCAGCCCACCGATCATGTGATAGAGGCCAAATCCGTAAAATCCCAAACCCGGCAAGAACTTGTAGCTCACAAACCAGTCACGGCGTTTTTTCATTTCATCGTCTTCGCGCCAATTGCGCCTGACCGACACGATCTTTTGGTTGTCGTAATCAATGGTAATGACGTAGGGCAGGGCGACAGCATTATCGTCCTCGTCCTCTTCATCCATTTCTTCGCCGTCAATGCCGTCGAACAAATCATAGACGTGCATTTCCAGCAGTGTGATTATGTCATCATTGCTATCGTCGTATTCATCAACGCCTTCGATTTCGCCAATAACGCTGTCGGCTGGATCGACATCGTCGCTGCCTGCATCGCTGGTCTGGAGGTAGTAGCCGTTTTGAACATAGCGATTGTAGTCGTTCTTTGGCATTCTAATGAGGTGAGTATAGCGTGGGGATGTGTAGAGGTCTTTGCTTTCTGGTGCCACGCAGAAGTCTTCTGCCTTGACGAACTGGCTGCATTGCCTGTCGAGGTTTACGTCCCACCAAACCTTTTTGAACGTCTGGCCGACCAGCGGTAGGTGAAACAGCATTTGATCCAGATCGGGAAAGTATTCGGGCATTTCCTCTGTGATCTGATAATTCATAAATTCTCTGACCCTGCGGCCCTGCTCTTCGATTTCCTCGTCTGGCTGACCAATGATGACCGACTTGATTGGGCCACCTGACGGGTAAAGCTCTGCGATGGCCTTGGCATTGAATTGCGTTGCCGCTTCTGCGATCAGGGGGTGAACAACGATGGACAGGCCACGGGTGGCCCTCTCGTCTTCGCCTTCGTCTAGCCCCCCGTCTGGGTCTAAGGTTTTTAGGCCAGCCTTGTACCGGGTCTTCCACTCGTCCCGTGCGGCCTCATCGTTTTCGTAAAAGCTGACAAGCTCCGCGCCCTTGGCCGATAACTCGCGTGCGTCGATCTCTTCTGCGAGATTTGCATCAAAGCCGTTGTCGCTTTCTTCGATTACGTCAAGCTCTGGATCACCGATCAG
>FUIF01019847.1_pt1 | contig 15837 bp, 13 predicted proteins | sample 1003461 | NCBI WGS metagenome assembly FUIF01 (sample SAMEA80401918, study PRJEB19352) | marine metagenome | reverse complement strand
GAGTAGCAAACACCCCAGCACCGCCAGTAAAAGAATTTAAAAGATGATTCGCTACATCGGGACTTATATCAATGTTATAAAACGTGTTACCCGATTGCTGTTCATTACCACCAGTAAATTCATTAAGAAACATAGCGGCATCTTTCATGAACTGCGGCGTACTAAGCATTCCCTTTGAGGAGTCAGGAGTAGGAGCCGCGCCCGGAAAGTCTTCTCGATATATGGGAGAACCAAAATAATTCTCATTGGCAACCAAATCAATCAGAGGCTTGGCTGCTTGAGGCGCAATCCCTTTTCCTAAAGCTATTGCTGCGCTATCTGAGCTGGCAAACCCAAGAGGTGAAAAAGAGCCTATTGCTGCTGATGTTAAGTCACCAGTAGCTTGCAGCGGAGATTTTTGACCTAACTCCATTTCAGCAAGATTCACACCTAGCAAATGAAAGATATTATATCCATATGGCAACGGTATCTTGTAATACTTTTCTGCCGACTCTTCAAAAGGAATGCCTAAGATTTTAGCTGCTGGCTCAAACACATCCTTCATAATAATAATATTTCTTTCTTTCTCGTAATCAGGAATATTATCGTAGTACGATCTACCACCATCATCTTCTTCGTCGCTAAAACTCTCGTTTAAATATGTGATTAAAGCGCCAAATCCTGTCATCGCTGTCATCATTCCTAATTTCTTTTTAGATGACATCCCTCTTGCGAAGTTAGCTGTTCCCTGAACAGATGCATTAAAGAAAAGGTATGCAGCATTTAACCCCTCGCCCATATTGCCCTTCCTGTTGAAGTTAACAGTCAGGTTTTTAGCAAGTGTCGCAGCTCTAGCATTAGCTTCTGCTGGGCTAATTCCAGCATCAATTAAAGACTTTCTAGCCTGCTTAAACACAGCAAATCTAACGCCGTTTTCTACCGCCCCATTAACGTCACCAACAAAACCAGTAAAGGCATCCATTCTTTTTTTAGCTGAACCTTTGAACGTACCAGTAGCCATCTCGTCAAGAGCAGCTATATCCTTAGCTGTCTCAGCAGGGCTTCTAGCATAAAAGAAGTCAGTCTTAGCGCCAGACTCAAGGTAGGTGTCCCAGTATTTTTTGAGTCTCTGCATCGAGATTTTTATTTCTTAGCCCTTTAAAAACCTGTCTAACACTTGGCAAAGTGTCTTTTAAAATGGCTTTTTTAAGTCCTTTTATATCTACAGCTTTACCACCAGCCATTGATTCCTCGCCAACTATGTTAGCAAGCGCCGTTTGTATATCTCTGGTGAAGTTACTGATGACAAACTCTGGGTTGTAGCTTGTATTCACAGCCGACAAAAACCTGTTAAGACCACGGAATACTTGAAGTATTGCGCTGCTGGACTGAGCGTCCATGCCAAGTAGGGCTTCGCTTAAACGCCTATCGTACAAGACCATGTTACGTTGAACACCGTCTTGCTTGAATCCTATTGCAGTCTTTCCTTTTGGAATTGCTTCACCAATGCCAAGAACCTCCCAATATTCAGGATTTGGGTTATTCTCTATTAGGTTAAACAGCCTTTCACCAAACTCTTTGTTTTTGACACCACGTACTATTGCACCCTGCCTTGCGGCGTAAGCGTTGGCTAACGGATCAAAAGCCTGAGAACCAGTTCTTCCTGTTATCTTCTGGCCTTCTTTACCTTTAGTGCTAAGGTTATTAACGCTTGTCCTACGCCCTACGTTTTGATCAACCTCTTCCTTTAAGCTTAAAGGAGCTTCTGGGTTCTCTGCCTTACCTCGCATTGGCACATAGTATTTAAACTTGTCTGATAAACTATCGAATTCTTTCTGACTAATTAGTCCGTATTTTAACTCGTCATCAAGAGAAGCCTGATTGATTGCATCAAAGTCAGCAGCAACGTTTAACATGTCAGCAGCAAGACTGTTGCCGCCAACCCAGTCTTTAGCTGTGTCGTCCCAGCGAAGACCAAACTCTTTCGCCATGACATCTTTTACATAAGCATCAGTGAGTCTTACGCCATTGAGAGTTCCAGTACCGCCGTCTGTTAAATCTGGATTGTATGAGTTAGTTCCTTCATTAGCCTGATTTCTTGCCCGAACAAATTCATTGCGCTCCATCGCATGTCTTAATATCAAGAAGTCATTTAGCTCTTGTCGTGTGATGCCCTTGTCATTTAACTTTACCAATAATGGCTTAATAACTTTTTCTTGCAGCTTGCGGAATTCATTGCCAACCTTGCCTGTTATTGACTCTATACCGTCATAAGCTGACTCAAGAGTAGGGAGCGAATCTATTCCTGCTTTTTTAGCTATACCCTGCTCTACTCTTTTCAAATCAAGGAACTTGTCTTGTACGTTAAATACAAGAGTGTCAAATTTACCTTTAGCCTTACTCCAACCGCCAGCTTGTGTGGGTGGCTGAGTAACCTCGTTAACAGCATTTGATCCAGCGACACCTCCAGCTTGACTTGCGACTACTTCAGCAGTTGCTTGCGACATACCATTATTAGTTAAAAAATCTAAAGCAGCCCTTTGAGCATCGGCAACATCTTGAGCAGCTTGGGACTGAGTAATTTCTGGTTCTGACCTTATCTTTGATTTGTCAGCAGCAATAGCATTCACCGGGCGTTTTTCGGGCTGAGCCGCTTGTTCACCGGGTTGATTTGTAGCTATTGACTTGTCAGCAGATACTTCTGGGGCAGGTAGCGCAAGAGGAGATTCTAATGCTTGGTCTTGTAGTTGGACGGCATCATCATAATCCTGAACTAATGGAACTTCAGTAGCTTCACCGTAATAGAAAGGGTCATGAATAAAAAAATATATCTCAGGCTCACCGTTACTGAATTTATTAAACATCTGCTTGTCCCAGTTGGGAGGAGCAAACTCGTCATTCCAAGGAAGCCTAGCAACAGGACGAAACCCTACCCTGCTGTATATCTTTGGCAGATAGGTATTAAAAGCATCTAGTTTTTTACCACCAGCTTGAACCGCTGCTTGTAAGAGCGCATAAGAACCGCCCTTTGGTTCAGACTCACTAGCAAACACAGCAACGATATCGCCATCTGGTTTGATAGCAAATCCACTGCCGTTAGGAGTTCTAAATAGTCTGTATTTGGAAAGCTCGCTAGGAGATTTTATTTCTACTTGGGCAGCAAATTTGTGCCCACTCATAGCCGCAGTCATGTCGTTATGATAGTTGTCTGCTTCTAGCTCAGCATCCACCTCAAAGACTTGAGGTAACGACAAGCCTGTATCTTGATAGCGCCCAGCGTTTTCGGCAGAGTCAAGCTCTAAAAGCCCATCTCGTCCATCATTTCGGCTAATTCTTCTTTTGTAAGGGCCGGATTCTCTGCCATAACTTCGTCGTATATAGGCGCTCTCACTTCCTCCAGCTTCTGAGTCTGAGTAAGGTCTTGCTGCTTGGTCACGCCTGAAGTTTTTAATGAACTCTGATCTTTGTTTACTTGTTTCACTTTCTAAATCTCCTGTGTCTGGTGTAACTATATCAGTGTCCTGTGTAACTTGTAAAGAACCCGTGCCTTTGTAAAGAGGTAATTTAGTAGGCTCAGCAAAGTCAGATAGCTGATTTACTTTTTGATACAGAACACGCCTGTCTCCAGCAGTCATTGTTCGATAACTGCCAGCCCCAGTAAAAGACTTTATGAGAGGCTGCATTTCCTTTGATCGTACAGAAGAGATAATGTTTTTTTGCTCAAAAAGCTCGTTAAGCTTTTCCAAAGATACTTGTTTAGGAGCGCCTTCAGCGAACTTGTAAACACCTTGCCTCAGCAATGTTTTTGCTTTTCTAGGAGAGCCTTTTTCTCGTTTAGATATAGGCACTGAGGTTCCTGATATAGAGGCAAGATACTCGATCTCTGGTGTTATTTCAGGCTGAGGATTGGCTAGGTTGCCAAAATTTTTCCCTAAAATTCTTCTGGCTTCTGCCATTGTAAAAGTGCTTTTCTCAGACTGTCCTTTATCCCTACGCTTCATGTTTTCTTTTTGCGTAGGAGTCAACAGACGCATTTTTTCAGCATTGCTTCTTGCTCGATTTGCTGGAGCGCCTTGAGTTAAATAGTACTCTGCTTGATCTAAAGGAAGTTTTTCTATTGCCCGTCTACGTCGGTCTGTTAGCACTGACTCGTCAGTATTAGCATCAGCCGCGTAATTTATTTCCGCAGCCGTGACTTCATTGAATCGAGGGTTAAGGACACGACTACCTATTGCAAGGTAGTTGCGTAAAGTGGAGGGGTTTTCTCTGGATAATCCGCTTTCGTTAACGCTATTGTTTGCATCTCTTACAGACCGCTGATCTTTTTTTGTTGATTTAACCTAAACGCTAATTGTCTAGCTGTCTCAGCTCCTGTTATAGGCGCACCATACGCCTTCTGATCACTGCCTATTATCTGAAACCCTCTGCCATCAGCCGTAGGCTCTGAAACAAAGGTTATCTCTTGGTCTGGATTTGTCTGACGTACAATTCGACTAGCTTCGGTCTGCATGTCACGAATATTTAGATCGCGAGCTGGAAGCTGTACCTCTACTTCTTCTTCAATTTCTACGGGTGATGGATCGGGACTTAGACCTACTCCTGAAAAGTCATCAGGTAAATCAGTTGTGTCGTACTCAGGAGCAAGAAGATCACCGACTGAATCTTGTATCGCTAATTCTTCGTTTTCTTTCTTTTCAAGTAACTCAGCCTGACGCTCATTAGAAAGTCTATTTCTTCTACTAGTATAAGTACCTACGCCACCACCAAGTAATAGTCCTGCACCGCCCTCAAAAACACTTTGCCCAACAACACCTTCCATTAGATCAACATCAAAGCCCTCTCTCTGCCTAGAGATATTGGCTGCAAACTTTTCTTGACCAGCTTGCACAGCTTCAGGAATTGACTCAGCTACAGCGCCACCAACTATAGTTTTAATACCTACAGGCAATGCAGCTTCTTGACCAACCTTTCGAGTTATTAGATTGGTGATTCCTCTCTCTATACCGAGTCTGCCAGCAGCAGCGCCGAGGACACCGCCCAAAGCAATTTGATCTAGGTTTTCTCCTGTATAAGCTTGAGCCTGCTCAGCGATTTCACGAGCCTGCTCTGGGTCAACGCCTTGATTTATGTACTCCCGCTCGACAGCATCAAAGATTGTACCTTTAACAAGGCCAGTACCAGTTGTTGCACCAAGAGCTAAAGCTGGAGTAGCGGCTCCACCAGTAAGCACACTAGCTGCAATAAAAGGCACAGCAGTACCACCAAACTGAGCAAGAGTATCAACAGGGGCTACAGTTAATGCTTTTAGTCCTGCTTTAACCTGTTCGCCAAAGCCTTTGTCTTCTGCGTCTGCAAATATTTCAGCGATCTCTTCTTGCTGTTGTCGAGAGCCTGCTGATATCAAAGAGCCAAGATAGTCTTCAACACCCATCAATGTGTTTGCTACTGGGTTGTCAGCACCAAAAGCTTGAGTCCCCATACGAAACAGTTGGGTTGCGCCTTGTGCTGCAAATACTGGGACATCTAACGCTTCACGGAAAAGGCCAGTGTCTTCGCTTTCGCTTTTCTCGACAAGGGCTTGAGCGATTTGTGAATAGGAAAACCCATCTTGCACTGCCAAACCAACATTGAAGCCCCTTTTTTCCCCAAGGACTTCAGCTATCTGCTGATCAGTAAAACCGTCTTGTTTAGCTAGTGCGTAATTAAAACCCATTATTTAGTATACTTATCAAAACTGCTTGTAAGATCAGCACTTGTTCTTGGAGTACCAGTAGAGCCAGTAGGAACATTTATTCGAGGGACATCATAAGCACCAGCTAAAGCATTATAAAGACTTGTATAAGCAGCAATCCTTGCATTTTCATCAACGTAATCTTCAGGCTCAAACATCTCCGCAACTACATTGGCAACCCCTGACTGCCTTGTTGACTGATTTCTCGACTGCAAGTTCTCATTAGCAGTTATCTCTGCTGCAAGCTTTCTTTCATTAAGATCAATATTTGCTCGTGACTTAATGAAGTCTATCTGCCGTGTAATATCTGCATCTTCAGCAGCCATTTCTTGAGTACGCAACAGGTCTTCCCTGCCTCTGCTTTCAGTCATTATCTTAGAAGCAGCTTCTGAGCCTTTACCAATACCGAGGTCTGGTGCGTTTGATGCTATCCCTGCCCCTATCTGCGCTAAGGCAGCGTACAGAGCATCGTTTTTTGTTCTGCTGCGATTGGTTTCTATTAACTCTGATATTTCTTCAGCTCTTGATTTCGCAAGAGACGAACTGCGACCTTCAATGTCAGTGAATGCATCAGTTGCTCTTGACTTGTCCACTTTAAGAGCATCACCACCAGAACCAGCATCAAACGTGTTTGGATCGTAAAATCTAAAATCACTGTCTAAAAGATTTATTAAATTTGCTTGTTGACTCTCTTTGTCAGAAGCTAAATTACCATTAATCGTTGCAGCATTTATAATTTCATCAATAGAACCTGAGTCACTACCGATTGTGTCAGTTTCTTTTTCTATCTGAGTGGGATCATCATCGTATAAATTTCGCCTTCTGCCTGCTCCTTGCCCTCCTGCTCGACCTCTATTGTTGTCTTTTATTTCGTCACTTGAAAAAAGATCACTAATAAAATCTGTTATGCCCGCGATACTTTCGCCCATGCCTTGCCTGTTGCTTTCTAATCCTAAGTTACGTGCGTCTATTTCATCTTGAGATAACGCTAAGTCTGTAGGTCTAAATGTATTGGCAGCGCTTTCGCCAACATCTGCAAGGATTTGACCCATTCCTTTTCTGTTGCTTTCCAGCTCTAAATTACGTGCGCCTATTTCATCTTGAGACGAGGAAGTGCCTAATCTATCAGCCAATAAATCTACACTACCTTCCAGAACGCCACTCAAAATCGTCCCCCTGACTGCCAGCAACGCTGTAAGGCAGAGATGAATCGCCGTAATCTTTTATTTGCTGCGAGCCAATATCTACAAGCTCCTGAATCGTATACCCTGCTGGGTCTATATTTTGTTTTACTAAAAACTGTTGGGCTGTCTGTATAAGAAAGTCATTAGGGCCAGTATAAGACGAAGACATTCCATCAAGATAAGAAGGATCACCTCGGCTGGTAAAATTGTTGGGTGTAATGGTTCCTTCCGACATAGGTATAATGCCTCGACCTATGAGAATATCTTTTCGAGTTACATCGCCGTCACCACTGAGATCGGGAAACTGGCCTCCTGTAGCCATGCCTAAAAGACCGCCTTGAGCTGCCATTTGGACTTCCGTCCCTGCCAAACCCTGCTGAGCATCACCTAAAGGGAGGGGAGGTGACAAAGGGTTAGAAGCAGCAGGGACAGAAGAAATTGGCATCATAGCTGCAAGTCCTTCGGCCATAACTTGATCTTTTACCGTAGATGTAGGCATTGGTTGCTGGGCTGAATAACGCTGACGCATATCAGACCTACGCTGTATTTCTGACAATACAAGAAACTCAGGCACTTGACCTGAAGGCATTTGCATTTCCATCTGAAGCGCTGCGTCTGGAAGACCTTTAACAATATCCTCTTGCTCTATAATATTCATTATCCGCCCCTTAAACCTGTGTTGCCGTATCCTTGAGTACCGCCATATAAGGCAGCAGCACCAAGACCAGTGCCGACTAATTGTTGAAATGCAGAAGGTTGATTTCCGTAAGTCGATTGATACGTTCCGGGGCCAACTGGCACTCCTCTTAACAAGCCAGAGTAAAGATTAAGCTGCTCTCTTGGAAACGCTTGTTGACGCACAAAGTCTGAATAACCAATGTCCAGTCCTTGTTGAGCAAGTCCTCTACGCCTTGACCCAGCAGCTTCAAGCTGCCCTAGTCGGTCAAACTCCATAGCCTGCCTAGTCCCAGCTAAACTAGCCATCGATTCAGCAGCTCTTCCCCTGCGATCAAGGTCTTGACCTAGACTCTGAAATCCTTGCAGTCCAATATCAGTGCCACGTTGCCTAGCGATCCTGTCAGCTTCAAAGGCTTGCTGAGCTTGTCTAAAGTTCTCCAAGTCACCAGAAGCTTGTATATCTTGTAGCTGATTGGCTAGATTACGCTCACTTTCTGATTGCATAATGCCTTCTCTATACCCTCCAAGACCTCCAGCGACAGCGGCCTGCTGTGCTATCTCCTTTTGCCTTATATCAGCCTGTTCTTCAGCTAGTCTTTTTTGCCTATCAATAAAAGATTGCTGAAAAGGATTCATATATTGATCAAGACGAGTCACATCAACAGGAGTTTCAACGCCATCAACCATTTCGTTGCGTTGACCAACAACGTCACGTAAAGTCTCTGATTGTGACTCAACACCACTTTGTATGGTGTCTGTCAATCTTTGAATCACAGGATCACTCTGAACAGCCCTTGAGTATGGAGTGCCCATAGCTATTTCCCTAAGACCTGACTGAGCCTCCCTTACGCTTTCAGGGGTTCCTGCCAGCGCCATTTCTGCGTATGCTTCCTGCGCTCCAGCTTCATAAGGGTCAAAGTCTGCAAGTCTTCTTTGAGGATAAGTTTCGTACCCTGTAAGAGATTCATAAACACCTCGACCAAGAAGGTCTTGATAAAACGGAACAAGCTCAGGAGGTAGCTTTTCTACCTGAGTAACTGTTGATGTAGGTGATCCACCGCCGCCTTTACTCACTTGATATCTCCTTTTGAAAAACCGTATACGCTTCTTCGTAGTTATAATCTTTCATCCACTTCCAGAAACCTTTTCTAGCCGTGGCTTCAATGCCCTTACAGTTAGTGGCTGTAGCAAACTCTTCTAATATTTCCAACATAGAAAAAGCCCATTTGTCTAAATCTTCACCACCAAGATACTGTATAGCTAACATTCTTTTATTGGGGTAGTCCTGTATTTCTGTAGTAGCAACGCCTTTAATAGGGTTATTACCTTGATAAACGATCCATAGCTGTTGCTTTCCTTCTCTGACCGCCTCTTTAAGAGACGGCATTGACCATCTGCCATGCGATCTATCCACTGCTGGACTTAAAAAGCCAGAAACTGTGTCCCAAATCTGATCAAGCATCTCTGCTGGAACAGCACTAATTGTAACTTTTTCATCAACATCTTGTGCTGCTAAAAAATTTTTGTCTATATGTTGTGCAATCGAGTTCATGCAGGCAATACTGCTGACTTGTCAATAGGAGCAGGTTGACGACCTCCTGTCCTTGCCGTCCTTACATCAGCCATCATCTGATCAAGAATATCTGCTCCAGCTTCTGAGCTACCATCGCCTAATCCAGACACAACATCTGCTGCAACTATATACTCATCAGGAGCAACAGCTACTGGCTGATTTTCGCCAATCATTCCCATGACTTCATCATCCATGCCACCGCCAGAACCTACTATTTTACCTTCTGTCTGAGCGCCCGGAACGATACTTTGTAGCACGGCCTCTCTAAGGCTCCTAAATTGGTCTACGCCATATTCATCAATAAACATTTCAATGATCTTGTCAGCGTCCTGAACGTTGCCACGAATAGCCTCAACGGTCATAGCTACCATATTATCAAAATCAAGATCGCCCATGCCATTATCAAACATAGCGTCATCAGGCATTTGTTCGACAACCGCTTCCTCAACAACCATTGTTTCTTCTGGAGCGCCCATTACAGCTTCAGCTATACCGCCATTTGCAAGCTCCATCACGCCAGCTCTGGTCATGATTCGCTTTTTAGGCATTCTGCCACCACCTGCACTCTTTACAGCCGTATTGATTAATTCACTGTAAGCTGAGCCTAATTCCTCTGCTGGGGTTTCAGCAGCTCGCGTAGCAACGATATTGTCGTAAGTTGATTTTACCTGCTCATAAGGCACTTGAAAGTATTCGGCAGCAGCCGTAAGAGAAAGTTGTTCAGAATCAATAAGACCTACAACAGCGTCTATTTCACCCTGCGTATAAGGGTCAGCGGCTTCCTGATCAGGGTCTACTTGCTCGATACCGCCTTCTATTGCGCTGTCAAGGAGTTCCTGAGTCGCTCTGTTCTGAGCAATCACATCAACATTTGCTTGAGCTTCAGCAGCGTCAACACCAAAGTAATCAGCAACATTAGCAATTTCTTCTGCTCCAAAAGCATCATATTCGTCTAAAACATCGTAAACTGCCCTGCCCTCTGGTCGAACGTACTCTCCGTCAACTGGTAGACCTAGCGCTTGTATAGCCTTCATGTATTCAGGCACGACATTGCCAGAATCGACAACCTCTTCTGACTCATCAACAACAGGAGAAGTAACGGGCGACGCAACAGGTATGTCTGTAAGAGGGTCTACTTTAGTAACGCCCATATCACTAAAGTTATCTACACCTGAAAACGGTGTTCCTCTCGTATCAGTGTATTCAGCCAAAGGCCGAGTGCCTTCTGCAATAGGAGTGCCAAGCTCTTGCAATCTTTCTGGACTTGCAGCCAGCAAACCAGCTAAATAATCACTAGGCCCAGCACCAAACAAGTCTTGATAACGTTCAATGGGTCTATCTTTTATAAAATCAAAGAACTGAAACTCTTCCTCAAAACCATGTCGATAATCTGTAGGAGGGTCTTGCTTTTCAAAGCCCCTAAGAAAGGACTGTCTTTCTGCTGCACTGCCTTTAGATGGTTTAATAAAGTACCTGTTGTCGGAGTCTAAACCGTAGTTACCCACAGAACGAATAATCTCTTCGGCCTTGCTTTCAACATCTCCTCCGTATTCCGTATCACCTCCGCCGTTCATTCTGACAAGGCCACCATTAGCATAATTACCAATATACCTACTCATGTACGGATTAGGGTTACTGCCACGAGACATGCCTAAAGTATCTGTTAATACATTTTTAAAGCCTTGTGCGTATGCGTTATCAGCATCAGCAGCCTCATCAGCTCTTCTTTGCATATCGTCTTGAACTTCCATCTGACCTCTTACACCAAGACTTGGGCCAATAGTAAGTAAGTTTTCGGGTCGCAAGGCGGCTTGACCCATCGCTCCTAAGCCTTCTTGACTTGTAAAAGCCGATAGTCGATCAGAGAAGGGTATATTTAGTTTTGATTGCGATAATGCACTTTGAGAGTTTTGCAGAGTATCAAGAGCAGAAGCGTATTTAGACTGTTCTGGAGTTAAGACTTCAGTAAACGTCCTCTGTCCAGCGAAAGGGTCTATAGCTTGCTCAGCGGCTAAATTTATCCCATCAGGCATTTGACCTGCTTCAAAAGGCATTTGACCTGCGCTTCCTAATGCCTCGCTCGCTGTATCAAACCCAGTTTGAGCTACATTTGCTGCTCTCGAAGCCTCTAATACATCAGTATTTACAGCCTCAGCGCCTGCGTTAAATACTTTGCCTAAACCAAATCCAGTAATACCGCTAACCAAACCCTTTTCTAAACTGCCAGATTCGGCAAATGTACCCAAGCCCGATCCTATCGCTCCAGCAAGCCCAGCTCCAACCTTTCCAGCTAGCAACTTGGTTCCTATAGCTTTTCCTAGAAGAGGCGCTAAAAACGGCAAAAATGCTTCTGGCTGACCTGTCACAGGGTTTTTTGTAAGCTGACCAGTAGGTGACATAGCAGCTAATCCCTGCACCTCGTGTGGATTCATATGAACTAGCTGACTATCCCCATAGCGGCCATGACTTGCAAGCTGTTGCCCTTGTCGGGCTAGAGGTGGTTTTGGGGCAATATTCATATTATGTAGTCTCCACGCCAAATATGTTAAAGCTCATGTCACTGGTACTAGAGTATACTTTAACTACGTCTGCTTGATTAAGTGTTATTCCAATAACAACAGTGATTGTGTTATTAGCTGTAACTTCTTTATCGTAATAAATAAATTGTTTGTTGTCAGCACCAGCGCCAGCCACATGAATACTAATTCTAAAGGTCTGATTTCCTGAATTTCTGTTGCATATAACCAAAGAGCTTACAGTGGTTTGGGCTAAGTTTGGAACAGTATACAGCACTGTAGTAGTGGTTGCGCTAGGAGCTGCCTGCCCAAGTACCTTAATAGCATCAGCCATTGCCAGAAGCTCCCATAAGAAGAAATTGATAACGCTTTAGGGCTAGAGACTCTTCTTTGTCAGTTTTTGTAGTAATAGTCCTAAAATCATCGCTTACATCGTTAAATGAGCGCTCTATAGCTCGCCTCATTGTCAGCTCATTCTGAAAATCATAATTAGGATTTGCGGTAGGTAAAACAACCAAATTGACTTTTTGAGCCATTACCTTCTCCCATCGGGCTTAATATCAAATCTCAAAGCTCCCAGAGTCCAGCCATAGCCAGTTCCAGTGCCCTGCACCCTGATCACAGACTCCCTTGTTCTAGCGCGTATAAAAGACTGTCCAGTGTTTTCGGTCACAGTAGTGGTGGCTAAGGTAGAGGCATTGTTTAAAGGAAAGTCCTTGCCTTTCATGGTAATATCAACTGAGGCACTGGCCGTTGTACCTCGAAACTCAAAATCAGGTATCAGGCGATTAACGAACATAAGCTGCTCTCCATCACCAATTTCTACGCCACCAGATTCAACGTATGCATTCATTGCAGAACCGTCATCGTCATAACCGTTTTCATGATTATATAAGTAATTATTATCAGTGCCTGTAAAAGCTGAAGAGGCAATCGGGTATGTTCTGGTGTTTGCTGGAATAAAAGCACCTCTAGTTAAAGTTCCAATAGCCCACGAATCCTCCATATAATTGTAAGACACATAGTTAGTGCATTCTGTATTGCCAGTTCCCACTGGGTAGTACCAATAGACCTCAGAAAAATCTACGCTTGTTGTAGCAAAAACCTTATACTCTTCTGAGGTATTTATATTACTAAACACGTAATCCAAAACTGTGCATGTAAGACGCTGTATAGAACCGTTATAAAAGTAAAACCCACCCCGATCCATAAAGAAAACCATATCGCCAGCATTGGTGGCAGCATTCGGAGATATCATTGACAACCCTTCGTTTATTACTTCAAACTGAAAAGTAAACGGACTGCCAGAAAACCTCATCGAATGAATACTACTGTCAGTAAATATAAGTATCTCTTGTCGAGTCTTAATCGCGCCAACAATAAAAGAGCCAGCTGTCAAAGTAACGCCACCCGAAGTATTCGTTGAAGTAGGAGTCCAATCAAATGGGTTTTCTTGATCGCTAAACCTTACTAGTAACGGGTCAAGAGTAGTGCTTCCAAGAGGGTTGCAACCAAAACATATCGTATGACGATCGGTTTCCGATACCATTGTCTGTAGAGACAACAAAGGCGCTCCAACAGCTTCGGGTCTATCAACAAGAGCAACGCCTCGTGTGGCTGTTCCATTAGTCTCATCCCAATAGTAGATACCACCACCCCTGACATTGAATATTAAATCATCCCCAAAAGTATCTTGAGAATACAGTCTAAGCTGATTACCAGAAGTGATTGCAGTAGAACCACCCCACCCACTAGCTCCCCATGTTCCAGCACCAAAGCCAGAAGACGCTACATAAGTATTTAATCCAGTATTAATCTGATATTTGCCAACAATCGATCCACCACCGTTACCTGTATCAGAGCCATTAGCTGTAACGGCTGCCCCAGCGGTATTTTTTGCAAGAATAGTATAAGAGTTATTATTTAGTATTGTAGCGATCTGATATTCTTGATTAAGCACAGCCGCAGTAATATTGCCGCCAAGAGACACAGCGCCACTATAACTAACAAAGTCATTAGCCACAGCGCCATGATTGACATCTGCAACAGTGATTGAAGAAGAACCGTTGCTCGCCGAAAAGGTAACCGCCCCTGCTGCCGTAGTTTCTCGTATAGGCGTAACATCGTAATAAGCAGCGCCTTCATTAACATAAAACTTTAGGTTAGTGCCTAGTCCTAGATATTGGGTAGAAGCAGCAGCCACCCAGTCGTGCAAAGAACGACATATACCAAAAAATGTATTAATTGAATACTTTTGCCAACCGCCTATTTGCTCGGCACGACCTTTTCGGAACCTAATTTTATCAGAATCGTACCATCCAGTACCCGCAGTAAACTGCGTACCTTCACGATTTACTCCCGGTTTAAACTCGTACTTAACTAGCATTTAGTCCAACTCCACAAGCTTTCTGTTTTTTATGTGAGCAGCCTTAATTAGACTTTTGTTTTGGCCTGTATACTTAACAGCATGATAATTTGCTAATAACTCAGCACACAGCCATTTATTCTTTGCTTGAAAATCACCCAAATATCTACCATATTTACCTTTTTCCCAAGTTTTAAGAATTATTTCTTCTGCTCCTTCAAAGAATTGCTCAACAAAACTTTTCGCGGCAAGACCATATTGTTTCTCTTTTTTGTCTCTAGTGCGAGACTCTGGCGTGTCAACTCCGTACAAACGAATACGGCCACCACTGCCACGAATCCAAGTATCGAAACCAAGATCAACTGCAACATCTATTGTGTCCCCATCTACAATTTTAACTATCTCACAACGATACTCATGCATTTGAATAATCGCCAGTAGATATCATGTCTGCAAGTTCTAAAGCGCGTTTTCCAGTTTGTGTCGCCCATTTGGAATCTAAAAATTCTGCGGCGGCTTTTTCGTAGTCTCCTACCTCCATCCCTGCAAGAGCGCGTTTAAAAAGCCTTAATCGTGTTTGACCAAGATTAAAAGCAATATCAATCATGGCATCCTTTCTGACCTCATCAAGAGAATTAAACCAAGGATATTCAGACGCAAGCTCTTTAATTACCCTTTCGATATCATTCTGCAAAAGATAATCTATTTCGTCATCAGAAAGACCTATGCCTCCTTCCTGATCTATATTGCGTCCAACCCCTACAGTAATTTTATTTTGCGAACATTTGTAAGCGTAACTTTTTACACCTTCATGTCGCTTAAGCATTTGAATAAGTTCTTTCAAATCAATAAACCTCTGTTAATGCTATTACTGACTTGTCATCAACAATAATAACTCATGTTAAATTTATTTTTTTGCGTTTGAACCGCCGTAATAGAACGCTGCTGCCGTACCTAATATCCCAGATAACTGGCCGAGGACTAAGCTGATAATTGTCTCGTCATTTTGATCGTGAGGCATCATCGTCACCATAAGCACAAACGCGCCATACAGAAGAAGTGTCAGTACGGAAAAAAGCTTAGGGGTTAGGTCTGTGGCAAAAGCGGCTCTTGCATCTTTACGGTCTTCAACTTCAGTCTTAAAAGACTCAAGGTCTATTTCCATCTCTCTAATTTTAAGTTTGAAATCCTCATCGGCCTGCTTAACAAGCACTGCTTTATCTGGCTCTCGTTCAATAAGGTCTTCGATTTCATTAGCTGTAGTAGATTCTGGCAAACTTAATTTTGCTGCCACCATTTTAACAGCCATACCAGCCAGAGGCCCACCTGCTGCCGAAGCTATGTTAGGGGCTAGAGACTTGAGCAAGCCTCCTAATTTCATCACGCGCCAACCTTATCGGAAGGCATCTGCTCCTCGGCTATGATGCCGTCTATGGTGTCACACACATCTCTAACAACTACGCCAGTAGTGGCAGACAGGGCGGAACGACCGACGGCCCGCATGCCTTTGTATAATTGATTGCAGTACAGGTCTTTGTTATCCATGACTTGTTGTACGGACGTACAGCTCGACAACATAACGATTGCACTAAGCATCAGCAGTCTCATTTCTTTTGCTCCTTTATGAATCCTTTTAAGCGTTTCTTATATCCATCCATGAAGTGGTCAGAGATAGCATCAGATACACCACCGTCCTTGTCCTTCTTGGATGGGTTTATGTAGTTCTTACCAGAATTTGCAAAGTATAACATGGTCTGTGATTTAGAAGGGCCGTAGCAAAATCGAGGTATCTTAGCCACGATGTCGCTCCC
>FUIF01015090.1_pt1 | contig 15888 bp, 18 predicted proteins | sample 1003461 | NCBI WGS metagenome assembly FUIF01 (sample SAMEA80401918, study PRJEB19352) | marine metagenome | reverse complement strand
ATCTTTAACATCTGCAAAATTATCTTCTACCACACCAGCTTCTTCTCTAGCTTGTTCAATAGTTTTTGTTGGTGTTACTTCTGGAGCGGGTGTTGGTTCCTGATAAACACTTTCTTGTATAGGTTTTTCAGCAAAAGCAACACTAAGGTCTACAGGATTAATTCTTGTAATTTTAATATCATCTTTAGGGTTAAAATATATGATAACATTATGAGGTGCTTTTTTAAAAATTACCTCCTATATGTTTCATTCCATTATAAGTTTTTGCTAAATAATCTTGTATTGCAGTAAAATCTTCCTGAACTTCAACAGATGGAATTTGTTCACTTGATGAATCATCACGCATACGATCAAATACTTTTACTAAAGACTCACCCTTTTTAATAGGTTCAGTCCAATCTGGAAGTAATTTATTAATTTCTACTGTATCAATTTCATTAATAGGTTGTTCCATATCATAGATATTTAAATCATTAATTTCTTCTACTCTATAAATAGCACTATCTTTTCCACGACCCTTTGTTGCATATCCTGTAACAACATCAGCGGCATCAGTAGTATAAAATCCCCCGCCATATATATTTAGTTCAGAGCCACCAAATCGAAAAGCCTCATCAAATATTAATTCAGGAGAAGTAGTACCGTGAAATCTAAGTCCAGTTCCTCTAGTTTCCTGAACTGGAAGTTTGCCAGAAATAATATCTTTTACCCTTTGTATTTTTAAATCTGCCAGTGGGTCTACTTCTGGCTCAACTACAGGTGCTACCTCTGGAGCGGGTGTTGGTTCAACTATGGGTTGCACATTAACCATATCAACAGACTTTCCATCAACCATAATATCCTGTGTAACACCTTTTACATTAAGTGCAAGAGTAACTTCGCCCTCAACCCCATTAACTAATACTTTATCGCCAACTTTATAATCAGCTAACTCATTTAAAATTAAGTCATTTAATTGTTCATCAATATACTCGTTGTATTCTTTTACTGATTCTGGTGTGGGGCTTTTTAACATTGTTGACATTTTTCTTTCCCCTCAATATCATTAACGGGAATTAATTTATTACTTTCAACAATAGCATCTATTTCCTCATTAGAGTTTTGCTTGCGAGTTCTATTTGCATCACCAAGTGTATACGGCATAGAAGCTAAACCAGATACTCCACCATCCATTATACCGCCGACAATAGTAGATAAAAGTACACCATCTCTTAAATCAACATCATCACCAAAAGCTAAATCAACAACATTAGCACCAAACTGAGATGTGCCTTCCGATATACTACCTCTAGCAACTGAAGTTAATAATTCTTTTTTAACATTATTTGATATTTGTTTTTTAGTTATATCACTTAAAATTTTGCCAGTACCTATACGTTCAGCTACTCCTTCTATTGCGGCTGTAATTATAGGGTCAAGAACTTTACGCTCTAGTGATGTTTCCTCTCCTAAATCAGCTCGTTCAATAGTTGCTGATCTGCCAGCTTGAAATGCAATGCCAGCCGCAGGAGTAAGCGCTAAAGATATACCTATTTGAGCCGCTAAAGCTGGAGTTTCAAAAGCTATGGCGTTACCAATAATTTTTGCAATAGACTCAGCATCACCATCTTTAAATGCTTCTTCGATTGTTTTACTGCCCTGATATTTAGCTTGTATTTTTTCAGACTTAGCTATTTGCTTTTTACCAAATTCAGATGCTTTAACAGATAAATCAGGAACAAACTCTTCAGCTTTTTTTACAACTCCGTCAGACCAATTTAATGGATCAATTAAAATATTTTCTTTTTTTAAATCTTTTACTTTTTTAAAATTTTCTATTCCCTCTTCTGAAACTCCTACAAAACGCCAAACACTTTCTTCAAGTTTAGTCATTAATTGATTTGCCTCTTTTACCATTTGAGGCATTTGTGCTGGCATATTAGCCAATTGATATGCAAAGTTTTTTAGTACATTTTCGCTGTATCTCATAGCTTTATTATAAGAATTAGCAAAACTTGGTGTGGCTTTATCACCATACTCAAAACGTATTTGTTCTTTTAATTCTATATCAGAAAAATTTTCTCCAAATTTATTATTGTAATAAGCTCTTGAAGTTTCTAAATCAATATCATTAGTACTTAATATTCCATCAATAAAATTAACTTGTTCTGCGTCAGCATTATAACCAATACCTTTTTCAAGTATTTTATTGGCTTTATATGGATTAGCTGTAAGTGTAGATTCTTGTTGAAATTGATCTTTTAACTTTGCTGATGATGGGTCAAAAGTTGTTTGTGTTTTTAATCGTGCAGAAGATGGGTCAAAAGCCATTATTTTATCTCCACAAATGTACCATTTTCATATCTTGCTTCATTGCCAAGATTATCTACATATATTTTTCCTTCTATAAATTCTTGTGATTTTGGAGCTAAAATCTTTTGTTGTGGAGCTGTGATTTTTTGCGATAAATTTATTGCTGACCCAGTTAATATTAAAGATTTAATTTCTTTTACTTCTTCAGGAGTGGCATTTGGATTATTATTATAAGCAATAATTAGTTGTGCTATTTGATCTTGAATTGTTTGAGCATAATTATCCTCGGATAAATACTTAGATGATTCTATAATTTCTTTATGAACTCCAGCAACCCAACCATTATATGGTGCAACACCTGTTTCTTTAGGTATTCCAACTATTCTATATTCCCAGCCACCAAATTTTTCATAAGCTAAAGTAGCATTAGTTTGGACATATTCACCAGCAATAATAGCGGCAAGCTCACGCAATTCTTCACCGTATTTGCCGCCTTTTGATTCTGCTAGTTTTAAAACATCAATATAAGTTGTTGGAGACGTAGGAATAGTAGATATTAAGTCCATTATTTCTTTTATATTTTTATCTTCTGCCGCTACATTATTTAAAGAATTTTGCAAAGTGCTAACAATTAAATCTGTATTTTCTTTTCCGTATTTTGCTATTGCTGAATCAACCCATCCTAAATCCATTTTACCTTGCGCGAAATCCAACCTAATTTTATTTTCTAAAACTTGAGCATCTTGTGCTTGTTGAGCTGCGGCATTACCAACATTAAATGTTAATGACCCCATTAATGCTAATTTACTTTTTTCTATCTATTGATTTATTTTCATCAATATCTTTAATAAGATTATTAATACCATCAATATACTGGTTAGGAGTAATTTGATTATTTTTTAATTGATTGGAAAATGTAGCACTTTCCATATTATAAATACCATAAGCTAAAGATGATTGTGCACTTTCGATTACACCGGGCTTTGTAGTACGTTTTAAATCATTAAAAATTTGATTTGCTTCTTCAGTTAATTTATTATATTCATCTAAATTTCCAAGTTTTTTAGCTTGATATGCCGCATAAAATTTTGCTTCTGCTGACTGCTGTAAATTATAATTATTTTCTTCTATTTGATATTTAATGACATTCAAACGCTCGGAAGCATTTATTTTCTTACCAAAGTTTGCCACATCTGGTTCAATTTGCTGTCTGGCTATTCTTGAAAAATCTTGGTCTTTTACCCAGCTTTCAAAAGACTGTTGCTCTGGAACTACAACTTTGTCATATAACTCGGTAGCTTTTAAACCACCATTTAACAACGCTTCCTGCTTTTTAACTTCAAGATCGTTCGCCCACTCTTGCTTGTAGGCTTCATACTTAGCTACTTCACCTTTAGCTTTGTGTTCAAAAAATGAATCAGCCGCATCACCCAACACAGATATAGCATCACTAATAAGCTGATCTCCAATACCAGCCGCTTGAATCATTGCACTGGCTGTTCCACCTGTAATAGCCTGAGTACCAGTCTCTGCTGAAATACCCACTTGAGGTTCATATCTTTTAAGTGAAATAGCCATTATCCCTCCGCAAATCTTGTTATGTCAGATTCAATACCTCTTAATAAAGCCATTGTTCCTTCAGCTTTAAGTGCTTCCGCTTGAGCTTGCGCTCCCATTTTAAATTGTTGAGCTTTTGTTTCTCCACCAATTCGTGCAATATCTTGCTGACGTTCTAACTCTAACAAATCAAGTTGCATATTCTTAGCATTTTCAATTAAACTTAGCAAGTCTGTACCCGCTTCTAATCCACCACGCCCAGCTATACCCATACGCTGTTGCGCTTGAAATTCACGTTGACTTTTAACCAAACGCCGTGACTGAAACTCAATAGATGCTCGTTCGGCATCAGCTTGTACTTGAGCAACTTTAGCATTATACTCGCCAATCTGCCTAGCTCGTCTAGCCTGTTTTCTTTTTGCTGACCTAGCAAATAAACCACTAATAGTACCTATCATTACGCACCCTCCGCATTAACGTGGGAGGCTATACTCAGCACCGTCATTGGATAGGGTAAGTCCTGCCGCACCTCTATTAGTTTTTCTCTTTCATAGTCCGACCCCACAAAAAATCTTTGTTGTCCTGTCTTCAAAGAAACCGCCTGACCTGTCGGGTCTTGAGTATCCACCACAGGGAATGTGGTTAGCTGGCGACCAGCCTCACCAACCTTAGCACCCTTAGTCTTAAAGAAACGCACAATAATCTTAGACGTAGCCTTAACACGGCTTTGTGATAACTTATTAACAAGGTTTGGTTCGATAGGCATAGGGCGCAACATAGAAGTGTATGGCAAACCAACAAGCAAAGTGTTGTAATACTGATCTGTAGTAATTTTATTATTTGTTACAGTTGTTTCCTCAATAAAGTTTCCGTCTCCAACAACCTGAACCGTGTCTCCATTAATGTGGTCTAGCCCAGTCACTTCGTTATAAACTTTCTGATAAGTAAGCGTAGATGGAATTTTAACAGGGTCTGTATAACTTAGTGCAGGCGTTCCTGCGGGGGTTATTCCATCAAATATACCGCCCAAAGTCCATCCAGATTTGGGTGGTAAATCTGTATCGTCAAGGTGAAATGCAAATGTTCCCGGTACATCATCATCATTAATTTGCCATTGCGTACCAGTATATTTTATAATGTTATCGCCATTTACATAAGCTGGTTTACCATTAATTAATGAACCCTGTTTATTATAAACTCCATTAGCATAGGAGCTAGAACCAGTGAACCCACTAACAGTTATTTGGCTAGGCGGCGAAACATTAATATCTACATCACTTATAGTTTTTAATGTAAATGTATCTGTTGTTGCATTTGCAACCTTAAATACATTACTATCTAATATGGAATTATTTGTATTTGTTACAAAAATAGTATCATCATCAGATAATCCGTGACTAGTTTTTGTTACCTCAAATAAGTCATTTGTATTGGCAATGCTATCAGCATCTACAGCCGCACCGCCGTCTAACTCTTTACCAGAGTCTACATACCAGTCTAAATCTTTGCGAAGGTTAAACTTCTCGATGCAGTATTTATCGTTACGCTTAACACAAACCCAAACAATATCTTCACCAGAGTCGTGTATTGCCGCACCACTAAAGAACTCACCATCGGTTGTTATGTTTGCCCAGCCACGAACATCCTGACCACGCTCGTAGGTCATAACGCAAGCATCACCGTTTTCTTTTATACACCAGATGTACTGGTTGGGTTCTTTTTGCAGAAACATTTCTTTAATGCCAGACTCTGTGATGTCTTCGCTAATTATGTTAAGATCGTTGCCCACAAACGAGTCCTGACCAGAATCAAACACTAGTTCACGCACTTTTAATCCGTCACGTTGGACGTACACAATAACATCGTTAGCAACCTCTGCTTGAAGTTTGGCAGAGCCGTATGCGTTTTCCACCAACGTAGTAATGTTGTTCTGTGTTATTAACGAGTCCCTATCAGCAGAACGAATAGACACCGCTGTACCCGCTGTACCTAAGAACAAGTAACGCTTTGCCTCTAGCCACTTGGGTTCTTCGGGAGAATCGATGGTACGCTTGATAGCATCGGTTGATAGTGAGCCAGGCAAAAAGTTGTATATCTCACCAAACACAGAAGCAAACAAATCGGCTGGCTCATCTTTAGAACCCGCAAACCACAATCGGTTTTCAAAAAACTCAGAAGCAGGACTAAATCCACGATAGTCAGAAAATGCACCCTCAGACCAATGTATTGTTTCATCAGGGTCTGCTTCTCCACCCTGAATCATTGATACCACAGTAGCAGTTGCAGTTGTTACTGGTGTACCTACTGTAGTATCTACCGATGTAATTTTTACCAGACCTTTGTGATATATATTGTCCGCTTCAATACTAAACTGAAAATCTTGGCTTCCATTATCAAGAACCCATTTTACTCTTAACTCTGTATTAGCACCCTCTGGCGTGTTGGAAGCGTATTTAAAATTTCTTGCAACACCATCCGTTGTATCTCCTATTACTACATAATCTAACCAGCCAGTACCGCCATTAGCTACGGAACCACCTATTTGCCGCTGAATAACAACAGATGCCTGCCAAGTTCCATCCGTCTCAAAAGCCCAGTTAGAAAAACTAACATCTAGCGGGTCGCTATTATCATCTTCATTACCAGATGTTCTCGTATCAGATATTTCTTTTTTATCAGCCGCACGAATATGATCTATAGCCCAATGCGAACCTTCGTGACCCTTATGAAATATTGCTGTACTGGCTGTTAGTGTAGTTGTTCCGTCATAAACATCAGTTGGTGCTGATGGATTAATCGTTGTAGACGTAATGTTTTTTCTTGCAATGGAGGGTAAACATAAGAAATTTTTTCAATAGTAAATGTAGGCGCAATCGTTGTGCGTTTTAGCACCATAGTTTCTTTTGTCGGGCAAGTAAGAATCAATGTATCGTAGCGTCTATTAAACTGTATGTGTTTCAGCTCATCCTCTGTGTAGTCAATGTTGTCAGTTTCGGTAACATTTACAACCTCGTCCACTCCATTTTCTGTGTAGTGAACCTTTGCGTAATCAGTACCCAACTCAATTACATAAAACACATCGCTTGAAAAATCAAACTCAATCATCTTAGCTGGGTTGGTTCCGTCGGGTGTGTCACCAGACCCTGCAAACTGCACAAACTCTGTACCCGCTCTGCGCTCAACGCCACCCTGCGGCAATACAAAAAAGTTGTCGAGATCACGACAACCAGTCTTGTAGATTTCTAGGTCACTACGACCATCCATCTTGCGAGATACTTCTCCCGCATTAAATGCCTGTGTGTAATTTATAGCCATTATATTAAGGGGGATTCGTTATAACGTGAAAGTAAAAAGTCGCTTTCTTCCATCTCCCAGTATTTGTTTTCCAATGTATCAACACTACGGGCTTCAGGAAGTATTACGTTGTTGTATTCTGAAATCAAATTGTTCTGCATCACTTGGTCAAGTTGCATAGGAACAGCCAGCTTAATGGCTAGGTTCTGTATCACACACTTAGTCACAAAGGCATCTAGGGTGTTTACGTCTTCAGGTAAATGAACATAACACAGGTAAACAGTTTCGTAGTCACAGAGGATTGTGCGCCCTTCTACGACCCATTGTGTGCGGTCATCGTAGGCTTCCTTCTTGTCGTACACATTAACAACCCGAATGCAGTCGTTGGGCAGTTGATACTTAAAGTTAAACTTAAATGCGGGTGTCTCTGTTAAGCGTGTTAGCTGTGTACGCTTTAACGCGCTGTTCCACTTGTAGGTTCGTAGCACTTCTGATAGTGCCTGATTAAAAAAGATATTACAGAGTTTTGCACTCTGAACAACCGCCTCTTCGTCGTTTTGATTAATGTCGAGGGAGGCAATAGTATCTGCTCCGATCTTGAGCAGGGCGTGGTTACAGATTTCTACCTTAGTCATACTACCTCCAAAAAAAATAAAATGGGGGGCTTACATCGACAGAGAAGGTTGCCGAAAGCCCCCAAGTTTTAACCGCTATTAGTCAATAGTTTCGTCGCAACCGATGAGGACAACTTTTTCCTCTTCCATACGAACAGAACCACAACGCATTGCAGAGTAAGCGTAGTAGTTGAAACGCTTGTCGGCACGCTTAGCGATGTCAGTTTCGATGCCCATTCCGACACCAGTACGGATACCAGACTTAACCCAAGCAAAACATCCACGGATGTCGTCAGCAGAAGCCGCCGCCGCAGGAACGTCAGACGCAGACCAAGAAAGGTTTGCAGTTCCGTCCGCTGTGTTTACGAAAGGAAGCAAGTTAGAAACTACGATCTTGAATCCGTAGAAGGTATCAATGCCGCCAGAAACCAATGACTTAACATTCATAAAGTCAGCAGATGTTGCTTCTGTATTACCCAACAGGTCTTCGATCTGTGCAGGAGTAACAGCCAAGTATGCTTCGTTTAACGGGTCATCGAGGTCAACGCCATTCTTCTGAAGAATAGAACGTGCTTCACGAATCTTAGTAATTGTCAAACCAGCATTGTCTGATGCACCAGTTCCGATTTTCTGACCAGCACCCAAGTTGTTTGTAGTCCCGCCAGCCTTACCTGACAGAGCCGCACCCAATGCACCCTTGATGAACTCAATGTCCTTCTTACGCATCAAAGCAGAAACCTGACGCATAACATATTCAGACTCGGGGTTAATCAATGTCTGTACTTTGTCGAAACGGTCGAGCAACAAACCAACTTCATAGTTAGTTAGGTCAATTTTACGACGCAGGTGAGAAATGCTATCAGAAGGTGAATCTGTATCTGAACCAGAGTCAACTACAGAAGTAGCGTACACAGAACCCAACTGATCGTAGTATGCGTCTTCACCTGTTACAGTGTCTTCAAGACCCATTCCAGTAAACTTACCGCCTTTTGTTTCAGCAACAAGATCAAGAGTCTTGCCATACTGATTAACAAACGCAGTATCAATTCCATTCAAAAAAGCCATAATAATCTCCTTGTTTTAAATTTAGGCTCAATTAATTAATAATACACAACTAATCGGCTCTGATTATCTCCACAAGGAGGTCTTGCCTACCATTTAGCGTCTGGATGGACGGCAACTTGGGTGGGTCTTGCGATTGTCCACCCTTGTTGCGTATAGACTTAGCATAATTTAATTTTATGTCAAGTCTTTTTTAAAGGTTTTCACCTAGTTTTGTCATAAGGTCAACACGCTTCTGCTGGATATGGTCAGGAATCTTAGACCCCTTTTTCATATAATCCTTGATCTGCTCGTTTACATCGAACAACTGATCTTTAACTCCAGCCATAGTGTTGGTCTGATGATGCCCAATCTCTGGGTCATCAGCAAAGCGTGTAGCAATCTTGCCCAACGTGGTCGCAAGTGCAGGGTCTTTTAACAAGCCAGTGTCCATAGCGAACTGCAAGTTCTCCTCTGGCATACCGTGTGCCTTGAGCATCGATGTAATTCCGTTCATCATACCATCGTAGCCCTCACCCCACTCCTGCCGAAGCTCTTTATCCATCTCAGCTTCAGCTTCCTTCATTGCGGTGTTGGACTCTTCTAGCTCTGACGCAACCATCCCGAGATACCAGTCCACAAGCTCTTCAGCTTTTTCCGCACTAGCTCCCATTTGAAATGCTTGCTCCTTAAATCCTTCAACCGCTTTTTCAAAGAATGGAGCCGAATCTTCGCCAACCAGTTCCCGAAACTCGTCACCCACCGTAAAGTCATATCCTTCAGTACTTTCAGGGCGACCAAGTTTGCCATAAAACTCAGCCCATTCTTCTTCCGAAGCGTCAGACTTAGGAATATCACCTTTTTTACCAGCGAAACTCTGAAGCTCTTTAATATATTTTCCAACTTCTGTAGCATCTTTGCCCTCCAAGTTTTTCCAAAAGCCAGCCTCTTTAACTTCATCGTCTTCGATTTGGCTTAACATAGAGCCAACAAATGACTCTGGCTGTGTGTTTGTAGTTTCTTCCGTTGTTGTTTCCACTACTTCTTCTGTTGATACTTCTTCGTTAGTTACTTCCTCACTCATACTCAACCTCCTCTAGTTTTTTCATATTGAGTTGTTTTTTAATAGATAGAATTACACTCCTCAAAGAGTTCATCTTAGATTCGATGATGGGGTCATTGTACTCGGCAATGTCTTCCCACTTACAAAGCTGAACAAGAAACCTAGCGACCAGTATTGCGTTGTTGTCTGATGCATCAAACAGCTCTACAAATGCCTTTCTGGTTTCTTCTGATAAATCCTTCTCGTTGTCCCACTCAAAGTTGTAAGTCACTTTATCAATTATATCCATTAAACTCCTACTTCAGCGTTTACTACTTGTTGCACAAACTCCGCACCCGAACCAGCTTCAGGTGTTTTTTGCGTTTTAACATACGCATCACTTAGTGTTTGTGCCGCCGCACGTTGTTCAGCCGCTAATTGAGCCTCAACTCTTTCCGCACGAATTTCATCTACAGCTTCCTCAGAAAGTTGCAAGTCAACAGGAACCATATTAACTTCCTGAATAAACCGAGCAGTTTTGTCTGCGTCCACGTTGTCCAAAATCTCTGGTTTGTACTGTGCAATCTGCATCATCTGGTTCATAGCTGTCATCGTTCCAAACAACTCAATCTGCCGTGATGCGATAGATGCCTTACCAACCAAGTCAAACTCAAGGTTCGCCCCAGACAACTCCTCGATTTCAAGCTCTGGGAACATACCCGCCCGATACATAATACCAAATGCACGCTCAAGAATCGGTGTCACAAAGTATTTGTTAAGACGATTAACCGCAGGAGTTAAGAACTGTAGCGACAGGTTTAAACGCTCTGAAGACTCAAATGCCGTCATATTCTGGCGGTCAAGTAACGGATTAAACAGAGGCACATAGAACGCATCCATAATCTCTTGCTCTTTTTTCTGAATCATCTGGTCGTTCACAACCACGTTATCCATTGGACGCAACTGCTCTGGCTTTGACAAGGGGTTGCCAGCGTTCCAATAGATAATAGAACCTTGATCGTTGCTGATGCGCCGCACACTTCCGTCATTCGGAGCCAACCAAGGTGGGTTGCTCACACGCTCTGCACCACGAATTCGTGACACTTCCATACGGTTAATCAACGGTAGCGTAGAAAATACCTCAAGTGCTGGCGACCGACCATACTTTTCGTAGTTGGTTTTGTAAAACCGACCCACCGAGTAAGGCATCTCATCAAACCCAGACTCCAACACCAGCTTGTTACCAGTCAACGAAATGTAGTAAGAAGCGATTGGCTTTTCTGTTTTTTCTACAGAGTCAGGCACAAAGTTTTGCCGAGGCATAACAATGTGGATAAACGTAAACTCTTTCGTAGAAGTTCTGGGGTCGTTTGCCAACTTACTAATATCTTCAGGACAGTCTTCACCAAACTGCTGTACGGCTTGGCGTGCAGTTAGTTTGAACTCACGAATGACTGTATCTATCTCACCCAAGTAGTTTTCACAAAAGAAAAACTGGTTGATGTAGTGCGAACGGAAGTTCAGCATACGCTTGTTGGTGGGTTCGCAGTACAACGCTGTGGTTCCAATGTATCCACAATGGTCAACGCACTGGCTCATCTCCTCGTAGAAGTTAGAGTCCTCGATCGCCCGTACAAACTTTTTGGTTACAGAGCTTAACGCACGAACCACGTTGTCGTTGCGCTGTAGGTCACGATTCTGTGGCACAACACGAATCCAGTTCTGCCCTTGTGGAAACAAGTGGCTCATCATACCTGCCGTGAACATACGCCGAGCCTTGATTCCAACGTCAGTAATACGCTGAACATCATCACGTTGCCCTTTGGAGCGTTTGCTTTGGATGTTGTCGGCACTTGGGTTGCAGAACTCAGCCGCAGACTCGTAAAGATTTTCAAAGTTTACCCGCTCAGAGCTAGACTTCTCACGCTTATACATAGCAACTAAAGAAGATACATCCATTATATTGTCATCCCTCTATCTTTTCTTGCTTCTGCTGTTGAGGCTCTGCGTTTTGCTAGTTGCTGTGTGTATTGTTTGTAAAGTTCTTCCGAAGGCGTGGTAATTATTTTCGTTGCAATTCCACCTCTGGGAAAACTTCTTTTAACGTGATAATCAAATTTATAACCAGCTTTTCCAAGTTCTTTTATTCTTGAAATTTGTTGCATACTTCCTGCAAAATTATTACTTGATCGTTTAAAATAATCCTTACCAATATCACGCTCTGCCATATCAATGCCAGCGGCTTTTGTAATGTCTGCAAGTTCAATAGGAGATGCCCCAAGCACTTGACCTTTTGCTCCTAGTTTCTGCCCTTTGGTTACATAGGCTCCCGCTCTAGCCCGACGTGCGGCTTCCTGTCGCAAAGTTGGTGCGATTACTTCAGCCGTTACGTCCTCCGCTGGCGGTGGGGGTGCTTTCGGCGGTGGTGGTGGTTTGGACTTTCCTCCTCCTCCCATAACTCAATCTCCTTATACGATCTAGTTTATAAAATTTAAGTGGCTTAAAATCGCCACGCTCAAATGCAACCCACTCTAATTCGTAGGGGCAAATTTCAAATATGCGCTTTATGTCTCCTGCCGCATAATGTATATACCAACAATCTAACTTGTCAAGCTCTTTCTCAGAGTTTTTTCCTTCTAATAACTCTTTGTTGTGCATTACAGCCATCACGAACAATCGATTGTCGCTGTACACAACCCCCTCAGTCGAGTAATGAGTCAGTAATTCCTCTAACTCGTTCCCATAACGGTCTATCGCCATCTGTATCGGTGTGTTCACTAACGTAGTCCTCCGCTTCCCCTACCCTGCTTGGCAGGTGTATTGCCGACCCCTGCCCCAAATACTGTGTTACTAAGTTCAAATGTATAGCCATCACCATCGTCCTGAACGCATCCGCACCGTGTGAGTGGCTATCGTGTACGGGTCGCCCTGCCGCACCCTCCCTGTAAGAGTCCAAGTGTTCCAACAAGTCCCCACACCGCTCGTGGAACCGCACATCACGCAACATACGGCGGCATATCTCAATATCTTGCAAGACTGAGTTGGTCTTGGGAACTCTTCTAAAGTCTATACCCACCTCTTTGGCTCTAGTAACCAAGTCACCAAACAACATACGCTTAGATACATCGTGCGGCGCATAATGCCCCCCATACCTGTACCCTTTCGAGTTTACAACCAGCGCGTAGTCCTCGATCTTCTTACCCGTAGACTCGTGGTAGTCAATGATGACAGGAGTACCGTCCACAATTTGTGCAAAGACAATGCTAGTAGCGTCAGAAGTACCCAAGTCCCAGAAGGTATAAACTGCCCCGTTGCCTGTATAATTCCCAACGCGCCCCTCATTGCGTAGTATCTCAAGCTCGTGACCATAGTAACTGTTCTCTACCTGTGAGACTGCCTCGTTAAGATACTCCTGTCGCGCCATTGCGTAAGATATAATTCCACTATCCACATCTTCTTGGATATTCTTATAGCGTTTGCCGTCATACGGATTAATTTTTCCAGCCAGTTCAGGGTTAATTGACATCCCATCACCCACCCAATAGGCGGTCTTGGTATCCTCAAGTGTGTACCACTGAGTAAACCAATCCTTGCGCTCTCGGTTATTTTCGTACAGTCGCCATAAATGATTCGCTTTTCCACGCAGTGTGCCGTTGAAAACAACAAATGCAGAACCCTCTGTAAGAATAGGAGCCAAGAAGCCACTAACCTCCTCTTTGTGCAATGAAAACTCCGATAATACATATCCGCTACCTCCCTGTCCTACAAAGTTCAAGTTGTCCGTTCCGTCAATCTTAATCCTAGAGCCGTTAATCAAATCGATAAAAAAATCGCTATTGTTCTTTCTTCGCACGACCTCAGGTGGGCAGAGCAAGTCGATTAGTTTTCTACCCCCCGCCCACTCACAGATGTTATCCCACAATGCACGTTGCGCCCACGCTCTGGTCGGGAACAGGTAATAGTAGTTACCAGCCGTCTGTATCGCACGTTTCATCAAAGCATTGAACGAAGTCACGTCCTTACCCGCACGACGATGCCACGAGATCACAGAATACTGCACGCCCCTGTCAAACGCTTGCAAAAATGGTAGCTGATAATCCCTAGGCGGGATTGTCGGAATACGCACTTTCATTGCGTATCAGCATCCGTATCTTCATCTTTTCTCTGGAAAAAACATTCCATACACAACCACTCTTCTACATTTCCGTAATCATCCTCAATTCCGATTACAGGATTGTCACTTGTATCCATACAGCAACACTCATAGCAACTACGCATCGTACATCTCCGTGAACTCTACCCCACAGTAAGGGCAATATGTTGGGTCATTTAACCCCTCTACTCCAATCTCGTGAATAAAAAAATAGTTCTGACAGCCACCACACTCCAAGTATGATAACTCCGCTAATATTGCAATTATTTCTTCTGGGCTGATTTCTTCCTCCCCTTACTAGAAGCCTTGCTTCTTTTTACTGGAGGCTTATAATTAACAACCTCAATGATAATATCCTGCTCAGTCTCACCCAAACCCGCCAGTTTCGCCAGTTTATCCGATGCCTGTGCGTTACCCCGCTCGCTTTCTGTAAACAAATGCTCTAGCACAGCCTTACGCAAACCCTCTTTGTCCTCTAAGTTTACCGAAGCAGTAGCTACCTTAGCCTCTTCTTCAGCCTTAGATAGCTTTCTATACAACGCCTCAAACTCCTGAGACAAAGCCCACAACTTCTTATTATCCCCAGAGGACTCTTGCAACCTAGCATATATCTCTTGTGAAGTCATATTCTCTATATAAGACATTAAATAATATAGGGCAAGTCAAATTTTAAAAAAGTTGGTAGAGGTATACGAGGTCAAATTTTTTAAATCTTGGCTGAGGTCTAAATACATACATACACGCAATGTCGCCCCCGATGCCCCCCCCTGCATAATGCCCCCCCCTATGTACGCCTTTTATATACCTACTAAACCACCCGTATTTATATACCTGGCAAAGATACGCCTATTAATAATACACTTATCCTCGTGTGCGTGTATAGGGTTGCTGATCGATTGAGGCGTGGAAGGTTCAAACCCTCTTTATGTTTCCCTATATGGTATTGCTCTCTCTCTATACATATTTTTACACAAAACAGCACCAAAACAGCACCCAAAAAACTACCGCTTCAAAATTATTTTCATTCGTAAGTCATTCACAACCAACCACTTACAAAAGCACCTATTTTTTTTCTTGTATTTTTTCCAGTGTATGCAAAAACCGTACTCGTTCAAAGGGAACGCTAACTTAACAAGGAGGAAACAAATGACTAAGGCAAATATGATAAACGCAATTCTGGAGGAGGAAAAAAACAGATGGAACGTGCTTGTCAAAATTAAGAATGACTACGGCAACGGAAGCGAGGAGTACAAAAGAGCACGAGCAAAGTGGGATTCAGTCTCAACTCTAGTTAACAAACTAGGGTTGGATGGAGAAAGAGAAGCAAGAATTCAAGCTGGCGGTTATAAAGTACCGAAAAGTTGGCAATCGTAATTAACTTATAAACTTATAAAGAAAGGTAAAATAATGAAAGTATTGACAAAATATGAAGTGTCAGAAACTCGCGAATTGAGCGTGGTTGAGATATTCGGACTGATTGCGTTAGTGAATAAAAACTTTGTAGATGATGAGTGCAAGGTTAAATTAAGATATCAACAGACGTGTTTACAACCAGAGTATGTTTTTATCATTGACGAAGGCGAAGTAAACCGAATCGGGATGGTAGGCAATCGGATTGTTTTTGAAATTAACCTTCTCGACGAAAACCAAGAACCAACCGAGGAAGCGGTTTTATATTGGGCTGACGTTAAATGGGGCGAGTTAAAATTAACAGAAATTGTAGGGTAAACCAATGAAACTACATCATACACAATACAAAAAAATTACATTAGATATATACTAGATCAAAGTGAATGTACGCCAAACGAATTGCGCGAAAGATTCGTTTCCGAATACGGGCATATGATCGAAAGGGTGGGAGAACGTAAGGCTTGCGCTGAATGGTTGCAAGGCAT
>FUIF01017993.1_pt1 | contig 15917 bp, 26 predicted proteins | sample 1003461 | NCBI WGS metagenome assembly FUIF01 (sample SAMEA80401918, study PRJEB19352) | marine metagenome | reverse complement strand
CCAAGACTGGCGAAGACCAGATTAAGGTATACGAGAGGGACGACGGAGGTTGGTTCAAGTGACGCTGCCTCCCCAACGGTTGCTCTATCCGGAACGGAAGTTATCGGAGGATCGACATTCAATGCGACAACCGGAACGTTTGATATTCGAATGACTCCGGCTCCGGCTCGCGGGAGGTCATTGCACTTGACTTCTTGCTCGACGAGGTTACTGACGAAACCATCTGGAACGTGGACATCAACCAATGGGAGATTGCCGTTCTTGGTGACATATTCGTCAACGGAACAAAGGTCAACTAATGTCAGCATCTCAACTTCCAGGTGGAGCAGTAGTTTCCCGGTTCACTGGTGGATCCGGTCAGTCTCTTCAGGCTGTTGTGACTTGGGCCTCTGGGCTCGGCTCCATAAACCATATCCTCGGCCCTGCTGACGAGAACATGACTATTGAGGCTCCGTCCTCGCGGTCAATGTTCCTTCAAGGGAACGGTCAGACGGCTATTCAGCTTGACGGAACGAGCGTTATTTGTTCTGATCGTCTTACGTGGGCTGATGGGCTTGGGTCGATCAACCATATTGTTGGACCCTCTGATCAGAACTTGATGATCCAGGCCCCCTCGAGCCGAAATATTCAGCTCGAGGCGAATGGTGCTCTGGCGATGACCCTCGACGGGGCGACTATTTCAGTCAGAGATCAGATCATTTGGGCAGATAGCCTTGGTGCACTGACCCATCTTCAGGGACCGTCTGACCAAAACCTGACGATTGCGTCTGGGAGCGGACAGACTCTGATCCTGAGCGCGAACACAGTTCAGACGGCTGGAGCCAATGGAAGCTTCCAGAATATCCAGACGGCTACCGAGGAACTGACCAGTCTCTCTGGAGCTTCCGCGACCACGTCTGGGTTGATCCCTGCTGGTTCTCTTATTCTTGGAGTTTCGGTCCGGGTCACGACTGCGATCACTGGTGCTACGGACTTTGATATCGGGGATGGAACAGACGTTGACGCTTTCGGGGCCGCGATTGCGATCGGTGGAGGAACTACGTCCGACCTCTCTGACTGGACGATTTCCACTCCTCCGTTGGTGACGTCGGCAACCGAAGTTGTCCTGACAGCCAATGGAAGCAACTTTACGGCTGGGGCTGTTCGAATCGTCGTTTGGTATACAACCCTGACGGCACCGACTTCGTAAAGGAGAGAGGGAGATGGAAGTAGAAATCACGAACATCCAAAGAGCCGCATTATCGCTGGCTATTTCGGAGAAACAGAAGGCAGATAGCTTCCTTGACAACATCGTGAAGGACCTTCTGTCTGAACTTGGTCTTCCGCCAACTGCGAAGATAGAGTTCAATGAGGACCTACAAGCTCGATTCAAGATCAAGGTTCTCCAAGATACCATTGAAAAAGAAGATATCACCTAACCAAGATCGGAGTGATAGATGGCCGAATCTCGTGGACAACTGATCATCAAATCGGACGATACGTCCCTCTTGATCCGGGCTGTCCTGTTCGACGCAGCAGACGCGAAGATTACGTCGTCCACGGTGTCTCTCAGGATTTGGCACATTATCCCTACGTCCGGTGCTCTCGAGACCTACGACTTCAACGACAACACCTTCAAGACAGGTGCCGTCACGACCCCGACCGACACGGCTCTGATTGTCCACCGTCAAGCTGAGAATAGCACCTATGATACCGGAGTTTGGTCCGGTCGGTTCACGGATCTTGCCTCTCTCGTTCTTGGGGACAAGTATCTGTTCGAACTCAGTCATACGAACCTTCCGAGACCTATCACCGTCGAGTACCAATATGGTGGTCACGAGGGAGACACGGTTGAGGACACCATGGAGTTCGACGTCACCAATGCGACGTTGACCCAGGACACTGTCGCGGCGATTCTCAACCGACTCAACCTGACCTCGCGGTCTACGGGTTTCACCAACCTTGCTGATATCCTCGGTGTTCCGGACACCGTCGGAGCAACAGTTGTTGGGGAGGTCTGGGAAGAGCTGATCGCGAGTCACAACGCTGCCGGAACCATGGGAGAGGTGATGAACAACATCTCCGGTGGTTTTGATACTATTTGGGATGCACTCGCAGCTTCCCACACGACGGCTGGCAGCTTTGGGGCTATCGTCGGTGCTCTCAACTTGACCACCCGAACCAACAACGGAACCCTGGATTCGTTGATCGGTGTTCCGGATACGGCCGGAGTTAACCTGGTCGACGCGATCTTCATTGAAGACATCACGGCCCACGTTTCCAACCTGGATAGCTTCGGGGCATCTATACATGCTCTCGGCCATGCCATCGCGAATCGAACCAACCGTCCTACCCTCAATGGACTTCTGAACGTCTCAGACGTGGCGAATGCAACCATTGCATGGACGATCCTCGACGAGGTCGTTGACGGATCAAACCACACTACAGCAGACTCACTTGGGCAAAGGATCACCGCCATGGACGACCTGACTCAGGCGTCTGGGGACGGAGACCTCGCAGCTATCAAGACTCAGGCTGACAAGCTCGACTCAACCGACCTCGCTGGAAGTCCGAGCGCGAACTCGGTTGGTGGCAAACTCGATTCGATCATCACCACCCTCGCGAACGACAGAGACGCCTTGTTCGCGGTCAATATTCAGTCTGACGGACTTCGAGTTGAGGTCGCTGTTGTTTCGAACGGGACGGTCGAACTTACTCCTTGGACTCGTTGTTCGGCTCAAATCTTCGACGAGAATGACGGGATCATTGCTGGTGGAAACATTTCTATTGGTAACTTTGGGTCCATCGGAACTCGAGGGTTCTTCACCTTTACTCAGGCGACACATGGGGTTGTGGCCGGACAGATCTACCAGATCACCTTCACCATTGACGATGGTCCTGCTCAGACCAACCTCTTCACGGCAACCAGGTCTTTTGTGACCATCCAGGGATAAGCAATTGTTCGCGGTAGGGTCAAGTGCTAATGTAGTAGTTGCAACGTCAGGAACCAGGATCGCTGGGGGAACCCAAGTTCCTGGTCCTCAGTCGTATTTACTATTGCCTACCCCGGTCACCGCGACCGTTCTCGTCACTGCAGAGTTGGACGCCTTGGCGTTCAAAATGCCCCTGCTGTACGACCAGCTTCCTGAGTGTGTCAGGCAACAGGACATCGAACTCGTCGATCGCGGGAACGTCCCTCTCTATATTTGGGACACGGTCCCTGTCTGGGACGAGGACCCTTTCACCTGGGACGAGGTTATTGGACCCGAACCTATCGGGAAGACGACGATGCGAATCTGTCAGTTGGAACTCGAGAAGACCTGTCTCGAGATCTCCGAGATTGCTCGTCTCTATGACCTCGATAGGACTCCGAAGGAGTTCCTCCCATATCATGCGTCATTGCTCGGAACTCCTCTTCCTGGGGTTAGCGAGAAGCAACAGAGGGCTTTCCTTGAGACGCTCGTTGCCACATACCAAAGAAAGGGATCTCCTCTCTCCTTCTTCAGACTCTTTGAGCAACTCGGGTTCATTCTGACTCTTCAGGAGACTTATCAGAGGAAGGGTGACGCTGGAACGGTTGACGGTCCTCAGATCGCTCTGAAGACGAACGCTCTGGTTGTTGACGAACCGGTTGGAACGACTGAGACCGGGAAGGTTACCTACCGACTCTCCACTCTGAACCCGATCACCAGAGGGACGCTCAAGATTGAAAGCTTCGATCAGGACGTTGTCCTCCCGACCGTGATCATCGATGATGGGGAAGGTGGTTGGAGTGACAATGTGGCGGGGTTTGTCAATTACGAGACGGGAATCTTCGAGTTCACTCTCCCGACGACCCCAGCTCTGAATGGGCAACCAATTCAGGCCACTTATGATCACCGGGTCGACGCGTTCCCACACATCAACCGGGAGAAGTACAACGATAGGGTCCGGTCTTCGGTTGTTCAGTTCGCGATCACTCCCAAAGACTCAAGCGTTGTTCTTGACGCGGAAGCCATCAACAGGATCGAACTCTATCTCTCGCTCCTGAAGCCTCACCATGTGATCATTCAGAACTTGGACCTGATCCTTAACTTCCAGGATCAAGAGGTAGCGACAGACGATCTCAATCCGTTCTCAAACCTCTTTGTCGAGACTGTCTTCGGAACCATGTACAATGGTCTTGCTTGGTCCTCCGAGGACAATGGGTCTCTCGACCACACGTCTCCTGGGAACCAGCACCGAACAGGTCCTGAGTTCCTGAAGGACGAGAGCATTGATGATCAAACTGAGATCGCCCCATATACGTATCCATGGCTCTCGAACGGAACCTTCACCAATCCGGTACTTGCTGGTGCTGATTTCACCAATACCGGATTTGGGATTTCTGGGGTAAGTGCAAGCCAAGCGACCCTGGATTCGTCAGTGACTGACCTGGTCGCGAACCTTTCTCTTGGAGAGTACATATTCCTCGACGGTTTCGCGACGGAAGAGGATAACGGACTCTGGAAACTTACGGGCGCTCCGGCTGGAGTTGGACCCTGGACGGCCCAAATCACGAAACAGGACGACGACACGATCGCGAACGAAGCTGCAGGAGCCTCGGTCACCTTGACCAAGCATGCTCTCGTCAGAGAGACTGTTTGGGAGGACGTGGCTTCTACTGAGATCTTCGAGGCTGTGATTACGAGTGATTCTCCCCGAACCACCACCTCATTTTCGATTTCGAAGCCTGGATCGACCTCTCTCGGAGAAGACGACCACTGTGTCCTGGTGGATGGACCTACTGGCGGAGAGTCGAGAAACATAACTTCTCTGACCGACCAGACGACTTACTACGACGTAGTGGTTGATTCGGCATATCCTGTCGCCCCAGAGGTCGGAGACAATGTCACCTTACTTGACCGAGAGAGCACGGTCAACCTTCGGAACCTCGAGGCAGGGTTCCGTCCTCAGGACCCGGTTGACCTGTACTTCGGGTTTGAATCCTCCGTGGCTCCGGACGGTATTCTTACGTCCTTCACGATCACGATTACCAAGACTCCCATCTTGACGAATTCGGTGTCCTTTCTAAGATTTACTATTGGGGGGACGGCGTACGAGGAGACTGCAACGGGGACGGGTGCCTTTACCAACACAAGCGGCCATGTTTCCAGCTCCAGTATCAACTACGGATCTGGGGCCGTTTCGGTCACCTTTGGAACTGCCCCCGACACTTCAACGTTGGTAGAGACGTATTCCACTGAAGCCGGAGCGACGACCTTAGGGACGTATTAATGGCCCAGAACTTTGACGCACAAAAACCTGCTCTAAACGATCCGCTAACCTCGGAACCTATGCGGGTTAACTTTCAGGCCGTAATCAGCCTGAACTCTGGTCCTACCGCCCCCTCTGACCCCCAAGAGGGGTGGCCTTGGTTCGATACGTCTGACCCTACTAATATCAAGCTCAAGTTCTTCATTGGAGGAACTTGGGTGACTGGCCTCGCAAATGTGCAGGCTGGTCCTCCGAGTCAGTCGAACGTAGACAAGGAAGTCTTCACGCAGTCAGTCGCCGCTACTACGTGGACGGTCAACCACAGCCTTGATAGCGACGAGTTGTCTGTCACATGCATAGACACGTCTACCTCTCCGGACACGATCATGATTCCGGATACCGTCGAGTTCACCAGCACCAGCGTTGTGACGATCACATTCTTGACTCCTCAAGCTGGAAAAGCGGTCTTGTTAGGATAAGGTAGGGATGAGCGACATCAATAAGAGAACAGTACAGAAATGGAATCAAAGGCCGAGTGGCCTCCTTTATCCTGAGGAGTTTGACCTCCTCGAGAAGGAAGTCAGAGCTGTTGCCCTTGAGGGATAAGCCGACACCTCAGGGAATCCTTGGTATTTATGAGTTTCCGGCTGACGACGATGGATCCCCCATTTACGAAAAGGGACGACCTCTCGAGATCGGAAACAACTTGATCGTTAATGCAGGTCGAGCCGCTCTCGCCTCTCTCCAGAGAGCCACAGTCGCCAGTATCACGGCCACTGGAGTATTCGACCTTGGTTACCTCGCGGTAGGGTCTGGATCCTCCGGAGGAACAACCACCCCACTCCCGACTGACACGGGCTTGGCCAGCGAAGACACGGACCCGGTTGGTGGTCCGGTCGTTAGTGGCGTCCCGCGTCCGCTCCTTTCCGTTTCGACCCCAGCACCGACCCCGTTTACGGTCAATCTATGGACGGCCCAAATTGCTTCCACGCAGTTGAATGGAGTCGACATTGACGAGGCTGGGCTTTTCTGTCTTGATGATTCGACCCTGTTCTCATACAGAACGTTTGCGGCTCAGACCAAGAGTTCTGGATTCGTAATGGAATTCAGATGGAGTATCCTTTTCTAATGAAGGCGACCCTGGCCATCATGTTTGTTTCTATGTCTTTCCTCGGTCAGGCGAATTTGCCATTGACCGGTATGGACGCGTTCTTCCAACTTGGAGCAATCGGTGCCTTCGCGGTATTCGTTCTTGTTCTCTTCAAAGGTTGGAGAAACTATCAGGAGAAGGAGAGATAAGGCCTTCACGGACGCCCTTAGGGACATCCAGACCCAGCATGATAAGAAAGAGAGTCGAGTGTGTTGAGGCTCAGCTCGAGTCAAAAGAGGCAATGACGGAGATGGGCACACGCTGTCAACAGGTTGTCAGACATCTTGGAGAGAGTAGAGAGAAAACTCGCAGGGTAAGGTAGGAAATGACGGTTCTAAACGACAAGATGGTGATAGGCTGGAAGTAGTCCGATTTGAGACTGCACAGGACCCGGCTTATTTCGCGGTTCGAAATCGAGCCCTTGAGGATCTCGAGGAGAGAACCAAGGATCTCAATGAGATCTTCACTCCAGCTCGAGGGCTTCGGGTTCGTCAGACTGCGACCGCGTCTGCGGATATTGAGGTTGAGGTCGGATTCTACATTGGAACTGACGGAATTACGGTCAACCAGTCCAACTCTGGATCTGTTCAGACCATATCCATTCCTGCTGCTGGATCAAGTCAGCACCGCGTCGACCTGATTTATTTCAACCTTAGTTCAGGACTCGCGGCTCGAGTTGCCGGCGTCGAGTTCGCGGATACGACCCCATTTGATCTCTCTCAGAGACCGACCCTTCCTGCAGGACTTGACGGGTCGATCCCACTCGCGGTTCTCTTTGTCGACGACACCCCGACCCCGTTCAACGAGACTATCACCACGGACGTTGCTGGTAGGATCAACGACGTTCGACCTGCTATCGGAGCGAATCGACATCTTTTCTCGGCAACCCCTCCTGGAGCAGACACATCTGGTGGCGGAGTCGGGTCGGCCGAGACAGTAGCTCGTTCGGATCACCAACATGAGCTAAATGTCGACGCTACGACCCCAACGACCCTTGACGGAGCAGCGGGGGCAGTCGGAACTGCGGCCACTTATGCTCGTCGGGATCACAAGCATCCGCTCGACATGGAGACCAACCCGGCAAACTTCGTCATCGACGCTTCAGGTGGAGACGCTGGTGTTTCGAACAAGCTGGCCAGAGCTGACCATGCTCACCCTATCAGCTTCTCTCTGGCCACCCCAGAGACGGATTCGGCTTCTGGAGGAGTTGGGGCGAACAACAACTACGCCCTATCCGATCACAGTCACCCAATCAACGTCCCGACTTCTGGGACTCCGTCGACGGTCACAGAGGCTGCTTCTGCGAGTCATGGGTCTTCGGCCAACTATGCTCGATCCGACCATGTTCATGAATGGGCCGGAGTCAGGACGGCGAACGCCACATTGATCTGGGCGTCAGAATCAGGAGCGAAGACAACAGGAGCCATTGGATTCACCCCGGCTTTTGCAATTGCTCTGTTCGCAGGTCATAGCGGAATCGCTACACGTGGTGCTATCAGTATCGGAACTATTCGAGGGACAGGAGGAGAAGCAAACTCCGTTGCGACGACTAACAAGGCGCAAGAAGGAGGCGTGGACACTCAAGCTACCCACTCACTTGACGGGGATTCAGCGGGTGGTGTCCCAGCGGTGAATGGCGGATATCAAACAGCTCATACTCTCGATTTGAACTGCACCGAGTTTGGGTCCAGCGAAATCGAGATCACCCCGACAGGTACAGTCACGGGGACGATGTTCCTCCTGATTGTTGGATACGATTAAACGAACAAGGAGAAAGAAATGTCGAAGGAAGTAAAGCCTGGTGTCAAGACGACCGAGTTCTGGCTCACGAGCGCAGTGGTTGTCCTGGCTGGTGCTGGCCCGTTCCTGATGGACGTTCTGCAGGTCGACTCTGTGGAAGGTCTTCCGGCTTGGGCTCAGACTCTTGTCAAGTTGGCTGGTATGGGCGTCGCCGCGTTGACGGCTGGTGGCTATGCCAAGAAACGAGCTGAGGTGAAGAAGGAGGCACAGAATGCGGATTCGTAATCTGCTGGCTATTGTTATGGTCGGAGCCCTTTGTGGGTGTTCGACCTTTTCCCCGAAGGCATTCGACCAAGTGACGATCGACCAGATCGACGCGACGATCGAGCATGAGAAGGCCAATACGGAGATTCTCTTCGCAGCGCTTGATGACTGCGGAGACGCTCAGGCCATTCTCGAGCTTCAGATCCGCCGAGACGCTGAACTTGCTCGTCTCGAGGCTTGGAAGAACGCCGAGAGCAAGAAAGCTAAGGTGGAGGACTGATGGCCAAGAAGAAGGCAAAAAAGAAGACTGCCAAGAAGGCAGACCCCAAGAGAACCCTCTCTGACGCTCTCGGAGACGCTGGAGATAAGCTGGAGGGTGCAGCGGCCCAGACCCTGGACGCGGCCAAGGAAGCGGCAGCGAAGGCCGCAGGAAAGGCCGTGAAACGCCTCATAGGCAACGGGATCCCCGACGACGTGGACCCGGTGGAGTCGGTCTTGGAAGCGGAAGACCTTGGAGACGCTCTGGACGCCGGACTCACCAATATGGTTGAGGCCTTCTCGTCCCAGCTCGTCGGTGCGGTCGACAACCTTGTGGCGGTCGGTGTTGAGAGCACCGCTGCCACCACCAAGATCCTCGATGCCATGGCCGACCTGGCTTCCAAGTCTGCGGCTGGGGAAATCAGCCCGGAGACGGCTGAGAACGCAACCAACAACTACCTGCACGCCTTGACCCTGGTCAAGGAAGCCCTCGCCAACGAGGCCTCGACTCAGGCATTCCTTCGTGGAAAGGCCCTTCTCGAGAACTCGAAGCGCGTCGGCTTCTCGCTTCTGAAGTACGGCATCGGTTCGGCCAGCCCCATTGCGGGTGCTGTGGTTTCCGGATTCGAAGCGGCTGCTGAAGCGGCGAAGGCCTGATACACCCCTACCTCCCCAAAAGACGACCTCCCCAGTTCTCACTGGGGAGGTCTCTTTATAGACGGAGTCAATCCGGCTGGACCAACTCCTCTTCCCCCGCCTCATTTTCGTCTCCACCTTCCTGCTCTTCGTCTTCGTTCTCGAGAAGCGTCTGCGGAGACGTAGAAATATCGATCGGACCCTCCTGGAGTTGGGTGATGTATCGAACACCTTGCTCCAGAACAGCTACCTGTCTCTTGACTTCCCTGACGAGTTCGTTGAGGGTCGGGTTATCACCTCCGTGAGTGCCCCGATACTCGTCAAGGGCAGCTTCGATGACTTTCAGTTCGTCTGGATCAACTTCCAGATTCGTCGTCAGTGTCAGATCCCCCAGCACTGCGCGCCTCCTCCACGTCTCTCTCGGTGGTCGTCGAAATTGAGGACTGGTCTTGCCTCCGTCAGCCATCTCTTCGAGTCGAGCAATGACGTTCGACCCAAACTGAATGACGGGAGTAGTTCCCTCGATCACACCCTCTGTGGCGTCCGTCTGAATGAACCCGACCACAGGGTTGTCCTCAGGCGTTCGAACTCGAATCGTAAGCATTGCTTATCTCCTTAGCTCCTCTTTGGAGACTACCTCATTGTCTCCGATTTCGTAGTCGACCTTGAAGAGTCTACCGTTCTCGCCTCGGAAAGTGACGAGAACGGCGAACTCCTTTCCTGGACTGATCTCAACTCTGGTGTACTCACATTCCGGGTAATCTTCCTCGGCCTGCAAGAGCGCGTGAGTCAGGGACTCGGCGTACTTAGACGATCTGCTCACCGTAGCTTTCGCTCCATGTCGGCGATCAGCTTGTCTGCCCTGTGAGCCTCTGACCCTTCCTGATAATGACCTTTCCCACCGCAGACGCAGCACCCGAGGTCTTCCCCGCCACTACAGGTGAAACACTGAATGGTCTTACCGACAGCGGGTATCAGTTGAACGAGCGTCCCGAGTCCGAGTCCTACTCTTTGTTGCAGGACTCGGTTGTTTTCTGCGTCGTAGACGAGTTTGGTGGTCATACTCTCAGTTTCACAAATTGGACTGCTTTGCGGATGAAGTCCTCGGTAGGACGGAAGACGCCCGGTTCGACCTCGACGATCCACTTGCTATAGACAAGTCCGTTCTCGTCCTTTTCGGTAGGCCATCGACCGCTTCGTCCCGATCGACCGTCGACGTCCAGAAGCCAGTTGAAGCGGAAGGTTCCCTTGGAGTCCTCAGCGTTGAGTTCTTCCTGGGTTACTTCCCACTCACCCTTCTTGGCACAGGCACGGGTGAAGAGCTTCGCAGAGACTTCGGTCTCGCAGTTGTCAAAGGCGTTCCACCAATGTTCGACCGTGTCGATCATCGATGGTTTGAGTTCGATTCCGTCGTTGCTCATTTCTCATGTTGACCTTTCCGCCTGACTCTCGCCGGCTTCACGAAGGGTTGAATATTGAGAGGTGTCGCAAGCCTTATGCCACAGCGGTGAAGCCGTAGACCCGAGCCTGGAACTCGATGTGAGGCTTGCCGGACCCGATCCCTCCTCGGGACATGTTCTGGATTCCGAGGGAAAACGGGGTGACCTTTATTCCCTGATCACGGAGATCCTTCATTTCCTTGTCACGGGCCTTCTTGGCTGCCTTCGCAGCTTCCTTGAAGTCCCACTCGTACCAGACGCCGTTACCGTCGTCCTTGGTCCACCGGAAATGAGTGTCGATCGCGTCGAAGGTCTTCTGCATGTCAGACAAGCTCCGGGAGGGTTTCGATTGAGACGAGGACTTCGAACTCGTGGTCAGGGCTGGCGTCGATGACGGACCCACATTCAAGGTGGATCGAGAAAATCGTTCCGAAGGGTCCGTCCTCCTCTCTGGAGTCGACGACAGTACCTGCCAGGTAGTGGTCTTCGCAGGCCTCGAACTCGACCACTTCTCCAACTCGCAATTCGCTTGCCAACTTGATCATTCGGCGTTCTCCAGAGATTCGAGGTATCCGGGAATGGCTTCGGCGAGTTCGAGGTAACGAGCTTCGGCGCGGTCGTTCGCGGCCAGGAGACGGTCTTTCTCCTCTCGGAAGGAAAGGAAGGTCTTGTCGTCCATTCTGCCGGCCAGGTGTTTCTTCGAAGCCTTCTCGTACTTCGTCTGGACAGACAAGAATGCTTCGTGGAGAGTCCAGTACGCTTCGAACGCCGCTTCGGCCTCTTCCTTGGTTGTCCTTTCCCTCGCGAGGCGTTCCCGATCCAAGACGTCCCGGACTTCACAAATGCTCTCCGAGCGGCATTCCTGGCCCGCGATGATCGCGTTGACTCGGCTCCGGACTTCCTCGGGTCCTCCGTCGATGGCAGCAAGAATGGCGGCGATCGTGTCGAGATCTTTGGACTTCATGGTTGGTCTCCTCGGGGTGGTCGTTTCCTCAACACTCAATTAAACCATCCCGAGGACAAGGTGTCAAGTGAACGGGGTAGGGGGATAAAGATCGTCCACATCTTGGACATCTTCGTACTGGACGTGAACGCCCCGATTGGCGACGAGCTGACCCTTGACGACGTCCACGAGGCCAAGGTCCGTCAGCTTTAGCTCCGGAATGACGGCCAAGGGAAGGAAGGACAGGGTCATGAAGGGATTCTCGAGGGTCCCATCACAAAGGCCCTTGGCTGCGTCCAAGACCCGGACATAGTCACGAGCGACTTCTTCATAGGTCGCATTCGCCATAAGACCTCCGATGGACAGGGGAAGGTGTCTCAGAACCTGACCGTCGACTACTACGAGACCTCCACCACTATTTCTCAAGGCCTGAACGGCTTCGAGCATATCGGTATCGTTGGTACCAACCACCACGATGTTGTGACTGTCATGTGCCACGGTGCTCGCGATTGCCCCTCGTAGGAGTCCGAAACCAACGATCGGGGCGACCCCTACATTTCCTGTCGCGTGATGACGTTCCACAACAGCGATCTTCGAACCCTTCTTTGCTTCCTCGAGCGGGATTCGCTTCCAAACCGAGGTTGCTTGACCTGGAACGACACCGATAGCGTCTACGACCTCGTCGGCGCTCAATCCGTAGTCGAAATCAAGGGGGAAGGATATGTTGCAACCTCTCTCAGGAACATTCTCCACTTCTCCATTTCCTGAAATATAGGCTTTCTGGAATAGGTCCCCTTGACAGACGAGATCTTCCCATTCTTGATCACCATGGACGCGTCAAAGTTCGCGTCCATGATCGCCAAATCAGCCTTGTATCCAGGAGCGATTGCACCACGATTCTTGAGACCAAAATAGCGAGCCGTGTTGTATGTCAGGAACCGAACCGCGAGAGCGTAATCCATTCCCATCTCCTCGACGGCGAGACGGAGAGTGTGATTCAGGTGTCCATTCTCTACCAACTCATGAGGGAGTCGGTCGTCGCTGCAGAAGGAATATCTGTCGATCGCCGGGCCAACACCAGGAAGAAGATCTCTAAGGTTCTTCGTGACGCTTCCCTCACGGATGAAGATGTGCATTCCGAGGCGGATCTTCTCTTGCATTTCAGCCTTGGTGATGCACTCGTGATCGGAACCAACTCCAGACAGGACGTAGGAGTTGAGGTCGTCACCGGTCAAACCAGGACAATGACCATCGATAGGGTGTCCCTTGAGGCCCTCAATCATTCCAATGAACTCGGGATCCCCATTGACGACGTGAGGAAAGTTCATGACCTCGGCGAGACCGAGCAATCTTTTCTCCTCCCAAAGGTCGCTTGTTAGAATGTCAACAGCGCCGAGTTTGCACCCGGAGGTCTCGAGCCGGGTTGCCGGGACGCAGCTTGGATACATGAAGAAGACGTCGACGGGAAGTCCCTTCATAGGTAACCCTCGACTGTCGTCCATCATGAACTGGATTCCCTCTTCTCCGAGAACATTTGCGATCTCGTGGGGATCAGTCACAACTGCCGTCGTTCCGTGAGTTCCGACAGCTCGAATGAATTCACGGGGTCTGAGGCAAGAGGACTCGATGTGGATATGAGCGTCAATGAAACCGGGACAGATCTTTCCGTGAGCCGTAACACGTTCCCTCCCTCGATAAGGGGAGAGCCTATCGTACGAGACACCGACAATCATGTCTCCAACGATCGCGATTGACCCCTTGACGACCTCGAGAGAAATCGGGTTGACGATGTCTCCCTGGACAACCAAGTCGGCTTCTTCCTTTCCCAAGGCAACGTTTCGGGCTCGTTCGGTAATCATTGGCTTCTCCTCACGATAGATATGCCTGGCATGGATCTGTATTCCTCTTCAAAATCCATGCCGTACCCTACTACCCAGTCGTTCCCTTCCATAGAGAACCCGACATAATCAGCTTTGAACTCCCAGTGGGCGTCACACCGTCCGTCCGTCTTGTCGATCAGGACGACCGTTTTGGTGACACATGACCCTCGACATTCTTCGACCAATTTGTGGAGGGTTCGTCCGGAATCAAGGATGTCGTCGACAACGAGGACGATCTGACTGGAGATAAACTTGGTGTCGATCTCAAATGACCCGTCTCGATCGCTGTAGACTGCTGGGTTCACGAAATCAAGTTTGGACCTGATCCCCTCACACCACAGGGCACGGATCAGGTCCGAGGCGAAGACCATAGCCCCCCTCATGGTCACCAGGACACGAAAGTCGTGTTTCTTCTGGACGTCTGAGAAGCTGTCCGAGATTTCCCTGGCGAGTTGATTGACGCGGTACTCGATTTCCTTCGCGTTGACGAAGGGTTCCAACTGGTGCTCCATATTCTCCCCTGTACGGCGGACCCCCGAAGAGGTCCGCCCAAACTTCAACGACTTCTCAATAGACGTCGTTTCCGCTGTACGAACCCACATCTTCCGTGGGCCAAATGACCTCAGTCATCACGATCTCCTGTGAGTGAAAGAGAGGGAGTTGTTGGGACTCCCAAATCGTAAGTCAGTATCCAGGGTCGTGAACCCAACCGAATATGTGGCAAAGAGTGTAGACGAAGCCTCCGACGAGGACCTGTGGGCTGAGGACCAGGGTGAGTACAATTACTGCCCCAATCCTCTTAAGCCAGGTAACAAGGACTTCGTAGTCTTTCTTAGGTCGTTTGCGTGCCAACAGGATCTTCCTTCGACTGGTTCGTCAAGGCTTACCACGTTCTCGACTGAGATAAACTCTCGAGTTATGAGCCTGAGCCCTTCGTCTCCATAATGGCCTCGGACCCGGACAAGTTCCCCCGTTCGGAATATACTCCCTGACCTACTCCTCGCCATTGTCCTCCTTGCCTGAGGACATGAACGTGACCTCGACCGCGCCACCGATGAGTCGGATCTCCTTTCCAGACACATCGTCCCGAAGTTGGACGTAGTCTTCTCCGAAATGAATGTCCTCCTCGTTCTTGACGATGTAAACCGCACCCTTGCTTCCTCCACCATAGTGGTGAGCAACAATAGCAAAGTCGGTCTCGAAGTCCAGCTTCCGGCCGACATCATCGTTTTGTCCCCTGAGAGTGAAGGAGAAAAATGCTACCAGGAAACACAAAGCGATTATCTTCTTCATTTCTGTCCTCGTTTCAGTCTTTTACACAGTTCCACCATCTCCACTTCTCGTTGGAGATACCACAATGCTTTCTTCAGGTCTTCAAGTTCCTTTTCTGGGTCCTTTTCTCCAGCTCGAGCAATGTACTTGAGGACATTTCCGAGACAGAAGTTCAGGTCCCATGCTTGGATGACCTTGATTGCCTCGTAGGTGTTATCCTCTCCTCCATAGTGCTCCGGGTGGTCGACCTGTTCGCTCAACGCTCCCCCTCGTCCAGGTATAGAACCTTCGCATCGTCGATAACGGTGACCTTCGGCTTTCTCCTACTTAGCTTCAGTTTGTACGGGTGGACCCTGCCACATCGTTGCGGACACCTATACCCAAGCTTCTCCTCAGCCAATCGCTTCGCTTTTCTCTCAGTCTTGGCAACGACAACGATATGACCGTCACCAGGGCTTCCACCTTCTACTTCCCATTCAAACGCCTTCAGAGGAAGTTCCATTAGTCGTCTCCTAATCTGAACTTCAGACCGAGATAGAGGGCGTCTGCCTGGAAACCAGGGTTGACCTCTGGACGCCCGAACACCTTGGAACCATTACTTTCGTGAATCAACCGATACCCGAATTGGAGCGACCACTCATCGTCGATCTCCCATTCGATTCCTGGGCCTGCCGAAAGAATGAAACCATCGTGGGTCGATTGAGGGTCCCATTTCTGAGTGAAGTAAGCCCACGAAGCAGTTGTCGAGAAGATTAACTTCAGACTCTCGCTGATTCTGATTCCAGGAGTTACTTCAAGAGCAGGGCCAACTCCCGCGCTTCCGGGGTCGTTATCAAGGGGGGCCAATATGGTCCCACCAACACCGAAGTCGACACTGATTAAATCGTTGACGTCGACTGTATAACCGGTGACGGCTTCTGCGTGGTACATAGAACGGGGAATGGTCCCGCTACCAACCCCAGAGAGAAGGTCGAGATCTCCACCACCACCGGCTGTCATCCTGAGGTAAGTAGGGTGACACCCGACAAAAAGAAAAGGAATCAAGAGGGAAAGTCGTCTCATAGGATCTCCGAAAAACGGAGTGAGGGACGGTGAAACCCCTCACTCCAACCCGCCGAAAG
>FUIF01014829.1_pt1 | contig 15942 bp, 16 predicted proteins | sample 1003461 | NCBI WGS metagenome assembly FUIF01 (sample SAMEA80401918, study PRJEB19352) | marine metagenome | reverse complement strand
GGAGACAGAGGCCGACAGCCCAGAAACGTGGGGGTCAGTTGCTCCAGCGGGCGGATTATGGCAAGATGCTGCCAACGCGACCGAGGGCTGGACTGCGTCAATTTCATCCTCAAAAAATTGGATTGGAGCCTCAGCAACAAGCGAAGCGTGGGCTGACGCCGCATAGGAGCAAATCAGATGGCTGATACTACAACAACGACCTACGGTTTGACCAAACCAGAAGTTGGGGCCTCAGAAGATACTTGGGGAACCAAGATTAACAACAACCTCGACAGTGTCGATGATTTGCTTGACGGCACTACGCCGGTAACTGGGATTGATATCAATTCTGGCACCATTGACGGCACGGTTATCGGTGGCTCAACGCCCGCAGCCATTAGCGGCACGACCGGCAGCTTTAACGACAACGTCTCCCTCGGTGACAACGTAGAACTGCGCTTTGGCGATAGCAACGACCTGATCATTGAGCATAACACCAGCAACGGTGACATCCGCAACATCACTAACGACCTGCTGATACGCAACCTCGCAGATGACCGAGACGTTCGAATAATTGCTGACGACGGCTCAGGCGGCACTGCTGACTATTTCCGCGCTGACGGCTCTACCGGCGAAGCCCAACTTTTCTACTACGGTGCAGAGAAGTTAAACACCACAAGCGGCGGCGTTGATGTTACTGGCAACGTCTCACTCGGCGACAACGATGAACTGCGCTTTGGTGATAGCGACGATCTGATCATTGAGCATGACGGCGCGGACAGCGACATTCGGTCTGGAACCGGCAACGTATTTATCCGTAACTTCGCCGCAGATCAAGACGTTAGGATTATAGCTGACGACGGCTCTGGCGGCACTGCAAACTACTTTGTTGCTGATGGTTCCACCGGTGAAGCCCAGATGTTTTACTACGGTTCAGAGAAGCTGAACACCACAAGCAGCGGAGTTGATATTACTGGTTCAGCATCAATCGTTTCTGCGGCACCCAAACTTCTGTTTACGGACACAACGACAGGTGTTGACCACGAAATTGACGCCAACTCCGGCGTGGGTAATATAGTGATTAACGCTGACATTAACGACGAGGGCAGTGCTCCCAAGATATTACTAAAGGTTTCTGGCACCACTGGCATCACTGTTAAAGACGCAGGCGATGTTGATATTGCTGGCGCGCTATCAAAAGGCTCTGGCTCGTTCAAGATTGACCACCCGCTCAAGCCCGAAACGCACCATCTCGTTCACAGCTTTGTAGAAGCCCCGCAGGCTGACAACATCTACCGGGGCAAGGTCTCGCTCGTTGACGGCTCTGCAACAGTCAATCTGGATGAAGCTGGTCGCATGACGGAGGGGACATTCGTCGCGCTCAACGGCAACGTTCAATGCTTCACAAGCAACGAAGACGGGTGGACAGCGATTAGGGGTTCTGTCTCTGGCAACGCCCTGACCATTGAAGCACAAGACGCCACCTGCGCAGACACCGTGTCATGGCTTGTGATTGGCGAACGCCACGACCAGCACATGCTAGACACCGGCTGGACAGACGCAGCAGGCAGGGTAATCACGGAGCCTGAGAAGCAAGCAGAAGAGGAAGAATAAAATGGCAATCGCATACCACTGGCAAATTTTTACTTGCGAGCACGACATCGCAACAGGCGGCATCAACGCTGTTACTTGGCGCTGCACTGCTTCTGAGACTGTGGGCGAAACCACCTACAAGGCAATTGAAGATGGCAGCATCTTCCTAACGCCAGACCCGTCAAGCCCAGACTTCGTGGCCTACGCTGATGTCACCGAGGCAATGGCGGAGGGTTGGGTCTGGGATCAAATCAACCTAGCGGATACTGAAGCTGCACTGGCTACGGACATAGACGCTCAGAAGAACCCAGTGACCGCCAGCGGCAACCCGTGGGACGCGGAATAGCGCCGTGCCGCTTACCAAGTTGCAGTATCGCGTTTTGAGGACATTATGACTCTTATCCCGCTTGATATCCCTGCGGGCGTTTACCGAAACGGAACAGACTTGCAGTCTCAGGGCCGTTGGCGTGACGCAAATTTAGTGCGCTGGGTGGATGGAACCTTGCGCCCGGTTGGGGGCTGGCGCACACGGTCTGATACCGCCGCTAATGCAAAAATCAGGGGTATGATCTCTTGGATCGACAATAGCGACGACAGATGGATTGTCGGCGGGACATACAATAAACTTTATGTCTGGAGCCAAGCGGGCGTCCGCTCTGATATCACGCCAACGTCGTTTACTGATGGGCGAGAGGATGCGGTAGCGTTTATCGGCTATGGGGGCAACCTTTACGGCAATTACGCATATGGTTTAGCGCGTCCTGACACAGTCCGTACGCAACCAGCGACGTCTTGGTCCCTAGACACGTTTGGGCAGAACCTGATCGGCTGCACTCAAGACGACGGCAAAGTTTATCAATGGGAATTAAACACGGGCACGCCCGCTGCGCTTATATCTGCCGCGCCAACTGGCAACCAAAGCATCGTTGTTACGGAAGAACGGTTTCTGTTTTGCCTTGGGGCTGGCGGCAATCCGCGTTTGGTTCAATGGTCTGATCGTGAAGACAACACAACGTGGACAGCAGCGGCAACTAACGAAGCTGGGCAGATTGAAATAAAGAGCAATGGCCAGCTAATGAAAGGCGTAAATGTTCGTGGCCAGACGCTGCTTCTGACAAGCACTGACGCACATGTCGCAAATTATGTCGGTCCGCCATACGTTTATGGCTTTGAGCGCGTGGGTTCGTCGTGCGGGTTGGCGGGCAATGAGGCGGTAGCCGTAGTTGACAACGGGGCTGTGTGGATGGGGCCTCATGCCTTCTACACGTACACAGGCGGCAGAGTACAAGAATTGCAGTCTGACGTCGCTGACTATGTTTTTGGCGACATAAACCGCGCCCAAATCAGTAAAACTTTTGCTGTGACAAACAGCACTTTTGGTGAAATTTGGTGGTATTATCCATCTCAAGCATCTACCGAAAATGATAGATATGTCGTCTATAACTACGTTGAGAATACTTGGTACACAGGGAATTTGGCGCGCACAGCGGGTGTTGATCGCGGAGCCTTCAAGCAGCCAATATTAGCAGGCGCTGGTGATTACAAAATATATGAGCATGAGATCGGTTTCGACTATGACTCACTGTCGCCATTTGCCGAAAGCGGGCCAATTCTTTTGGGGGCAGGGGATAGTGTTGCTTCGGTAGTTGAAATGCTTCCAGACGAGAAAACGCAGGGCGACGTTGACGTTACATTTAAGACAAGGTTCCACCCAAACGGGACTGAGCGTTCGTATGGGCCATACAGCATGTCAAACCCAACTTCGCTGCGGTTTACAGGACGGCAGGTTCGGATGCGTGTTTCTGGCGTTAATCTTGGCGACTGGCGCGTAGGTATTAACCGGCTTGATATCATTCCCGGTGGGCGGCGATGACACTTCAGCATCGGGCACCAGAACCGACCGGCAGCGACTGGCAAACGTGGGCCAGACGCTTGATGCAGTATCTTGGGCAAACCCGCGTCCCGCTTGTGCAGCAGACGGGCGATGAAAGCGCCGCTGAAGACGCGCAGCTAATGTGGGACCGTGAGAATGGCTGGCCGACGATCTCGTACAACAACGAGTGGCGCCAGATTGTTATGTCTGGCGGGTTCTTCCACGGCTCCATAGATGCCGACGTAACGGCGACAGCGGCAGATACGGCATACGCGCTGACCTTTACCGACAATGGCTCGGAGCGCATTTCTCGCGGGACGCCAACGTCGCGGATCGTGTTTTCTGAGGCTGGCGAATACGTCGTTTCGTTTTCTGCGCAGATCGCAAGCTCTAGCGCCAGCACTGTGAACTTCTACTTCTGGCCGCAAAAAAACGGCACCAACGTAGAAAACCAGACAATGATCGCGGCACTACATCAGAACAATGCCACGACGATCATCACGCGCACCGCTATTTTGACGTTAGCGGCCAGTGATTACATTGAAGCGTTTTGGGCAGTTGACGACACTTCTGGGTTTTTAGACGCCTCGGCTGCTACATCATTCTCGCCCGCAGCGCCTGCGGCAACAATCACTGTCGCGAGGATACATGAATAACGAAAATTTCGAAAATGAACTCTCGCGGTGTCGGGAATGGATAGAGGCTGCATTAGCATATTCTGGCGGAACTCACGATTTCATTGACATCGCTGAAGGCCTTTATAAGCAAACGCTTCAGCTATGGCCCACGCCAAGGGGATGCCTTGTAACTGAAATTGTGGTATATCCGCAAAAGCGCGTCTTGAACATATTTCTAGGTGGCGGTGAAATGGACCAAATTTTGGATATGCACGACGACGTGATAGAGTGGGCTAAGTTGCAAGGCTGCAGTGCGCTAACAATGTCTGGCCGTTTCGGCTGGAAGAAACCGTTAAAACAACATGGCTGGAAGGCGCTTCACGCCTCGTATGTTAAGGAGATACTCTGATGTCAGGCGGAAAAGGAGGGTCTTCCTCGTCCCAAGTGGAAATTCCTGAATACATTGAAGCCGCCGCACAGCGGAACCTAAATAAGGCAGAGGACATTTCACGGCTTGGTTATGTGCCGTATTATGGGCCGGACGTCGCCGCGTTTACGCCGATGCAGCAGGCCGGGTTCCAGAACACGGGAGACCTTTCTAGCGCTTTTGGCATGGCTTCGCCGGGAACACAGCGCGATCTTATGGGCGGGATGAACGATCCGACGACATATCGAGACGGCGTCCAAGGCTATTCTTCGCAACCACTCTTCCAGCAGTCTAAAAATTTATTTCGTGAAGCTAGGCCGGGTCAACGTCGGTATATCGACAGTTTCTTCATTAACCCAAGAACTTCTGGGCGATCAGGTGTAATGCCGCGCCAGCAAGCGCCGATTGACTACACGGACTTCGACACCAATGCGCAGAGGGAGCGGGATAGAATTGCGCGGGAGGAAGAGCGTAGGGAGGAAGAGCAGAGGCAAATGAACCTTCTTGGCCTTGAAGGAAATGCCTTTTCAGGCGGTCGGGATGCCTTTTCGGGGGCGCCCAACGTCGGTGGGGGTCGGGGTATGAGCGATAATGACGCTGCCGGGGGTGTCCCAGCGGGCGGCACAACGGCAGAGGGGCTGTCTTTTGGGCAGGACTTAGGCTTTTCTCTGAGTGACCCTTCATATGATCCACCGGGCAGCGTGATGAGCCGGGGGCTAGGCGTCACTGACCCAGACAGTTCGCCCGGTGACGGCATGGGCGGTTGCGTCGTTGCAACTCACGCGGTTGAGGCTGGAGCATTCACCCCAAGCATGAAGCGCGCGGCGGTAGTTTGGTGCCATGAACGCCTTGCACGGGAAATGGTGGGGTGAAGCCATCCGGCGCGGCTATCGCCACCTTGGGCGCAAGAAAATTGCACAAGGCAAGGCGCGCGAGCATTACGCGGAGTTTCGCCGCTACATTAACTTTGCCAGTGGGAAGGATCGCAATTTGCGAGGGGCTGCAACATTTGCGCTTCGCACCGCTCAGTTTTTCCTCGTTGGAATCGTAAAGAGGGACGCTTAACATGGCTGGAAGCGCAGCAGGCGGGCAAATAACTGCGCCGCAGAATGACCCACGCAGCACAATTATGTCTGGCCGCGGCGCTCCAATAATGGGCGGCAAGGGCGGCGGACAGGCAATCGCGCCATCCCAAGGCTTCAATGTAAATCAGGCTGCAGCGGGTGCCCTAGAGAGCGCGATGCGGGGGACAGCGGCAGGCATGGGCTACCAGCCTCAAGCGGTTCTCCCAACTAGCTACCAAGCGCAAACTGCGCAGGCCTCTGGATACCGCCCAAGCACGATGCAGAGCCAAGGTTATGGCGCTACTGGCACTGGGTCTACTGGTTATGACGCCTTTGCAATTGGTGAGTCGCCTACAGTGTCAGCGCAGAACGTGCGGGCTGGTCAGCTTGCTAGATCAGACTTGAGTGCGTACACAAACCCATACGAGAGCCAAGTTGTTGACCAATCTCTAGCTGACATTGAGCGCAGTCGCCTCATGCAGCAAAACCAGTTAGGCGCGCAGGCTAGTGCGGCTGGTGCGTTTGGCGGGTCTCGCCAAGCCATTGCCGAAGCTGAAACCAACCGAGCCTTCGCGGACCAAGCAGCGCGCACCGCTGCAAGTCTTCGTCAGGCGGGCTTTACTCAAGCGCAGCAGATGGCGCAGCAAGACATCGGCACCGCCCAACAGGCTGCACTTGCAAACCAGCAAGCGAACTTGCAAGCAGGCACAACAACTGCTGGCTTCGGTCAACAGTCAAATCTTGCAAACCAAGCTGCCCTGAATGCGGCAAGTCAGTTTGGAGCGGCATCTCAAAACCAAGCGATGGCGCAAACTGCAGCGGCCAGAAATGCAGCCTCACAGTTTGGCGCATCTGCTGCAAACCAAGCGGCAGCAACAAATATGGCGGCGCAAAACGCAGCGTCTCAGTTTGGTGCTGGCGCGCAGAACCAGATGGCTCTGTCAAATATGGGTGCGCTTAATCAAGCAGGTCAGTTTGGCGCGCAGCAGGGAATGGCAGCACAGTTGGCTAACCAAGCGGCAGGCATGCAGGCAAATCAAGGACGCCTTGGCGCAGCGGCTCAGATGGGTCTGCTTGGGCAGCAGGCCTTTAACACCAGCGGAGCAATTCAGGACAGGCAGCAGCGAGAAGGGCTAATGCAGCAGGGTCTTCAGCAGGCTCTGATAGATGCAGCACGAAATCAGTTTGCGGGATATGCAAATTCTCCGAATGCAGCGCTGGCCGCGCCTCTGGCGGCTCTTGGGGTCACTCCGGTCCCGCAATCGTCAAGTACATCTAGCAGCCCCGGACTGTTTGATTATCTGGGTCTTGGTGCAGGTCTTTATGCTGCATCCGACCGTCGCCTGAAAGAAAACATCCGCCCGGCAGGCAAGATGAACGGGATCAAATTCTACACTTGGGACTGGAACGAAAAAGGCAAAAAAGTGGCAGCATATAACCAGCCTAGTGCTGGCGTGATTGCCGACGAAATCCAAGAAACGCACCCCCACCTCGTTAAACAAGGACAGGATGGCTACTTGCGCGTGAACTACTCTGGGCTTGCAAGTGAGATAGCGGGAGCCTGATTATGTCTTCGACTGACCGAGAGCTGTTGGCAAGAGCGTTAGAGGCGGAAGCTGGGAACCAAGGTTTGCCGGGCATGATGGCCGCTGGCTCTGTCATTATGAACCGGACACGAACACCGGGCTATGGCGGCAATTTGCGGGGCGTCATTCTCAAGCCGGGACAGTTCTCTGCGTTTAATTCAGTGACAGGTTACGCTGGCGGTGCGCAAGGCCAAGACATAGAAAACATCAGGGTCAGCGATACCGCATATCAAGCCGCTGATGCGCTATTGTCGGGTAAATACGAAGACCCTACGGGCGGCGCGACACATTTCTACAACCCAAGAATTTCCAATCCAAGTTGGGGTACTGACGCTGGCGGCAATTGGACGGAAATTGGTGACCATATTTTCGGCAAAGCAGATGCAGGAAAAAGCGGACAAGATATCGAGGTGACAGAATTGCCTTCCATCCCAAAAGAGAAACGCGCGGGAGCTATCCAGTTTGAGGAAGTTGACCCTACGCTGAGACAGCGGAACGCAGCCATTCAAGGCGAAGCCGTAAATTCATTCGTTCCAAACGCAAATGCAAATAACGTAGGGCCACGCCAAAACATGCAGGCTCAAACAGGATTGCTTGCAGGCAATTCACCTCAAAATATGATGGGCGCAGGCCAAGCAATGCAGGCTGAGGAACCCAGCAAAGGTTTCTTTGACAACGACAAATATAAGAATATGGCCGCAGTTTTGGCTCAGGGCTTCGCGGCTATGGGCAACAACCCAGCACTCCAAAAATTCGCGTCGCAGGTTGCGGGGCAGCGGACCGAGGCTCAGGCGCGGAACAAAACCATTGAGTTTCTGCGGAAATCTGGCCGTGACGATTTGGCTGACGCAGTCGAAAGCGGGTCACTTGGCGCGCGGGATGCTGCCACCGAGTTGCTCAAGAAGCCTGCTGCTACCAAGGGCGTGGTTATGGGCGACCGACTAGTCAACCCCATGACGGGCGAAGTGATGGCCGACTTGAGTGGCGGATACGACGCTGAAGCAGTGGGAAAAGCTCGTAAAGAGTTCACATCTCAGGCGTTCGTAAAGGACTTCTCGAATCAGACTGCCGCTTATGCCCGCGTCATGTCTTCTGTTGAAGACCCATCGCCATCTGGTGACTTGGCTCTGATCTTTAACTTCATGAAAGTTCTTGACCCCGGTTCTACAGTTCGCGAAGGCGAATTTGCTACAGCGGCTCAAGCAGGCAAAGTTGATGATCGTGTTCTCAATATGTACAACCGTGTCTTAGCCGGTGAGACACTAACAGCAGCGCAGCGTGCCGACTTCGCAAACAGAGCCACAATGCTATATGCTGGCGCAGATCGCCAATACAAATCTTTGGCGGATCAGTATTCAGCATTTGCTAAAGCTGCTGGCCTTCCACCTGACCAAGTAATCCCAGACTTCTCTTACAGCGGGCAGTTATACAGCATTCCGCTTGAGTTCCAAAGACCGCCCGCTCCAGAGGGAACGCCTGAAGACGAATGGTCTGCTGCTTGGAAAAACATGACGGATGAGCAACGTCGCGAATTTATGGTGGAGTATTAAGTAATGGATAGGATGACACCAAAACAGCGCAAAGCATTCGACGCTGCACTTGCCTTATCAAAAACTAGAGATGCGGAGCGCGATGCTGTCCCAACGCAGCGTACGCGCGCTGCTTTCCAAGGACTTTCGTTCGGAACGGCAGATGAGATTGAAGCTCGCGCTGTGTCTCTTGCAACTGGCCGAACATACGACGAAGTCCTTGCTGAAATTCGTGGCGGCTTGAAGGCTTACAAGGAAGCCCGTCCGGCGGAAGCTATGGCCTTTGAGATTGGCGGCGCAATCCTTCCAGCTTTTTTGCCCGGAGGGCAGGCATCCCTCGCAAGAGCCGCTGGCCGCGCCGCGCTAGAGGGCGGTGCGTATGCGTTTGGCTCTGGCGAAGGTGGCTTTAGTGAGCGGGCTTCTAGTGTTCTTCCCGGAATGGTAGGTGGCGCTGCGGGTGGAGCTGCTGGATACGGCGCGGTAAAAGGCGCTGCTCGATTGCTGTCCGCTGCGAAGTCCAAGCTAGGCATGACAGGGGCTACAAAAGTAAACAGTGAAATCCAGAGATTAGTGAAACAAACTGGGATGTCTGCTGACCAAGTTTCTGAGGCAATCATTGATGGTCGCTTGTTGGCTGAAAATAAAAGTATCCAAGCCGCAGTTCGAGCCTTGCGCACGCAAGGTGGCGAAGCGTCAACTGTACTTCAGAGAGGTATGGAAGCGCGCCCAGAGCAAACACGATCAGCGGCTATGGCCGCTATGCGCACAAATCTTGGAGACGCAGGTGAAGGTAGCCAAGTTGCTGCACGTCGAGCAAGCGAAGAGGCGACCATAGCCGCAGAGCGTCAGGCATATGGCTCACTTCAAGGCATGCAAGCCCCGGAACAAGTTGTCTCTGCATTGGCAGATACCCTTCGTCGCGTGCCCAGCGCTGCAAAGGAAGTTGAGATCAAGTTCCAAGCGGAAACTGGCAATAAGCCATTCTTCAGTATTGCCGATGATGGGGCGGTTTCTTTCAGTCGTACGCCGACTGTAGATGAAGCGGAAAGCATCCGGCGCGCTGTCCAAAACCGAGCAACATCTCTCTATCGAAGTGAGGGCATGGGTGGAGCTGGAGAGGCAGTGTCAGGCGTTGCAGGCGGGTTGCGTGAGATTCTTGACTACAGCATCCCGGAGCTTTCTTCTGCTCGCGCTCAAGCCGCAGCGGTACGGTCTAATCGAGACGCATACACCGCTGGTTCTCTGGCATTAGCAGGCGACATAAACGAAAAGATCGCAGATTTTTATGCTCTTCGTCAGGGGGAAAATGCAGCAGAGGCTGTTGCGTCGTTCCGCGCAGGGTTGATGAAACTTCTTGAAGCGCGTGCTACGACGGGATCGCGCCAAAGCATGATACGAAATTTGCTTACCCCTGAGACGAAAGAAAATAAGTTGCTGCTGGAAGTGTTCCCAGAGGACCAGCTTGATGAAGTTTTGAAGTCACTAGATATTGCCCGCGATGCGCAAGAGGCAGCTGGGAAAGTTCTTATCGGCACTGGCTCCCAAACAACAGAGACTGCACAAGAGATCGGTCGTCAGGGGATGGGCGCTGTTCCTGCTGATGTGATGGGCGCTATTTCGGGTGATCCTTCAGCGCTGCTATCTATTGCGGGCAGATTGGTCCGCTCCACCGCTCCAGCCCTAAATGATGCGGATCGTGCGGCTGTGGCGCGAATGTTGGTTTCACAAAACGCAGAGCTTGTTAAGAGTGCATTGACCGACCGCACTGCGGCTGAAAAGCTAAGTGCTTTGGCAGCTAGAATGGCCCGCTCTACGGGCGCTCAAGGCGGCGCAAGGGTGCCAAACTACTTTGCCTCCCCGGAACGATAAAGGATTGCACGCATGGAACCTGAAGACATCATTGCAGGCATGGTCCAATCTGAGGATATGGGCGTTGAAGACAACGACATGCCAATTGACAGCGATATCACAGAACTAAAGCCAAAGTCTGAGCGCGAGATTGAGGGTATCGTTCAGGATGCCATCTCTGACGCGGTGGACTTCATTGAAGGAGAAATCTCACATGATCGCATCAAGGCCCAGCGGTATTACGACGGCGAGGTGGATCTAGGGCACGAAGACGGTCGCAGTAAGGTTGTCGCGACGAAAGTCCGAGATACGATCCGCGCAGTGAAGCCAAGTCTGATGCGTATTTTTCTCAGCACCGCGCGCCCGGTCGAATATGTGCCAAGTGGGCAAGAAGACGTCAGCATGGCCGAGCAAGCGACGTCGTTCATGCACCATGAGTTTAACCGGCTGAACGGGTATACTGCGCTTAACGATGTCTTCCATGACGCCCTAGTGAAAAAGCAAGGGGTGATCAAAGCATACTGGGAAATGACGCCGCACGCTGAAATTCACAGCTACTCGGACCTGTCAGACGACGAATATCAGTATTTGATTGATGACGACGAAGTTTCCGTGATCGAGCATACAGTAGAGTATCGGGCTGAGATCGACCCGATGGGCGCGCAGATCGATCAGCCAGTCCACAGCGCTAAAATTAGCCGCAGCAAGGAAAAGGGTGAGTTGCGTATTGAAAGCGTGCCGCCTGAAGAGTTTTTCATAAACCGCAGCGCGCGGAGCCTCGAAGACGCTTACGTCGTCGCTCACCGCACTGAAATGCGAGCAGGCGATCTGATCAGCATGGGCTTTGATCCTGAAGTCGTGTTCAAGTTTGACAACTTTGACAGCGGCTCTGAGGTGACTGAAGCGGAGATTTTTGAGCGCACTGGATATACGGAAGACCAAACCGACGAGGACATTGCCGACCCTGCAATGCGCAACGTGACAGTGACAGAAGCGTATATGCGCATGGACGTGGAGGGGACCGGCACGCCGATCTTGCACAAATTTATTTGCGCCGGGACAGGTTACGAGCTGCTCGACTTTGAGGCTTGCGATGAACTACCTTTCGCTGTCTTCGAAGTTGACCCAGAGCCGCACACTTTCTACGGGCACAGCCTCGCTGAGATCATTATTGATGACCAAGACGCGGCAACCGCGATATTGCGTGGCGTTCTGGATAACGTCGCGATGACGAACAACCCTCGGCTTGCCATCGTTGACGGCCAAGTTGATGTGGATGATCTTCTCAACAACGAGATCGGCGCGATTGTTCGAATGCGCCAGCAGGGTGCCGTGCAGGAACTCACAGTCCCGTTTGTCGCTGGGCAGACGCTTAGCGCGCTTGGTTACATAGATGGGCTTGTAGAGCAGAAGACAGGGGTCACACGGGCGTCTATGGGGCTAGACCCTGACTCCATGCAGTCAACAACGAAAGCGGCCGTAACGGCCACTGTGCAAGCCGCAGCGGGGCAGGTAGAGGTGATGGCCCGGAACCTGTCAGATGGTATGAAGGACTTGTTCGGCATCATGCTGCGCCTCTATGCCAAAAATGTTGATGAAGAATACATGATGAGGATGAACGGGTCATTTGTTCCGGTTGATCCGCGCGTTTGGAACACGTCTATGGACGTTTCTGTGAATGTTGGTCTTGGCACCGGGCGCGAAGAAGAGAAAATGGTAGGCCTTAATCAAGCGCTGCAGATGCAGACGATGGTTTACCAGACCTACGGGCCAATGAATGGTCTCGTGTCCATGACCAATATCCGCAACACGCTTGCTGATCTTTTGGCTGCGTCAGGTGTACGGAACGCGGATCGCTACTTTGCCCCGATCACTCCAGAGATCGAAATGCAAATGTTGCAAATGCAGCAATCGGCACAAGCGGAACAAGGGCAAGGGACCGATCCAAACGCCGCCTTCTTGCAAAGCGAGCAAATGAAAGCGCAAAGCAAGATGCAAACTGAAATGGCAAAGTTGCAACTTGATATGCAGAAGGCTGCAGCCGACGACGACCTGAAGCGCGATAAAATGGCCCAAGACTTGATGGTGGATGCTGCAAAGATTTATGGACAATACGGGACGGCAGTTGACGTCGCGCGGGTCAAGGCGGAGCAGGATAAAGTCCGCATGGTCGGGGATATCGCGCGAGGCAATCCCCAATGAAGACCGAAATACGCATAAAGGCTAGTGAGGCGCGCAGGCTGAAAAATGACAGCGCGTTTCTAACTTTTGTGCAGGAGGTTCGTGACGATCAGATACAGATTTTCACGGCTAGTGAGGCGTCCCAATCGGGTGCCCGCGAAGAGGCGCACGCAATAATTCGCGCGCTTAACCAGATCGAAGCGAAACTCAACGCCACCGTTTCGGCAGAGACGTTTTTAGATCGCAAACAAAGGACGTAGCACCGTGCAAGCGACTACTCTTGAACAGGCTGCTGAAAGCCTACTAGCAACACCCGAAGCGCCAGAGGCGTCCGGGGATAATCTGAGCGAAGCCGTTGAATTAATCACTGAGCCATCTGACGACGGTCATGGTGACGAGGTTGAGGAAACGACTGAAAGCGACGATGGCGTCGAGGCATCCGACGGTATTGATGATGCCGAAATTGACGGCGACGAAGTAGTAGCAGAAGCTGAAGACACCAATCTCATCTCCGTTAAAGTTGACGGCAAAGAAGAGAATTGGACACTGGACCAGTTGAAGCAATCTGCGGCGGGACAGGCGGCAATTAATAAGCGGTTTCAAGAAGCTGCCGAAGCGCGAAAGCAAATCGAGCAACAAGCAGCCGCTTTAGCACAGCAACAGCAGCAAGTCTTAGACTTGTATCAGCAAGCGCAACAGCAAGGCGTACAGGTTCCAATTCCACCATCACGCGAACTTTTCGACAGTGACCCGATTGGTTACATGGAAGAAAAGATGAAGTATGATGAAGCGAAAGAACAGTATGACAACCAAGTTCTACAGCTACAGCAAATCCACGATCAAAAAACGCAGCAGCAAGCGCAGGCGCAACAGTCGTATCTGCAACAGCAAGCTGAGATTTTGAAGCAACATATCCCTGAGATTGGCGACCCAGAAAAGGGTCAAAAGTTGAAGAATGATTTGGTGCAGGTTGGTTTGCACTACGGATTTACCAGCGATGAAATGGCTGGGGTGTCCGACGCGCGATATGTCAGGGCGTTGAACGACGCTTTGAAATACCGGCGGCTGGTAGAAAAGCGCAACAACACACAACAGAAAGGCGAAAAAGCCCGACCTGTTGTGAAAGCTGGTTCACGAAAAGTCTCGGACGGTCAGTCTGCAACTCGCAAAAAGGCGCGACAGCGCCTGCAGAAAACGGGTTCTATCAAAGACGCGGTAGGCCTAATCCTCGACAACTAGTCCAGAAAGGACAATCTCATGGCACAGCCATCAAACACGTTCGACAGCTACGATGCTGTTGGCATTCGCGAAGACCTCAGCGACGTTATCTATAATGTTTCGCCAGAGGAAACACCTCTCTATTCCAAGGCCTCGAAAACAAAGGCCAGCAACACGCTGGTTGAGTGGCAGACTGACAGCCTCCGTGCATCTGCTGCCAACGCACACATCGAAGGCGACGCAACGACTGCTGAAGCCCGCACGGCAACCACCCGTCTGGGCAACTACACGCAAATCTTTAAGAACGCCGTGGTTGTTCCTGACACCGATGAGGGTCTGGACAAGGCCGGTCGTGCAAAAGAGATTGCGTATCAGACGCTGAAGATTGCAAAAGAGCAGAAGCTGGACATCGAGAAGGCACTGTTCGACAACAACGCCCGCGCGGCTGGCAACAGCACTACTGCGCGCGAGCTTGCTGGCGTTCCGGCTTGGTTGACCACTAACACGGTATTCGGCGCAAATGAGGGTGCAGACCCAACTGGTGACGGGACCGACGCTCGGACAGACGAGACTACGGCTGTTACGGCGTTCTCGCAGGCCAAATTTGACACTGTCATGCAGTCGATCTGGGAAGAGGGCGGAAAGCCAGACACGGTTTACCTGAGTGCCTTCCAGATGAATGTGGCGCTTGGCTTTACTGGTAACAACAACCAGCGTTCAGCGGTGCAGGCCGGGGATGAACGAGTGATCAAATCTCTGGCTGTCTATGTGACGCCATGGGGCACGGTCGAGTTTATGCCAAGCCGCGAAAACCGCTCACGGGACGTCTACATCATGCAGGACGACATGTGGGAAATCGCTGTTTTGCGTGCGACCAAAAACGTTGGACTGGCGAAAACCGGCGACAACACCACCCGGCAGGTCGTGACTGAACTCACGCTGTGTGCGAAAAACGAAGCGGCCAATGGCGGCATCTTCGACAACACCACTTCCTAATGGGAAGCGGGCGGGGGCGAGTGATTGCCCCCGCCATCCACTAGGGGATCGGGCATGAAAGAAGTCTACGTCAACAGAATTAAAATCAAGTGCAGCAAGGGCCGCATTGAAAAGGGCGAGACGGTAATCTTGCCTGATGATGAGATCGCGCGGATTGTATCTTTTCGTCCCGACGCTGTTACTATTTTGCGGGCGGTGACTTCGGCACCAAAAGCAGCCGCGAAACCAAAAACACGGAAACCTCGGAATGCAAAAAGCCGTTCACTCAACTAAAATTGCAGAAAAGATAAGCATCGACGGTGACAATATCGTCATCAAGAAAACCTTTGATGCGTCTGGAATGCTGAAGGATGCCCAACAGGCCCGCGAGGTGACAGAAAACAGCTTTGCCTCGGACTATAAACACGTTGGCAATGTGGATATGGGACTGCTTGGCGTTTGGCTAAAAGAGGCGGGGGTTTCGTGGGAAGACACCGCAGGTGTTAAATCAGTGCTGAAGAAAAAATTGATGAGCAATGAATTTCGTTCGCTGCGCGTTTGGGGCGGGAGTTTTTAAGATGAAAGGCAGAGCAAATTCTGGGCGTGATTGCGCTGGGCATTCTGTCATGGGGTAGCCTGCAAATTTACAATATGAACGCTCAATTGGTGCTAGTTTCCTACCGAGTGGAGGAAAACGCAAAGACGCTGGATGAGTCGTATGCAATGCTCAAGCCGATGTGGCAGAGGTTTTTGAGAACCGAGCCAGTCCACGCGGCAAAGTAGGAGACAATTCATGGCGCGAACTTTTATAGACGACTGGAGGATATTGCCGCGCCTAATGATGCTGGTTTTTACTTTTATGTCGTTCCGCGTAGTAGAGTGGTTTATGGGGTTAGAAGACCCCACAACTCAACAAGCTGGGCTTGTTAGTGTCGTAATGGGAGCCTCCACAGGAGCGTTTGCCGTGTGGATGGGCAAGGAAGCTAACAAATGATCGGCGCTCTGATCGGCCCCATCGCCGGGCTGGCATCCTCATGGCTGCAAGGCAAGGC
>FUIF01015371.1_pt1 | contig 15944 bp, 21 predicted proteins | sample 1003461 | NCBI WGS metagenome assembly FUIF01 (sample SAMEA80401918, study PRJEB19352) | marine metagenome | reverse complement strand
CCGCATGTGAATGTGACTGGCTCGCCCAAAGGTCGTAGAATCCACCCCGACGCACTGGAAGAATTCATAAAATGGCGGTCAGAAAACTCAATGGAAAGTGGCAAGCCGACGTTACCGCCCGTGGGGCTGGCGTCCGAATTAGACGAACTTTTGAGACCCAAAAGGAAGCCAGGGAAGCAGAAGCCCGGATTAAACTCGAAATCGCAAACGCCCGTCTACCTCGCGTCGGGATCGAGTCGGCATTGACGAATTACCTAAAAGGCGAGGCATTAGCACTGAAAGATCAAAATTCTGTGCTGTCAAAAGCCCGCGCCATCCGGCCTTTTATTGTTGGTGAGTCCTTTGAAGATATCGGACAGGTAGCGGACGAAATGAAACGTGCGTGGTTGGCCGATGGGCTCAAGCCCGCAACGATTAACCGTAGACTCGCCCTGCTGAAACGATTGGGGAATCTCGCTTATGATTGGGGCTGGATTGATCAGCCTGTGTCCAGGCGCGTGAAAATGCTACCCGGTGAAATCAGCCGGGAGTTTTATCTATCGCTGGATCAGGTTGAGGCATTAGCCGATCTGTGCCCGCGTACAGGGCGTTTTATCAGGATAGCGGCGTTCACTGGCCTGCGGAGAAGTGAGTTATTAGGGCTGCTAGAGGACTCGATACAGGGCGATTTCATCGTTCTGCGCTCTAACACCAAAACAGGAAAACCGCGCCTTGTGCCCATCCCTGAGGCGATCAGGGGCGACATTGAATCCCTCCCCCTCCCGATCGATAGCGCAATGGATTACTGGCTAAGAAAGGAATGGGAAGGCGCACGAATCGAATTGAATATGCCCCACATCAGATTTCACGATTTGCGGCATACCTACGCATCTTGGTTGGCACAAGCGGGGGCTACTTTGCAGTTGATCGGGAAAGCAATGGGGCATAGCACCCCGGTAATGACTAACCGCTATGCCCACCTGTTAGATGAGGATCTGCTAAGAATTGCAGATAAGTTGAGATGACCGAAATAGATAATTCAGACCTCCCCAATGGGCTGACCATTTACAAAGGGTCGTGGCGAGTCAGGGACCGAGTTAACCGCAGGCAATACAGCAAGGCTATTGGCCGCGTTTCCGAAATGACGCAGGAGGAAGCAATATCGTTAATGCCAGAAACACTTAGGGAGTTTAGAGAGCGCCATACTGAAAAAGATAACTACATTGAACCGTCTGGAGATGATTGGGAATGGGATGATCGCATTAATGAATTCAAATCACGAGGCGGTAATTGGCTTCATAAAATGTATAAAAAGGCGCAGCAAAGGGATAAGGAGAAGAACAGAGATTTTGACCTTACATGGGTGGAACTAAAACAAATAGCAATCAATTCAAAGGGCTGCTGCGCTGTTACCGGTATTAGGTTCAGCAGTGACAACCCCAGCAATTCCAGGGTAGCGCCATTCAAACCATCGCTCGACAGGATTGATAGCTCAAAGGGCTATTCCCGTGAAAACTGCCGCTTGATTTGCGCAGCAGCAAATCTCGCCTTGATGGATTTCGGGGAGGAGGTTTTTGGGATGATTGCAATAGGGTATGCGGCCAAAGCGTTTCAAAATCTATCGGAGAAATTCTAAATGCGTCATTTTCCGCGACATTGGGAAACAGAAAATATCGAGGAATGCTATGCAAGTCATTGATTTAGTTGGTGCCCGGAGCCGGAGTCGAACCGGCACGACCGTAAGGTCGAGGGATTTTAAGTTCGTTTCGAACCGTAACTATTTGATTTTATTAGGCTGAAATACGCCTATTGCGTCTTTTTCGCCTACGCTGCGTCTATTTTGCGTCATTTTGAATAGCCGCCCTGAACCGGACGAAAGATCAATAACTTGCGGGGTAGTTTTGTGAAGGTTTCGGCTAGTTGAAATCGTAACCGCTCGCGCTGGCGATGCTGGTTTGTGTCGCTGAATCCGGCGAGGTTAGACTACTGCAACCGGTAAACATTCCGAGTGATGCGTTACCTACGCCGGTTGTATCTATTGCGCCGATCGATGTAAGGCTAGAACAACCGTCAAACATGTGGTCGAAAAGCGTTCCTGATTCTGTTGCCAGATTGCCCACACTTCCGAGCGCCGAACAATCCTCAAACATGTAAGTAAAGTTATCGATGTTCGACAACTCCGCATCGAGTAGGCAACTGGTTAACGCCGTACAGCCGGATAACGCAAAAGAAATATCGTCGCAATTCGTCAGGGTGATATTTCCGACCGATGTTAGTGACGTGCAATCCTGCCAAGCGCCGCGCAGATCGACGACCGCGCCCAAATCACTAATGCCGGTGAACGTGGTTAACGCACTACAACCCCGCCAGGCGTCAGTGAGATCGGTGGCGGAACTTAAGTCGGTTACGCTGAATGTAGTCATCGCACTACAATCACGCCAGGCTTGCGCACCATTAAGCACTTCGCCCAAATCGGTAACCGAAAAGGTAACGATGCCGGTACACCCGCTCCATGCTTCGCCCGCGGTAGCAACCGAACTCAGGTCGAGCGCCGGGAATGCGGTTAAGCCGGTGCAACCCTGCCACGCATTCCGAATATCCGAAAAATTGGAGGCATCCAGATTAGGGAATGAAGTGAGACCGGTGCAATCGCGCCAGGCGTCCCGGGCATCGATATCAGTTGCGTCGAACGTCGTTATATTCGGGAATGAAGTTAAGCCGGAACAATCGCGCCAGGCACCCCGTATTTCGCCGGCGGATGATAGATCGATCGCCGGAAACGTGGTTAACGACGTGCAACCCCAAAAGGCCCATCTAAAGTCCGTGACCGAACTACAGTCATACACCGGGACCGTTGTTAGCGCGGTGCAATCCCGGGCGAAATATTGCATTAAAGTAACGCCCGATAGATCCATATCAGGCAGGGCCGTTAGCGCGGTGCAATCCTGAAACATTTCCCCCAAGTCAGTAGCCGCGCCGATATCCTCGGGAATGTCGAGGGTCGTTAGTGATGAGCAACCGTAGAAGGCACCGAATAGGCCGGTTTCATCGCCTGCCTCGATGCCCGCAAAACTATCAATTGATATTTCGGTACAGCTTTCGAGGATGAAAAACCCGTACCAGTAGGATTCAATGGTTTCGCCGCCGGTTATCGTGATGTCGAGACAATCCCCGGTCAGGCCAAAATAGATCGGCTCATTATCGGAGGTAACAATCACGTCGCCCACCGGGGTCACCGTGATGATTGACGAACTGCTGTTGTAAGTGATGGGGCTACCGTCACCCCAATCGATTTGAAAATCAGACGCCACCGAATGATCGATATAGATATCCATATCGTCGAGGCCAACGGTCGGCGTTAGCACCGCCCGAAAGCCGCCCGCTTCTTTCCATAGCGCCGTTATGTTCTGGAATGGCCCCTCTATAATGGGGAAGTTTGGCATTTAGCTTGCGGTCAGGGTGTATTCGTTGGCGGGGTTGTTGTAGGTGGTGACGGTGATTTGATTGGGGTCGATGGTGACCCGCCCGCCGATTTCGTGGTTGACCGTCGCCCATGTGCGCGGCTCGTTGGTACGGTTGCCGATCACATCACCGCCGTTGATATTAAACGTGGTGATCGCGTTGCCCGCTGTCTTGGAGTGGTTCGGGTAAAGCGTGCCGCCCTCGATCGTGAAGGTGGTGACGGTAAAATCGCCCTCGGTGGTCATGGTGCCGCCGATTACCTTGATACTGGTTACCGTGGCATCCGACTCGACGATTGAAAAGCCTTCGGATTGAACAAGGTTGTCGAATGACGCGCCCGAACCAAAGTACACCTTGGAATTGACGCCGTTTATAAACACGTCGCCCACGGTGCAATCCTCGCCCGGCTCATCGATGCCGAGGCCAACAACCCCCGAACGAATAAATATATCCGTATTGGCATGACTGCCGAGCAATCGAACCGGCGCCAGGTTGCTATCGGCGCCAGCGGATGCGGTTTTGAATACCGTGATGGTGGCCGCGTCCGTCGATGTGTTGTCGATTTTGATTCGCGCGGATCCCGAGGCCGTGCCCTCGCCGGTATGCTTGCCGATCTCGATCGCATCGACATCGATACGCAAATAATCCTCGCGGTATTCGGCTTTGGCTGTGGTGGTGGTGGCACCGTCCGCCGAGGTAACCAGGGCCGTGCGATCCAGCCCGATATAACCGGTGTAGGTTTGTTCGATGAGCAGCGCGACCAGGGCGACCGAATTGTTGTCGAGACCAAAGGCGCAATTAACCGAACTGTCCGCAAAGATTACCGTGTCACCGTTGGCCGGTATTGAACCATCCGACCAGTTATCGGCAACGGACCAATCACAAGGGCCGCTGTTTGCCGTGGATGACGTAACCGCCCCTATGGTGCCACTGCCGCCGGTTACGCTTGATGTCGCGGTAAACGGTACGCCTGCCACGTCGGCGGTTAGGGTAACCGTGTCGGTGGCTACGGTGGCCGTTATGCCGGTGAAATACGGGTGTGTCGAGTTGTTAAAGGCCGTGGACAGGTCGCTTGCCGTGGTGTCTGCGTCGGTGTTGCCTACCGCCGAGACTTCCACCCCGCCGATTGTAATCTTGTAGGTGGTGGCCGCGTCATAAGCGGTAACCTCTACAGTGTCCACTTGGGCCACCGCGTCGGCTTGCCCTAACCAGTATTTAGTCGCCATGTTATGCCCGGTTTAATTGCTGAATATCAAAGTTAAAATATGGCCTTCCGCATTGGTGAAACTAATCGATTCAATGCGTTGAACTTCCGCGTAGTTTTCATCGTTCTGGTCGTAAACCTGAATCGTTGAGGTAGCGCGGGCGCTCTCGGTGTAGGTGGTTAACGGGTTTGTGTCATCTTCGTTTTGAACTTCCGCCGGAACCGAATTCGGGTCGGTCGGCTTCTTAACGAACTGGTCATTTAAATCGTTTACGTCGTCCGCCAGGTTGTTCAGGAATGACGATTTAATAACCTGCCGCCGCTCGGGCGCGCGAATCCGGCGCTTAGTCAAAACGAAATCCCGAGCTCGTTAAAATTGGCCCGCTCGTATACGTCATAATTCGCGAATCCGTTTCCGGACTCGACATCGATCGGCGCTTCCTCGATTTGCTCGTTGGTCAGTGCGACGGTGATTTGTACCCGCCAACCTTCAGGCCGGTAGAGAAAGGAATAATCAACCTCAAATTCGCCGTTTCGATCCCGCGCAAAGATGCCCGCACAAAGCCATGTGCCTGCAGGAAAACCCGACCATTCGGAAAGGTTCAGCTTGCCGTAATATTTTTCGATGGCTTCTTTTGGTACTGACGCCTCGCGCCGGGAGATGGTCACGCGCATTTGCGGGCGCTGTACTTCGGCCTCCCCGTATCGGGTAATGGTGCCGGTTAACCCGCCGTCCCATGTGGCGGTTAATAGATTGCCGTTGATATCGAAATACGTGGTTTCGTCGGCCAGGTTCGACGATAGTTCAATGCTCCCCTGGTTCTCGCCGCCTTCCAGTAAGTCATCCTCGGAGGGCCGGGAGTAGATCACCCGTACCCATGCACTAGAACCGGCACCGGCCACCGGTTCCGCGGTGATCGATGTTACCTGTATATCGGATACGGTGGGGTGTGGGTCGCCGTATTGAGGCACCTTGCCCGCGCCGATGGCATTAACCAGCCGCGCCGATAGCGGGCCGTCCAGATCCTCGACAATAAAAGATCGCTCTACCTGAAACCCGTTAGCATCCCGCCGGGCGCGGTGCTGTTCTGTTAAATCCTGTTTGACGTTCATCCGGCCACCGCCATTCGTTCGCGGGTAAGCGCGCCGTAAATTCTATCTAGCCGCTCATTCGTCGCGTCGATTTGTGGGTTGTTGCCCTGGTTGACTTCCAGGCGATGCAGTACGCCGGGCGGTGGGGGTGGTTCCGGGTAAAACTGATTTTCGGCCCTGCCGCCACGGTCTAAAGCGATTTCCTTGGATTCACGCAAAACACCATCTATAAACCGCTGCATTTCCCGGGTTGCCTTTTTGGTGGTTACGTCATCGTAAAGCGTGGAAATTTCTTTTTTGATGCTGGCGATGTTCTTGAACTGATCGGCCAGCGCCATTTCGAGAACAGCCACCGATTCGCGGCTTACAATATCGACCCCAATAAAATCACCGAGGCGGTTTAACGACTTGGCAATTCCGGCGACTACCTGCGTTACCAGCGCGCCGAAACCCACGAAACCGAGTTTTAGCGTTTCAACGACCAATAGAATGCCGTTCCACGCATCCGCCACGCGGCCCAAGCCACGCAGGGAAGTAACAAACCATTCTTTTGATGAGGCGACCAGGCTATCAACATCGATGTTTAATCGGCTGATTCGGGCCGTCAGAACACGCGCCCCCGGTACTAATACCTCCGCGATCACGTTGCCCGCAACCTCGCGCAGATCGCCCCACGCATTCGAAAGCTGTTTCAGTCCACCGGTTGCCGTATCGCCTAGCGCCTTGTTGGTGCCGCCTACTTGGTCTTCGATCTCATCAAGGATTGCTTTGAAATCTTTGGATTCCTTGGTGGCATCGGACAAGCTGATACCAGCAATAGACAGGGCGCCGGTTAAACCCATTGACGCCTTGCCGAGCAGGTTAGCCGCGCGGGTGGTATCTCCCCCCATCTTCGCGGCCAGGTCGGCCATAACCCGAACGGTTCGGGGTAACATGTCGTCCGTGATATCGCGATAGGTGGATAGAAAACTCGCGCCCTCGATTAGCGCCTCATCGCCTATAATGCCCTCGCCTTGTATCTCACTCGCCAGGCGTTGAATATCCCGCGATAAATGCTGCGTCGTTCGGCCCATCGACTCGATAGAGGCATCGAGTTTTGCCACCGCTTGTTCCTGTTTCTCGAAAGCAGAAACGGCATTTTTCGCAAGGGCGCCCACCGCCGCCGCGCCGAGCGCGCCGACTAGCGTGCTTTTCAGACTGATAACCCGATCCGCAAACGCCTTAACACTACGCCGAGCCGTGCGCAGTCCGCGCCGTAACTTGGTGGTATTCGCAACGAGTGAAACAGAAAGACGGCTAATTGTTGCCATTGAGTAACGCCCTTAATGTGGTTTCGATGTCTTTGGCGGATTGCTTCCGGGGCTTGCCGAACTTGGGCAAAAAGTCCGCCGGTTTCGTGGGCGTGGTGCCTTTCTTCCGGTGAACGTTGACTAAGATCGAGCAGACAACCGCCAGCATGTATTCGCTACGGTCAACGGTAAAAGGCTCGATGCGGTGGTAGGCGATCCAGTGCGAGAACTGAGCCGAATCTATTTCGGATTGCGCACGCTTTACCGACATCCCTAAATGTGCGGCCAACTGGTGCCAGAACATCAATTCCGGCCGCTGAGTTAGTTTTTTTCGATTTCCTCGATGTCCTTGTCGCTAATCTTGTTCAAGCGTTTGGCAACCGCAAAAATGCGATCAAGGGCAACGGCTGATTTTTGCCCGAGGTTCGCCGCCTGGTTGTCCGTGAAAATACGCTTGTTTTTATCGTCGCGAATCGCCGCCGCGCAAAGGGTCGCGCGTACGTTGGCCGTCGAATTCTTTTCGAGTGCTTCGGCGGTTTTCAGTTCCCACCGGTCCCGCTCGGCACCGCTCAAAATCCCGACATAGACAAAACCGCCCCACTCGGGAACGTCCACCTTTTCGATTTCGCCGGTATCGTCCGCCTTTAGTATCTGGTCCGCACTCAGCATTAGGCGCTAGCCGTCCATGCCGGTTCGCTCTCGCCGTCAACCTTGATGGTAATATTGGCCGTCATGCGTTCCTCCAGCGGATCGGACCACGACCAGCTATTGACGTATCCGGAAAAGGCCAGGTTTGCCGCGGTCGATTGGCCCGAGGGCAAAGGAAACGTAATCGTGATCGTTTCCGCTGCGGCGGTGATCGGCGGTTGTGAATCCGGGTCAAATGCGATCTCCATTTCGATCGAGCCGCCGTCTACAAGCTTGGAAGGCATGAAAGTGTGGTAATTGGTTGTCCCCATGTGGGTAGTTGGGACATCCTCGCGGGAAATATCGTTACCGTTCACCGACAGGATTTCGGCAGTAAAGCTACTGGTGCCGAAAACGATAGTCGTTCCTGTTCCTACATCAGCCATTTGTGTTTACCTCATAAGGTCGGCACGCTCTCAACGTGCCATATTGAAAAATCCAACGATTTACGAACCACCGGCAGGCCTTTACCTTCCGGGTTCGGTTCGTTCAGGTTTGAAAAGTCGGATAGAAAGCAACTCCGAATATTCAGGTTTTCGGTTCCCATGTCCCCGGTAAATCCGTCAAGCGCATTGCGTAGCGCCTGAAACACCGATTCCCGGTCGGGGATGTTGTCCGCCCATGCGTCGATCTGCATCGAGACATTCACCAAACCACTAGCCCCGCCCATGTGGTGCGAGGTATCGCCCGCGATGATGGTGTAAGTTATGAACGGATAGGCGGCGTCATTCGGCGCGACCTGCGGATAGATGCGCGTCGAAACCAGTGCGGTGATGCTGGCCTTGGTTGACAGGTAAGAATACAGGGCGGTTTCAATGGTCATCGGGTCGATTCCAGTAAGCGCCGGATGTTGTCGCCAGTCTTCCGCAATACCTGACCGCGCAGCGCCCCGAGCGCCGAACGCAGGAACGACCGCGCCCCACGCTTGCGGGTGCCGTACTCGATCGCCGCCGGGTAGTAATATTTCGCATCGAGCGGGATCCGCAATTGTTTACGGGTGCCGGTGCGAACAAATGCCGCCGCGCGCTTGGCGTTCACGCTCGCCGCGGTGCGAATGCTTTTCCGCAATAATCCCTGATCGACCGGGGCGCGACTTTTCGCCAGGTCTTTGACCGGCTCCATTGCATCCTTTAGCGCCTCGCGCATGACCTTACGCGCGATTTTTGCGTCCATCTTTTTCAGCTTGCGCGCTGTCTTCTTGTCGCCAACGAGGGAGATATCAAACATTTTCAATCGCCAGGATGACTTGATCGGCGCCGCGTTCCTCGGGATTCAACACCCGAGTGATGTTAAAAATTCGGTTGTCGTGGTTGATTCGGTCGTCCGCTGTAATGTCCGTTTTGCGCAGCGTGATAACGTGCGTGACCGTGGCGTCAACCTGCCCGCCCTGTATGGTCTCGCCGCCCTGCATGGGTTTGATATTCGCCCACGCGGTCGAGAGGGTGGCCCACGATTCGGTTACCTCGCCATAATCCCCCCGGGTGTCGGTGGATCGCTCAATGGTTACCAGCTTGTTACGCGGCCCGGCTCTCATAGATTCCAGCGCCGGTAAGGCATCAGCAACGATTTAGCGCCGTCGGGTATGTCGTTGATGATTGTTCCGATCACCACGTTTTCCCGGTTCACATCACAAGCGCCAATCCACAACAACATCGCCAGTTTGATATCTTCCTGAACGTTGCCCGCGTGGGTTTCCCCGGCCTTGTAAGTAATCGTAACCGCGTTGTATTCGTAGCGGGTGTCCGGCCAATCGTTGCCGTAGGACGGTTTCAACCGGCCCCGGCGGTCGAACTGATAGCCCGAGGCCGCTAGCGTTTGACTGTCGCCGTTTTCGTCCACATAGCCGATAGACTCGATCGATTGAATCGGATCCATCGGCAAATTTAATTCCGATTCGAACGCGTCTAACTTCAATTCCCAAGTCGAAGTGATAAGCGTCTTGCCTAGATAGGTTTCGGTTTTGTGGCGAATCGCCGCGATGAATGGGCGCAATGCGTCATCATCATTCGTGTTGGTGATGCGTAATTGCGTCTTTACATCAGACAGCGCCAGGGCTTCCGATTCCGCGTCGAAGGTGCGAACCAGATTCATTATTAATCAGCGTCGGCCGTTTGCTTTGCCGCTTGTGCTGCAAGGCGCTTGTTTTTCGCCGCCTTGTTTTCGATGTCCCGCGCCAGGCGCAATTCCTTTGCCTTGTCGGCTTCTTTCTTCTCGGCCAGTTTCTTTTTGCGTCGGTCCTCGCGAAACTTGGCGTCTTCCTCTTCCTGTTTCTCGCGCCATTCCTGCCGGGCTTTTTCTTCACCGTCGGCGCGTTTCTTTTCGTCCGCCTTCGCCTTTTCCTGAACTTCGGCCAGGCGCTTTGCCTCGGCTTCTGCCGCCTTGCGGCCTTCCTCGATCTCGGCGGCAATGGCCTTTTGCCGTTTGTTGTGCGCGTCGATTTCGGGCTTGGTCGGCTTGCTGGCAAAATCGGCGTCGATGTACCGCTGTTCCGATTCCTTGTCGAGCGTCACGCAATCACCCACCGCCGCGGAAAAAGATTTGCCGGCGGCATCGATACCGGCAAGCGACACTTTTAATTTGATCATTTACAAATCCTCGAAAGTTGGGGCGGGATCGAAACCCCGCCCCGGGTGGCAGATCAAAGGCTTACGCTTGTGTAAGGTTTTTCACCGCGTTGGTGTCAATCAGATCACCATCGAGGCGTTCAAAGCCCCGGTAACCGATCTGGCCGTTTGCGGCGTAGAGCTCGTTCAGGATTTGCAACTGACGTGCGCCGCGCTCGGCGACGTAGTAGTAAGACAAATCTCCGAAGGTGAACGAATCCAGACCGGTTGCCATTGCGGGCATCGCGTCACTGGTGATCACCGGCTTGCCTAACAGTTGATCGGGTTGACCAGCGGCCAGGCCCGGTTGCCACAGGTATTGATTGTTGCTGTCTTTCAGTTTCCGAACTGCCGAAACTGAAGCGTCGGCGGCAACCCATACCGCATTGCGGCGATACGGACGCGAAACCGAGTGATACAGATCAATCAATTCGTCGGCGGTGACCGCGGTGGCACCTGCGGCAGTCTTGCCGGTAGACGCAGCGGTGTTGAAACCGTTGGGCTGACCCGAGTTGCTACCCGCAACAAAAGCGGTTTCTTCAGCATTCGCGAAACGCTTTGCGAAGTTCCGCGCCAGGTAGTCCATCAGGTTAAACACCGAGTCCATTACCAGTTCCTCGGAAACCTTGATAATGGTTGTCAGCTTGTGGGCCGACAGGGTGGATTTACCAAACGCGGCATCCGACTCGTTATAGGCCGCTTCTTCAGCGGTCCACGCGGCCGCGCCAAGCGTGGTCTCGATGGGAATGTCGCGGTCTGCGCTGGTCTCGATCACGGTTACCCAGTTGCGAAACTCGTTGTGATCCTGCAGGTACTCGACAATCATGGCGTCCATTTCGGTCGGTACAATGTTGCCACCTTCCGAAGCGGTGCCGACTTGCAGCGCGTTAAGCACTTCGGGGCCGACGTTGTTTCGACCGACACGCAGGGCGCGCATGAACGCGTCACGGTATTCGTCGCTCGCCACGCCACGGCGCGATTGATCGCCCGCATTCAGGCGGGTAATAACCGGGTCATCAGCCAGGGCGTCAACTTCACGCGAAAGCGAGTCCTGACGTTCCAGGCGGGTGATTTCGTCCTTGATGCGCAGTTGATCGGCATCGAGCGCCTGGTACTGCGATTCGATTTCAGCGGTCCACGCTTCGCCGGGGTTGCCGTCAATCAGGGCTTTCATCTGATCGACAATTTCGCCGCGCTTCTGGCGCAACTCGATAAGCTTTTTCATTACTGATTCCTCAAAAAGTAATAGGCATAAAAAAACCGCGTCGAACGCGGTTCAGTTTCCTAGATCGTCCGATCTAGATGGCTTCCGCCAAAATCTCCAGATACCGCGAGCGGGCGGCATGATTCGGCGCAGGGGGCGCCGGGGTTCGGGGGGTTGTTCGATTTCGGGCAAATGGTTAATCCATTGCCGCGCCGTGACCTTGTTAAGCACAACCTTCCGCGATTCATCACGAACCGCAAAGCCCATGCCTTCGGCTTCGTCCACATTGAGCCAGGTTTCAACGGCCATCAGTTCCGCGATTTCGTCCTTTGCCATGTCCGTCTTGCTGGCGTAAACGTCAACAATCGTCCCCTTGATCTGGTCGAGTACATCAGCCTCTTTTCGGAAATCGTCGGCGCTGCCGATCGAGATAGTCCACGGGTCGTGAATCATCATCATGGCATTGATGGGCATTACGATTTCATCGCCCGCCATCGCAATGACTGACGCCGCGCTTGCGGCCAGGCCATCGATAACAACCGTTTTTGTTCCGCCCTCATAGTGGCGAATCAGGTTGTAAATGGCGTGACCCTCGAAAACGTCGCCACCATAAGAATTGATGCGGACGGTTAAATCGCCGGTCATGCCGTCCAGTTGTGACTTGATGTTTTTGGCCGATACACCGTCGCCAAAAAAGTCTTCGCCAATGTCTTCGTAAATTAAAAGGTCGGGCATGGTATAAGATCCCTCATTTCCTCCGCGCCGTGGCGCGCGATGTGTTCGTGAAAGTCGTTCGGGTTAATGCCGGATTCGATTTGCTCCAGCCGCTTTTCGCCGTAGGGAATAAGCAGGTTGTTAGGAACGTTCAGCATTTCAGCGGTGCGCCGTAAATGCCGGGCATAGAAATCGATAAAGTGCTGTATCGGTTTTGTCTGGTCTTGCTTCGCCGCGTGGATTTCCCGGCGCACTGCGTCACTGATAACGGCGTCTTGCATTGCCGCCTCGCGTTCTTCATTGCTCGCCATGTTCAGCGGCGAGCGGTATTCGTCGAGTCCATCGACGCGGTTTAAATCCTCCCACTTGCGCGCCTCGTTCGGATTCAACCAACCCGACATAATCGCGGTGTTGTAGGCTTCGAACCGGGTTTTGATGTCACCACGCAATAAGGCATTTACTGAATGCTTGGCGAAGTATTGGACGCGCTCGCTTTCGGTCAGTAAATCACGATAGATAGAATCCTCGATGCGAACTAACCAGGGCGTCAGGGTGTCGCGGACAAACTCGATCGATTGGTGTTCGATGTTGGAAAACGTCGCCTTGTCCAATTCGTTCAGCATGTGCAACGGGACACGATAAAAGCGGGCAATGTCGGCGATTTGCAATTTCCGAGTGGCGATAAATTGCGAGTCCTCGGCCGTCATGCCGACGCCTTTGTAAGTTAGCCCGCCTTCCAGTATCAAAGGTTTCCACGAATTCGCGGACCCCTGATGGTCGGCAAGCTGTTCTTTCAATCGCTCGAAAGCCTCATCACCGAGGCCACCGGGAATTTCGAAAACCGCGTCTGTTTGTGTACCATTTTTGAACAGGGTGGATCCGTGTTCTTCCAGCGCCATTGCCAGGCCAATTGATTCGCGGGCCAGGCCAATCGGGCTTAAGCCGGTGACGCCGTTGGCGCTCAAACCAGAAACCCGCCAGATATCATCCTGTTGAAAGACGCGCGCGGCGCCTGGTTCCTGATAATCGAATACCAGTTGTCCGCGCTGGTTTTTATCTAACTCCATGTGCTGCGGATAGAGCGGGATTAACTCGCCGATCCGGCCCCGCCCGCTGCGCGCCTTTTGCGCGTAACAGTTGCCGTTTAGCATCAGGCTCGATGCCAGGAACTCGCGAAACTCGAAACCGGTCTGGATTCCATTCGGGAGGCGAAACAGCGGGTTTAATGGGTGGTCGGCTTCCGTGCGGCCTTCGTCTGTTTTTTCAAAAATGCGCAGCGGCAGGGAGGCGATACCCTCCGAAAGAATGCGAACGCAACCATAAACCGCCGAGACTTTAAGCGCGGTATCCGTGTTAACCGATTGCCCTGATTTCGTCGGGCGCACAAAACCGAGTTGTTTCCACCACTCCGGTTCCTTTAGCGAGGCGTTTAAAACGCGCTTCTTTAGCCAGTTGTCAAACCATTTCACAGCGTGCGTAAACCTCGGGATTCATAGGGGCTAGGCTCTTTTTCCTCGTTAGAGGTAAACCGACCGATAGCCATAATCACGGCGACCACGCCGTCAATTTTCTGTTCGGGCTTTTGTTTGCGCGGGTAGATGTTGTCCTTGGCGTCAACCTTCGCGACCACGTTGGAAAACATCCAAGTCATTATCGGGTTACCGTCGTAATGGAAACGCCCGGCCTCGATCGCCGCTTCAAGTTCATACATGGCGGGCGACATGTTCGCGACGGTGTTTCGAAACTCGACGATTTCCGCGCCTTCTTTCTGTAACCCTTGGGCGAGTTGCGTTGCCCGCCAGGGGTCGTAAGTGATTTCCTTAACCGCGTGTTTTTCGAGATCCGTTTTGATGTCTTCCTGAATCTCGTTGAAATCTATTTCGTTGCCTTCGGTGCTTACCAGATACCCATCGTTAAACCACTTTTGATAGTGGTCGTTGTTGGGGTCCAGTATGGTTTCCTCGGGCAGATAGAAACGCGAGAAAGCGTAGTAATGTTTTTTCCCGCGTATTTCTTTTTCGAAAACTTTTAGCACCGCGGTTAAGTCGATTCGCGATGCCAGGTCAACCGGGATGATTAACTCGGCGCCGTCGAAATCCTCGGGCGTCATTGTCAGGTCTTCGCACTTGCGGACCTTTTCCATGTTCAGCCAGGCGGTATGTGCGCCGACCCAAACGTTTAAATGCTTCCGCTTGAATGCGTTCTGTTTCGACGCGGTGCGGATCGCTTGCTGCTGTTGTGCCAGTAGAAATTCAGCAGAAACCGAAACGTCGTAATTCGGGTTTGCCTTCTTTAAAACTTCGGGGTCGGTCCAGTCGTCATCCTCATCAATGCCATACATTAGGCAAAAAAGACGGTCATCCTGAAACACGCCATCGAGCAATTTTGAACACTCGATTTCCATGTCATAGCATGGACCGGCGATGTTATCCCCTGCCGTTGTGATGAGCAGCAACAACGGCTGTTCACGCGCACCCATGCCGGTCTCCATAGTTTCAACCATGTCGTCGGTTTGGTGTTCGTGGTATTCGTCAATCAGTGCGCAAGATGGGCTAGCGCCGTCCCCTGGTTTACCAATCATCGGCTCAAACTTCGAACCGTTGCTGATCAGGTTCATGTTTCGCGCGTTGACTTCGACTTCGAATTTGTCGGTATAGTCAGGCGTTCGCAGTGCCATTAACCGGGCCGGGCCGAAAATCTCCCATGCCTGTTTTTCAGTTGTGGCGCCGCTGTAAACCTCCGCGCCGAATTCGCCATCATTGGCGAACATGTAATGGCCGATGGCCGCAAGCTTTAACGACTTGCCGTTTTTGCGGGCCATCTTTAGATAAGCTTTTCGAAACCGTCGCAGGCCGATGGCATCGACCCACCCGAACAGATTACAAATTATGAATTTCTGCCAGGGGCCGAGCGTTAAATCCATTTTCTGCGCCGCCCATCGTCCCTTAGTGTGCGGCATTTTCTCGATGAACCTGCAGGCTCGATCGGCTAGTTTCGGATCGTAAATAAAATCGAAATCACGATTTAAATCGTCGATGAACCGCTGGCACGCTTGAACAACTTTAAGGCACGCCGGAATATGACCCTTTACAACATGGCAAGCATAGATATACGCGTCTTTACTATGCGGGTATCCCTCGAAAGCAGATAGCATCTATTCATCGTCAAATTTATTTTTAGGCTTCGTTGGCGGCACTTGAATTTTCGTGCGGTCCGACGGCGTGAAACCGAAACGGGCCAGGAGCGAATCCAGGCGGGCCAGTTTGGCCGCGGTGAACTCGACCGGATCCCGACGAAACTCGGCCATCAGTTGCGATGCAATTTCAGCGGCCCACCGGTCGGAATTTCCAAACACACCATCCGGCGAAAGCTTCACAATTTCCCGCCAGCATTTTTTCGCGCCGTCAGTCATGTGCCGGGGCGGAGAACCAAGCGGGGCTTTAGTTTCGGCTCGTTGGCGCGCTTCCGCATCCGGTCGGGATGCTTTCTTGCGGTGCCTTTGAGCTCGTGAACGTTCGTTGGTAATGGGGGTCGACCTTGCGCCATTTTCGGACCTCTAATTTTGGGGATATAAAAATGTGACCATGCCGCCGTTCGCAGAATAGAGCGTCCCCGGAGTTTTACCCTCCTATGCCCCAAGTTAATGCCCGCCGCGCCTGATTGAACGAATTTCGTTCGAGGAACAGACCGCGGGCTGTCGGGGTTTTGTC
>FUIF01012160.1_pt1 | contig 15981 bp, 23 predicted proteins | sample 1003461 | NCBI WGS metagenome assembly FUIF01 (sample SAMEA80401918, study PRJEB19352) | marine metagenome | reverse complement strand
AGAAGGGCTGCTGCTAGGTTTCGCATAATTGGGTTGGATTAAATTTTGTAACTTTGCTGAAATCGCTGATCTCATTATATGGAGAATTTTAGACACCTTCAAAATCTGTACTGCAAAAATTCCTTAAACGGGTGAATAAGCACTACTTCAATCCCAAGAAGAAGCGAAAGGATCCCAATGTGGAAAATGAAAAACGACGACTAAACAATGAAGCTGTCCAAAAATCTATCACTCGCCGAGGTAACAAAAAGCGTAACGGCTAAGAGACTTGGCATAGACAACACACCAGATGAATGGGTTACGGAAAATCTTAGACAGGTTGCAATCAACATATTTCAACCTATTAGGGACCACTTCGGAAGTCCTATATACGTGTCGAGCGGCTATCGCTCAGCTGATCTCAACCGTGCTATTGGCGGCTCAAAGCGTAGTCAGCATGTGGAGGGCAGAGCACTTGATCTGGACGCAGACGTATACGGAGGTTGCACAAATGCTCAGATCTTCGAATACATTAAAGAGAAGCTGGAGTTTGATCAGCTCATTTGGGAGTTTGGCGATGAAAGCAATCCTGATTGGGTTCACGTCTCTTTCGTTTACGATGGGGATAATCGTAAGAGGTGCCTCAAGGCTTGCCGTGATGATAAGGGAGCGGTTTACTACGAAGTAATCTTTGAATAATGAGACACGAAGAAGAGTTTGACGACATTGGATTCCTCGATCAGGAAAAGCTCAAGAAGCAAGAGCAGAAGATTGAGTCTGGAGAGATAACCTGCAACCTCGACTCACCAGAGGGCTGCGAAAGCTGTAGCGGATAATGCTGGGTCTAGGATCAAGCCTCGTTTATGAGGGGTCATCATCAGCGGCAAGATTTGGCGATTCGTTTGTGAATACCAAGTCCCTGAGATTTGATGGATCGAACGACTTCGCTCAATTTCCAGCTGCCAATACCTTCGAGTCCGTTCTATCAACAGGATCTGGGTTCACGATATCTGCATGGATGAAGTACGACATCCCTGCCTCTGGTCAAGGTAGCACGGGCAATAGCCTCTTGGGAAATAGTGTAGAGTTTATAAGCGGCCAGCTCGCTACGCTTAACGTAGGCACCGTATTTGGACCTGGTCACAGCACTGCTTCCACCAGAAACACAATGCATTTTAGCGCCATTGTTGGTACTAGCGTTTTCTTTAACACCATTGTTGAAGACATTGATGACTACCTCACCAATGGCGACTGGTTTCATGTGGTTTACACAAGCTCATCTTCAGGCGGCACAAGGACTGGAAACATATACATCAATGGCGTAAATAGAACAAGTAGTGACAACTCCACAGCTGACAACTTCTCAAGCGCTGGCTTCCAGGGTGTTCGAATGGGTGCAAACTATCAGCTAGGATCTCTTGTCCACTATACGCAAGGCAACCTCGACGAGTACTCCTGGTACAGCACCGCAGTTGATCAAACCAGGGTCACTCAGATTTATAACAGCGGCTGCCCCCTCGACGAGGAAACCGCTGCAAGCCTTGTTGGATACTGGAGGATGGAGGACAGCGATGACGACTCAAGCAGCAACAGCAACTCCATCTCTCGAACTGGAGCTAGATTTGGCGCAGATACCCCATGCTAATGAGCACAAGAACCTACACCATAATGAACTACAGCGATCTTACTGACGCTATGGTATCAAAGCTTACGATTACGGACAAGTCGTTGCTCAGACGATCAGTGTCTGGAACTGACAGGGTTGTTGTGTCATGGGAGGGCAAGGCCCCCAATGGTCTTGGGTCGTACACCAAGTACAGCAACGAGCAGATCCTTCAGATTCTTAATGACCCCTCAGGCGACTGGTATACGGCTCCGTACGAGACCTAAGACTGCATCGTCTTGTAGAACCTACCGACAAGCACTCCGCCCTTTTTGCGACAGGGCGTACCGCACCCTGTAGTTAAACTTGGTCTCGCTTCTAAACATGTGGTCCTCGTACGTGTCTGACGGCGTTAGCTTGTCAAAGTATTTGTACACGTAACCGTTGTTAACTAACTCGTAAACAACACGTTCGCCAACTTTTTCAGCAGACTGATACCCATAATCCTGGGGCTGCGTGCTTCAGCGTCCAGAACTCCAGGTCATACGCCCAGAGCATAAACATCAGCTCTCTTTCGAAGATGTCGTTCTTCTTACAGAACTCCCTTATGTTGTTTCTCAGGTACTTGAGGTGATTGTTTTTTACGTACCTTTGATTGAGCTTCGAGAACTCACGGAACATCTTGTTCTTTGACTTCCTTGGTGGCATTTAACTAATTTACAACGGCTAAGATATGGAAGACGAGGAGTTTTTGACAGAATTAGGGAGCTGGCGGTAGAGATGGACGACCTTGTCGAGCAGTACGGCGTAAGGGATCGACTCATGTCGATTATGATCATTGGTGTCACGGAGGTTGGTGAGGACGGCGACACAAGCATGAAGGCTGTGTACAGCTACAACCTTCACAACAAGGAGGAGCTCAACGAGCTTATTGAGTTTATGCAGGACACATACGTTGACAAGAGCGAAGGACCAGACCTCGACGAACTGCTTGGTGGTCTAGGCATATCACTGAATTGACATGGAAGGGCTTATTAGAAAGATCGTTATTGGGAGAGATCCTAAGGATGCGATGGCATATTACATTGGCATGAGGGCAGGAAGAGGCCAGGTCAGCGCCATCATCTTGGACGATGAGCACCTATACAGGTACGGATCTAAGAGATATCTTATATATTTGCAAGAGGAGGACGAATCGCAAGTTCTCTGGAAAGCAGTGGACAATATGCCCTGCATGATTGAGTTTGACCTGAATTTTTAATTATGGCAGATAGAACATATCCTGACGGTGAGGTGATACCAGCTCAGTTGCCAGATGCATACATGGTTGGAAACTCTAGACGAAACTGTGCAAATTGCACATTCTTTGTTGCCAACAACAACGCATGCTCCAAATGGATAGCAGAGGTTAGGGGGTCATACGTATGCGCCTCATGGCAGGGACAGTCTGATTCAACAGATACTTTAACTGTTGCACCACAACAAACTAGAAATCAACAAGTTAGGTCTCAACCTAGACCTCAACCTAGACGTCAACGTAGAACATCAACAAATAGATCAGGAAATGTCGGACGATACTAAAAAGAAGCCAGAAGGCCTTGGTGACACCATCGAGCAGATCACAAGAGCCACGAGAATCAAGAACGTTGTCGATGCCTACACGAGGGCTACAGGCAAGCCGTGCGGATGTGCCAAGCGCCAGGCTGCGCTCAACAAAAATGTTCCCATACGGAAAGAAGTGAAGACATTCGACTTGTTCATCGTTGAGCTGGAGAAGACAGTCAACGATACGATCACAACAGACTCAGGACTTGAGCTGTACATCGAAACAAAGTTTGAAAACGGCGAGTTTGATCACAGGGTTACTCAGGGCCCTGTCGTTGCCGTTCCGTTCAAGTACGACACAGGCGTTGAGGTAGGGGACACCCTGTACTTCCATCACCTCGTTGTCATGCAGGAGGGCCAGGTGCTTACTGGCGTAGACAATCACTACTTCGTGAAGTATGGGGAGCAGGCCATCGGCAATCAGGCCATCGCATACAAGAGCAAAAAGACTGGCGAAATCAAGTGCCTTGGTGGATGGACGCTCCTGGAGCCCGTCGAGGAGGATTCAGAGAAGTCTGATCTTATTGAGCTCGTCGAGCTGAAGGAGAAGCTACCAACAAAGGGGAGGGTTGTGTATACCTGCGGCGACGGCACGGCTGACGATGTCGTCGTGAATCCAGGCGACGTGGTTGGATTCAAAGAGAACAGAGACTACCGCATCAAGATCGATGGTGTGGAGATGTATCGAACGCGAGCCGAAGATCTTCTTTATGTCGAGGAAGAAGTTCACAACAATTGAGGCGGCGCAGCGCCTCATGTCCAGCATGGAGGTGGCCATCAACAACATGATTGATGAGGTAAAGAAGCCTGTACGATCCAGATGCTGGTGGTGCTGCACGAAAGGCCGAGCTTCAGTCGATCAAGCAGACGGCACAGACTGCAAGGAGCTTATCGTTGAAAGACAGCGATTGGAACAAATGATCAAAGACCTTAGGGATCATGGAGAAATCGAAGAAGTCAAAGACTACAGCGGAGGGTTTGCCGAAAGATTTTCTAAATGACTGGAAAGAGATTGTCTACCAGAAGAACAAGATAGACTTCAAGTTCTGGGACGACTCATGGAACGAGGAGTTCGAAGACTAGCCGCAAGTATCCCCTCAAGCTTATACCTTGTAGAAAGGGTAACTGGTCACATGTGGGTTCAAGTCCCACCTTGCGGACAACAACTTAAACCTTTAACTTTACCTCATGCGCGAGTAGCATAACTGGATAATGCCCAAACCTTCTAAGTTTGTTATTGGGGGTTCGAGTCCCTCCTCGCGTACAAATTAAATTCACATGGCGAAAATTCAAGTATCATCGTACAAGGCTAAGCGTGTTCGCCGCAAAGGGGTGCACGCCAAGACGAAGCAGTCTAAGAACAAGAACTCTAAAAACTACAAGAAGCGCTACGCTTCACAAGGACGTTAATCATGGCTAAATACATTTGCGAGTGCGACAAGAAGCACGAAGAAAGCGCCAGCGGCGTATCAATTAAGTTCGGTAATGACGGTGCCTACCACGACATCAAGTGTCCATGTGGTGAGTACATGAAGCTCAAAGAGCCCAAAACCGGAGCACCAAGCTTTAGGAGCAACCGGTACGGTCAGGTATACTGATGAGCACCCTCATCAACATAGAAGAGTATGAGGACCTTGCTATCAAAATTTGCCCCAAGGGTACGGAAGGTGAGAGTATTGAACTTGGTGGGTTGGTCATTGTACTTCCCGCTCAGCCTCCCAAAAAACAAATTGCAGGACATGACCGCCCAAACGACCTGCAGCTGTGGGAAAGGGTTTCTATGCCGACAGAACTGTCTAGGATTAAGTCTATGGATGAGTGGGGGGAGATGCCACGGGAGTTCAGGCAAAAATTTTCTCCGTATATCGAAGAGGAGTTTCGCCGCAGGCGTGAGGGTTTTTGGTTTTACAACAACGGTACACCTACGTATATTACGGGCCGGCACTACATGATGCTGCAGTGGACGAAGATGGATATAGGCTATCCTTCGTACCTTGCGTTCCAGCGTGAGATATTTTTACACATGGCTGCGTGTGAGGCTGACCCACGTTGTATTGGCCAACTCTACACTAAGTGTCGTCGTTCTGGATACACTAATATCTGTTCTTCAGTCTTACTTGATGAAGCTACGCAGGTTAAGGATAAGTTGTTGGGAATACAGTCAAAAACAGGTAAGGACGCGCAGGAAAATATATTCATGAAGAAGGTGGTGCAGATGTTTCGGCACTACCCTTTCTTCTTTAAACCTATTCAAGATGGTACCACAAACCCACGCATGGAGCTGGCTTTTCGCGAGCCGAGTAAGAGAATCACGAAGAACAATAAGACTACGCAGAAGGGCGAGGCTCTTAATACGGTAATCAACTGGAAGAACACAACTAACAATGCGTATGATGGGGAGAAGCTCCACATACTGTATTTAGATGAGGCAGGCAAATGGGAAAGACCAACAGACATAAGAGACGCTTGGAGGATACAGAGGACGTGTTTGATCGTAGGGCGAAAAATCGTAGGAAAGGCTCTGGTAGGAAGCACGGTAAATCCCATGGACAAAGGTGGAAAGGAGTACAAGGATCTTTGGAGGGACTCGAATCCGAACGAGAGGAATGCGAATGGTAGGACACGGTCAGGACTATACCGCCTCTTTATCCCTGCTTACAACTCTTTGGAGGGATTCTTTGATGTCCACGGACACCCTATCGTTAACGATCCTGATCAGCCTGTGGATGGTCTTGACGGGGATAGTATTTTTCAAGGGGCGCGGACGTACTTGAAGAACGAGAGGGACAACCTCAAGAACGACCCCTCCGAACTCAACGAGGTTACTAGGCAGTTCCCTTTTACAGAGGACGAAGCCTTTAGGGATAGCATCGAGGGTAGCCTCTTCAATGTCGGTAGGATATACGAGCAGATCCAATACAATGAAGAGCTCTTCCCCAACCCTGTCGTCGTAGGCAACTTCATCTGGAAGAACGGGGAGCAAGACACCGAGGTTGTGTTCAAGCCAGACCCTAACGGTAGATTCCGTGTGGCGTGGTTGGCACCGGAAGACATACGTAACAAGACTAAAATAGAGCGCGGCAAGCGCGTAGCACCGAATGCAGAGCTGGGGGTAGGCGGGGTTGACTCTTATGACCTTGACGCCACCGTCGATGGACGGGGGTCTAAGGGGGCACTACACCTGTACAATAAGTTTCACATGGAGTATCCATCGAACATCTTTGTGCTGGAGTATGCGTCCCGTCCGCCTTTGGCTAAAATCTTCTACGAGGATGTACTCATGTCTGCTGTATTCTATGGGTACCCTATCCTCATTGAGAACAACAAGTACGGTATCGCAAGATACTTTGAATCAAGGGGTTACGATGGCTACCTGATGAACAGACCGTCACACCTTTCGTCACCTAACGCCAAGGTAAACGTAAAGACAAAGGGTATCCCATCAAACTCTCAGGAGGTTATACAGGCCCATGCTCACGCCATCGAGGCGTACATCCACGACCACGTGGGTATCAACAGAGACAGTGGTGAGTACGGGAAGATGTACTTCAACAGAACCCTAGAGGATTGGATAGGATTTAAGATAGATAACAGGACAAAGTTTGACCTTTCTATTAGCTCTGGACTGGCTCTTCTTGGAGCTCAAAAAGCAAAGGCAAAACCTAAGGCTAAGTTCGATGAGCGCAAATTCTTTAGGCGATATAAGCCGATCGGCTAATTTACTATATTTGCACAAAATGCGCCTTTCATAATGTACTCATCAAAACAAAAAGGGTCAAGCAACTTTCCAAACCCACTTGCAGCACAACAGGAGAAGACAACTGTTGAGTACGGCAAGCAATACGCAAAGGCCATCGAGAGGCAGTGGGGAGGGGTTAATGACCAGAACTCTCTCCTGAGGAAGCGAGCGGAGAAGTTCAGGAAGAACAGGGACTACGCTAACGGTACACAGGATACTAGTGTGTACAAGCAGATACTTACCAGCCTCGACGTGAACAACGCCGATGGAAGCTTGGTGAACCTAGACTACACCCCCGTCCCTGTACTCCCTAAATTCGCAAAGATTGTCGCAAATAAGATTCTGTCAAGAGATCCGTATCCGAACCTTGAGGCTATTGATCCACTCTCTTCTTCAGAGAAGCAGAAGGAAAAGAACAGAATAAAGACTCAGGTTCAGCTCAGAGAAGAGCTCATCGGTCTCAAGCAACTTACAAACGGATTGGTTATGGATGAGGATCCAGACCAACTTCCAGAAAGCTTGGAGGAGGCGGAGATCTTCTTGGACACCAACGTCAAGACGGATGCAGAGATCGCAGCTCAGATAGCTACCAACCTTACACTGTCTTGGTCCAACTTCAATGACAACATCTTTAGGCGCGTTGTCAATGACTTGGTAATCTGTGGTATGGCTGTTGTTAAGAGAAGCAACGATCCAAGTCACGGCATCAAGGAGTCCTATGTAGACCCCGTGAACTTTATTCACAGCTACACTGAGGACCCTATGATGGATGACCTTATCTATGCGGGTCACGTAAAGAGCATCACGATTGCAGAGCTGAAGCGCTTGGCAGGCAATCAGTTCTCAGAAGAGGAGTACGAAAAGATTGCAAAGAACGCAGCGCAGAAGGGAGGGTACGACAAGAGCAAGATCAATCAGTCTTACTACGACAGAGCTGCTGACCGTATGATGTACGGTTACGACGAGTTCATGATCAATGTCCTTGACTTCGAGTTCTTGTCAAGCGACTGCATGTACTTTGAGGACAAGGAGAATCAGTACGGGAACAGAAACTACTTCTACGAAGGCTTCGAGTACAAGGAAAAGAAGAACTCTGTGTTTGAAAGAAAGCCAGAGAAGCTTGAGATCGTAACGGTCTATGGTGGTTCTTACATCATGGGTTGCGATATGATGTTCGACTACGGTATGAAGTCCAACGTCCCCAGAAACGTTCACGACCTTTCTAAGGCTAGACTGTCTTACTCTTGTGTTGCAACGAACATGAGAGACGTCACCCCAAAGTCAATTATAGACGGGTGCATCGGCTTCGCTGACATGTTGCAGATCACGCACCTCAAGCTTCAGCAGGCGATCGCCAAGGCTAAGCCTGACGGGTTGATCATTGACATTGAGGGTCTTGAGAACGTACAGCTTGGCAAGGGTGGCGAACTCCAGCCTTTGGAGCTGCACGACATCTACGAGCAGACGGGTGTCTTCTATTACAGAAGCAAGAACCCCGAAGGAGGATTCCAGAACCCACCGATTAGAGAAATCGGAAACAGCATCAGAAACATCAATGAGCTGATTGGGCTATACAATCACTACCTCCGCATGATCCGTGATGTCACGGGTATCAACGAGATGATGGATGCGTCCACTCCGAAAGGAGACACATTGGTGGGGGTGCAGCAACAAGCCATCGCCGCTGGCAACAATGCTATCTATGACATCACCAACGCCTCTCTTGTCATTTACAAGAAGGTATGTGAGGATGTTGTAAAGTGTTTGCAGATACTTCCTATTGGGTCGCCTGTATATAAGGCTTATGAAAACGCCATCGGTGAGTCTAACATGAAGGTGCTTGCTTCATTTAGCGACCTGCCTATGTACAACTTCGGTGTTCATGTGGTGAAGGATATGGAGGACAAGGACAGAATGTACCTCGAGCAGAACATACAGGTGGCGCTTTCACAGAAGGAACTCGATGTGGAGGATGCTATGGCTATCCGGAACATGAAAGATGTCAATCAAGCTGAAAGACTTCTTATTGTCCGGAGACAAAAGAGAGCTAGGCAGATGCAAGAGATTGCTCAGCAGAACTCTCAGATGCAGGCTCAGCAGGCGCAGCAAGCCGCGATGGCAGCGTCACAAGCCAAGCAGCAAGAGATTCAGATGGAAGCCAATATCAAGGCTCAGATGATGAACCTCGAGGCTCAGATAGAGATCCAGCGTATGAACTTGGAGCATGAGATGCGTAGAGAGATAGAGACTATAAGAGCTCAAGCCACTCTGGGCTTCAAGGCTGAAGAGCAGCAGTTCAGAGAAAAGCTGGAGGTCCTCAAGGAAAACAGAAAAGACGATAGAGTGAAAAAGCAGGCTGTACAACAAAGCAAGCTTATCTCACAAAGAAAGGGTAATAGATCTGAGCTTTCTGACGAAGGCCAGTCGTTCATGAATATGTTTCAGTAATGGCTACAAGTAAAGTAAATCTAGACGAATCAACACGGCTTGATATCACCTGCAAGAGGGGTGACACGTTTTCTCTGACTGTCACGCTTAAAGATTCAGCCGGCACGGCCCTGACCTTGGCCACCGACAACTACCGCTTCATTGTTCAAGTGAGAGAGATGGCTACACGTCAGGCTAGAGGGAGAAAGGGGTCCTTGGTGCTCGGCACTCAAGATATAGGTGACAAGGCTGTCGACAGAGCAAACGAGGATAGAAACTTCTTGCCGGTCACCGTTGACGATAGCGGTAACGCAACCATTCAGGCTTCGGCAAAGACTATGCGGTCGGTGCCTTCTGGTAAGTACGTGTACGACATTCAGTACATCAAGCCTAATACTACTGGCGGGTTGGACACTCACAGGACGGTTCTCTTTGGCTCCTTCGTTGTTAAAGAAGATATCTCTGAGGCAATCGAAAGTTCTGTTCGATAATGAGCGATATTACAGTAACAGTACAGGACGGTAACACCGTTGACGTTACAGTATCTGATGGGCACTCCGTTGCTGTAAACACTCTAGATGCATCATCAATCTCTGTGACAGAGAAAGGTCCCAAGGGTGATACAGGGGCCACTGGACCTCAGGGGCCAACTGGCGCTACAGGAGCTACAGGAGCAACAGGAGCTACAGGTCCTCAGGGTCCTACGGGGGCTACCGGTCCTCAGGGCCCTGCGGGTTCTGATGGTTCTGATGGCGCAAACGGTGGGACTGATATTGTTCTAGACTCAAGCCCTCAGCTTGGGGGTGCTCTTGATGTGAACGGTCAAATCATTACATCTGCATCTAACGGTAACATTACCATTGACCCTGACGGTACTGGTTCTATCATACTCAAGTCTGATGATATTCAGTTTCAAACTGCATCAGCAGCCGTAGCAGGGGGAGACCTTAGACTGTACGAAAGCAGCCTACTTACACCTCAGAACTTCATAGCTATACAGGCCCCAGCTTCTGTCACTGCAGACACAACACTAGTTCTTCCTGATGGGGCGGGCTCTAGCGGACAGGTGCTCAGCACAAACGGATCAGGCACGCTGTCGTGGACGACTGTTCTACTTCCAGCAAACCCTCAGGTCACAGGCTCTGTAGACATAAGCAGTCCTAACGGAATTACTGCTGCTCAAGTAATCATAAACGATCTTGACGGCAGCCATGCTGTTGTCATAGGCGTACCCAGCAACCTTACATCTAATGTAGACTTTGTTCTTCCTGATAGTGAAGGAAGTGCCAATCAAGTTCTCAAAACAGACGGTAGCGGCAACCTTTCTTATGATACTGTTGGTGACGTTATAGTGAACAGAAAGTTCACCAAAACTAGCAACACTGACGGTGATTCGAATGGAGATGTAGTTTTTATTGGAGGGACAACCAGTATGACAACTGGAGCTCTGTATCACCTCGCGGCTGACGGTAGTTGGGATCTTGCTGACGCTGACGCTGCTTCAACTTGTGATGGTCTTCTTGGGATTGCACTGGGGGCTGCGTCTGACACCGATGGTGTTTTGCTCCGAGGCATGGTTACTATTGATCACGATCCGGGAGCATTTGGAGATGTATTGTTTGTTTCTACAACAGCAGGAGATATTACAGCCACGGCACCATCAGGCAGTGGTGATATCGTAAGAGTAGTTGGGTACTGCCTTGATGCGACTAACGGTCAGATCTGGTTTAACCCAGACGGAGCATTTGTAGAGGTTGCATAATGCCAACCATCAATGCAAATAGAGTTGGCAAAGCTATAAGCGTCGGTAGTGGTACGTTTAGTACAGCTAGAGAATCTAATGCCGGCACCGTAGAGGACAACCCCTCTACTAGCGACGGCAACGCCATTCAGCACTTTTTCTCTTCGGGTAGAGGCGGGGGAACTCATAGGTTTAGAAGAACGTTTATTCACTTCGACACAAGCAGTGTTTCCGTAGCGCCTCAAGACGCAACGATAAACATTGTTGGCAACTCCAATACAAGTGCCGATGTTATAGTAGTTAAAAGTACTGCAATGAGTGGTGACGGAAGCACCGCTCTTGCGGCTTCAGAGTTTTTCTCAAGCATAGATTACAGTACCGCGTATTCTTCAGAAATATCATCATGGAGTACGAGCGCAAACAACATATCGCTAAACTCAACGGCTCTTACAGACATAGGTGGCAATGACAACTTTACAGTTGCTGTTATAGAGCATGATTCTGACTTTCAAAACACAGCCAATACTAGCGGAACTGTAGCTTCAGGAATAGCCTTTGGAAGTACTATAACGTTGTCATACACGGCTGGCGTTTCTGGATACGGTCACAAGGTAAGCACTGTGGCTTCTGCAAGCATTGGAAAAGTAAACACCGTAGCTACCGCTAACGTGGGTAAAGTAAATACAATAGATTAAGTATATTTGCCTCATGTCTAAAGAAGCACTCAGAGCAAGAATCAAGCGCATGCTTAAAAAGTATGGGCTGTCTGGAGTCAACAAGGCAAAGCGCACACCGAGTCACCCTAAGAAGTCGCACATCGTGTTGGCCAAAGAGGGAGATAAGGTAAAGCTCATTCGCTTTGGGGAGCAGGGTGCTAAGACAAATCAAAACGCAAAGCAACGAAAGGCGTTTAAGGATCGTCACAGAAAAAACATTGCTCGCGGCAAAATGAGTGCAGCTTGGTGGGCCAACAAAGTAAAGTGGTAATGAATACTGTAAAGTACAACAAGGGCGGCAAGCTCAAGATCTCTCAGAAGACCGTCTCCGTAGACCCACCCAAGGGTTATCACTGGATGATGGAAAATGGTAGGTACTTCTTGATGAAGGGTGACTACAAGCCTCACGATGGGGCTGTAGCTAAAGCTAAGTTCAAACTCGTCAATCACTCATGAAATTCAACAAGAAGTATACTGAGGGTAGCTCTAACGTAGGCAAAAGGAAGAAGCTCATGACTGAGATCTCTAACATCTACAAGAAGCACCGTGGCACCAAAGACAAAAGAAAGAAGAAGGGGTTCCCACCAGCCGTGGCAGCTCGCCTCAAAAACCTCATGAAGCAAAGAGACAAGATATGAAGTCTGTAAAGAAATACAAGAAGGGTGGCCTGACGGGCAACCAGCACAAGCTCGACAAGAACAAAGACGGTAAGATTACCGGTGCCGACTTCAAGATGATGAAGAAGGGTGGCAAGGTTCGTATGTACAAGAAGGGCGGCATGGCAGGTCTTGACGCTGCTGAAAAGCAGGTATACAAGAGAGGTCTGGCCGCTTATATGAGTTCCGGCAATAGACCTAAGACAAGTCAGCACGCATGGGCTATGGGAAGAGTCAACAGTGCTTTTGGGAAGAGAGAGGCGAGTAAGATCAGGGCTGGCAAAAAGAAAGGTTAAAAGTCATATATTTGCAAAAACCAAACACAACACAATAACTAATGGCTACTACAACAGCAACACTTACGCTTTCTAGCGGTGACTTGACTGGCGACGCTCTGTCCTTGAGCACCACGACGACACTGACGAAAGCTGGCACGGCTACCGGTCTCGATCAAACGACTGGTGTGGCTCGTAAATTTTTCGCATCTGCTCAGTCGAATACAACTTTGATCGCCGCTGCAGATTACACTGCGGGTAAGGCTCACAAAGTCTACATCAAGAACACCTCAACCACGGCTTCTGAATTTGTCAAGGTTGAGCTCGGAGCGTCTAACCTTTCTCTTGGTTTTCTTTACGCTGGAGACTTTATGTTTATTCCTTACGACGGCGAAAACGATATCGACATTGATACTTCTGCAGTCAACATGACTGTTGAGTTCCTCGTTATTTACGAAGCGTAATGGCTAGCGTAAGAGTAGCCCTTAACCTGAGCTCACCCTCGGTCATGTCAACGGCACTGACCATTGGGGTAAGCATGAGTGTTCTGGCTGACTCTGGTTCTGTGCAGCGCGTTAAGGTCCTCGGCACGTCAGCCGGATCAAATCCTATTACGCTGTACAAGGCTAGCGATAAGCTGGACAACGCATACCTGTACGTCAAGAATATGGCGTCAGAAAAAGAAAGATACATTTACGTTTTTGCAGACACATCTTCAGACGATCCGGTTATCCTTAAGATTGGTGGTGGGGAGTTTGCTTTCTTGCCCGTAAAGAATGACCAGACCTTGAAGGCGTATGGTACGTTGGTTGATCAGATCGTTGAGTTCGCAGTGTTTGGTTACGACGACTCATCTAACACACTATCTTAATAGACTATGGCAAATCTTTCTAATACAGCGACAGCAAATCAAGTTGCCTTCGGGCAGCTTGGTGCTGTTTACACCACAACTGGTAGTGATGCTATCAAGCCACCTACCGGCAAGGTGTTTTGTCGCAATTACCATGCTTTCAAACGTTACCTTTGACAGCTCTGGCGGACTCGTGTCTGAGACTGCAACGAAGTACTTCAACACTGCAGATGCTGCTGGTGACCTCGCCGATGGCTCTGAAACGGCAGAGGAGGGTAGCGGTGGTAAGCAGGTGACAAGTAGCGTGACATTCCCTCAGGGTATCACCATCTACGGTAGATGGACTGAGATCGATGTCGCAACAGGCTCTTGCATCGCCTACATCGGATAAGAATACAAATCAATAATTTTAATTAAATGGAAGATAATAACACTCCATCAGAAGGCGGGTTCCAGATTTTTGACAATGCAACTGACCTTCAGGCCAGCATGCAAGCAACGGAAGCCCCTGAACAACCACAAGAGCAGGTAGTTCAAGAGACACCCCCTGCCCCGCAGGAACCGATTCAAGAACAACCTCCCGTTGAGCAGCCACCACAGGAGAGTCAATACGTTGACCCCGAGGCGGCGCCATCGGTACCAAATCAAGAAACACCTGTTGAGCCTACTCCTGAGCCGTACACTCAGCAGCAGGAGCAACAACCGTGGGAACAACAACCCGCGCATGTACAAGAACAACAACTGGAGTACGCAGTTCTCAACTTCCTAAGCGAGAGGCTTGGGAGAGACATTGACTCTTTTGATGATCTTAACAGCGCGTATAACGTTCCACAACTCGATGAGAGAGTCGAGGCTATTTCTAAGTTCGTACAGGAAACTGGACGTTCTCCGCAGGACTGGTTCGCATACCAATCGCTAAACCCATCCGAGATGGATGATAAGATGGCGGTCAGGGTGAGCTTGGCTACGGATTACAAAGACCTTAGCTCTAGCGAGTTAGACCTTCTCATCAGCAATAAGTACAAGCTCAATCCCGACATCCACTCGGAAGACGAGATCGAGTTTTCTAAGGTACAGCTTAAGCTTGACGCTTCTGAAGCACGCAAGCGCATTGGAGAACTGAGAGAGTCCTACAAGGCGCCAGAGCAACAGGAGCAGATGAGCCAAGAGCCTGAACCTATCGTCGACGAAGCATGGATCAATCACATGTACCAAGAGGTTGACACTTTGACGGGGCTCGAGTTCGATCTCGGCAACGAAAAGAGTTTCACCTTTGGTCTTCAGGATTCATACAAGTCGCACCTCAAGGAGAAGAACGCTCGTCTCGACGAGTACTTCGATCCTTACATCCGGAATGATGGGAGCTGGGATATCGACATGCTTTCTTCACACAGAGCTTTGGTTGACAACATCGATCAGATTGCCAAGTCTATTTACAGACAGGGCTTGAGCGATGGTCAGCGAGGCTTGGTGAGTAAGGCTGCCAATGTTTCTACTTCCACTCCACAAGAAAACAACCTTAACAATACTAGTGACCCGATTATCGATCAAATCAAACAATATTTCGACTCGGGCACAACTAGCTTTAAAATCTAAGAAAAATGGCAACTTCTAATCAGGGGGATGGTTTTGCACCAGCATCACCTAACCTCATCACTAGCCCAGAGAAGTACGTATCTCTGGGAACGCTTGTAAGCGACGCGGGTTATTCAAAGCCCGACGCCCGTGAACTCTTGATCAAGCGCTTCGGCGATCAAGGCATCACTGGCTTTCTGCAGCTCACTGGAGCTGTAAACAATGTCGGTACTTCTGACGAGGTGTACTACTTCGAAGAAGGCCGTCGTCACAAGATCATCACAGCTGCTGGTGTATCTGGTGGATCCACTAAGTCTGTTACTGTTGACTTGGGTGCTGCTGACACGACACCAGTAAACCTCAACGACCTTGTAATGGACGTTCTCTCTGGTGATGTGTTTATCGTTACTGATACTTTCCGCGAAGGAAAAATTGGTGGTGCAGCTACTGGTTTGTCTAATGCTGGTGAGTTCCTCATCGAGACTCTCGACGACGCTGCCCCCGCTCGTACGGTGGCTAACGGCGACAAGCTCGCTATCGTTGGTAACATGTACGCTCAGGGTACTGACGGACCTGCTAACTTCTACGAGCCAGACTTGAAGCGTCACACGCAAACTTTTGCTATCGTCAAGAATAAGTACGAGGTCAACGGTTCTCAAGCCACGAACATCGGGTACGTCAACGTGGGTAACGGTGACTACAGATGGTTCATCAAGGGTGAGATGGAAGCTCGCGCTCGTTTCGAAGACTTGAGAGAGATGACCATGTTGTTTGGTGAGCAAACAAATACCGCTTTCCAAGGCACACAGGGGATA
>FUIF01015452.1_pt1 | contig 15983 bp, 17 predicted proteins | sample 1003461 | NCBI WGS metagenome assembly FUIF01 (sample SAMEA80401918, study PRJEB19352) | marine metagenome | reverse complement strand
ACTATTGGACTATCTGTGGTGGCGCGGTGCTCGCGCTACTAGGGTTCGTAAACACGGAGATTCCGATAGCCATCTCGGTGGTTGGACTCGGGGTCGTTGCTTACGGATTGTGGGAGTATGAGCGCCTCGGTTGTCCGCACTGTCGCAAGACGGTCGCCCCCACTGACAAGAAGTGTCGGAGCTGCAAGCGTACGATTCAGGTATCTCGGGAATCTCAGATAGAGAAGGCCGAGGGCCTAATCCGGCCACCACCAGCCGCCCCTAAGAAGTACGGATGGAAGACCTACACGTTCATTGTCTTCGGTATGCTGATGCTGATGGCTGCGATTGTGCAGTACCAACAAGCCGATGCGCCACCGACCAAGATGACGGCGACAGAGCGCTACGTTCGTAATCACATGTCCAAAGCTGCGTATCTGTGCGGTCCGATGTTTGAGCAAGCGGCGAAGTGGGACTACGAATGGACGAGCAGTATGGGCAGCCGGTTCTCGCGCTACATCTACCAAAAGGGCGATGAGTACATCACATATAAGGGCGATGGGCTTCGGCTTCAGAACGGGTTTGGTGCGTGGCAGAACCACGTTTACGAGTGTGACTACTCGCCAAAACTCCAATCCCCACTAGCAATCCGGCTTGAGCCTGGCCGTCTGTGAGCGGAGCCTACACGATTCCAACCGTGTCGTTGATCCGTTTCGCCCGGACCTTCTCCGGTACCGCATGGTAGGTCGCCCAATTGACTAGCGTCGGCAGGTCGTCACCATTGGAGAACAACGTCGCTCGCTCATCGTCGCTGACTGTGAAGTCGAACTCAAAGAGCGTGAACCACGTGCCGTCCGGGTAAGCGGCCGCCATTTTTCGGGGAGCTAAGATGTCCTGCCCGGGGCTGGCGTCCACGACATGCACCGGGAGCACCGAACCGAGGTACTCGCTCCAGCGGTACGGATTCGTACTTCCCGTCAAGCGAGTCTCGTGCTCAGCCGGTGCGATAGTGACTGTCTCGTCGGAGAGAATGTCGTCGTCAGTGGGCGTTCCCTGCTTGCGCTCATCTCGCTCGGTCAGCGTGTTCGAGGTTAACGGCGGATTATCGGGATAGCCGCCCCATACGGCAACGTCCTCGGCTAAGGTGTCAGTGTCGACGTTGTGGTACGTCACCGTGAGACCGGTTCGTAAATCGCAGTACAGGATCCCGCCTTCGATGATGTCTCGGTCGATGGCTAGGGTGCTCACGGCATCCGCATCCGGCGCGACGGAATCCTCTTCGTACCACGTCTTAGAGTCGGAGCGGTGCGTCTCGGCGCGTACGACGATGTCGGGGAATCCGTCGCGTTTGAAAAGTAGCTGATTGCCACCGGTCCTCCCAAACCGGTGCTGGCGATACATCGCGAATATCGGGCCGCTGACTTCCGCTTCAATTCGATAATCGGTGAACGTCAGCACGGCCGATTCGTCCCCCTCGAACCACGCGAGCCGCTCGGTGTCGCCGTCGTAGCCGATCCCCGCATACTCTGAGCCTGAGTAGAAAAACTCGCGTATGCTATCGCGCCCGCCAAATACCTCAGGCTCCGCAAAAGCATCCTCCAGGTCTAAGTTCTGAACGACACGGTCGTTAATCTGAACCCCGTCTAACGAGCGAAAACCGCTGATCGAAAGGCCAATCGTTGCTCCCCACGTGAATCGAACGATGGCTGATCGCGCCACCATAGTGCTACTAGAGGTCGCTTGGTTTGCGTACCAGATGACGGCGCCGCCGGCGGTGCCCGATTGGTTGAAGTGGAATCCGTTGAACGTCTCCCGCGCGGTCAACGGGAAAGGGTAGTTCGTCGGGTCGGGTGACGCTGGGAATGGCTTCGTATCAACAAACGTCCAGGTGGGCGATTCGTCGGGAAGTCCGGAAAGCGGCGTCTTGAAAAAGCGGAGTTGCTCGCCACTGTAGTCGACGCCGATGACTCGTAGCTCCGTGCCATTAATACAGGCCCCGCCAACGGTCCATGGAGAAGGCAGCGCGGCGTAAAGGACGCCATCACGGTAGACATTGGGGGATGCGGAGGCGTTGCCTGTCATTCCGCCGACGGGTCCGTGCCACGAAATGATTTCCCCGCCGGGCCCCCACCAGTCCGACTCGCCATAGGCGGCATTCGATGCAAGGCGTTTCGCCCAGGCGCCGTTTTCGAAGCGGAAGGATACCGGTTCTAACTCGACCGTCGTCTGGCCGTTGTCGGTGACGAAGGTTATGCCGACGGGCTGGGGTGGTTTGAAGCGGTCGAGGGGGAAGGTCATTTGCCGCACTGCGTCATTTCGATGCGGAGCAGCATGCGCTCATCATGTTGCCAACGGCCGCAATCAGCATTGCTAGTTTGCGCTTATCTAACCGTCCGACGAGTTCGTCGAGTTCCAAGTCTTCTTTTGGAAGTACGGCTATCGCCTCAGCCTGAGCGACACAGTCTTTTGAGAGTCCAAACTGACCAGCACGGAGAAACACACTACTTGGTTCCTTCTTACGGCGCTGCAGGTGCCCCGTAGTCAAAGGTACGCAAACGACATATGCGCCGCGATTCAGGTCTTCTCGGGACATCACGACTACCGGGCGAAGCTTTCCTCCGAGATAGGTGTTGTAGAGTTCACCTTGCCTTGGCGTCACTAATACGGATTCTCCTTAGCCCATGCATCTAAGGCAGCTTTCGCCTTTTCTGGCCACCCGACCTTCGGTGTAGCGTCACCGACGGGGACGAGCGATCCTCCACGTACTACATAGTCCCCATTCGGTAGCGGCGCGCCAAATGCGGGAATGGGATGAACCATTCCGGAATCATCGATAAGCAATACATCTTGTCCACTGGAGAAATCCAGAAAGAATTCCGTTGATTTCATACAGTCACTCCAAGTGGTTTCTTGTTTCGCACCCAACCCCTACTCAGTATGTGAGAATCCACCTTGCGCGGTAGTCCGGGAACAAGAGGCGTTTGTTCTCCTGGCTGAATTTGAATCTGAATGCCACTCGGTGGAGCTATGTACTGACGGAAATGCACCCGCGTCTCGTAAAGGTAGCCCCACCTCGTCGACTCGACCGCGCCCGCCACAAATCGCGCTTGCTTCTCGGCATCATCGCCCATGTACCGAGTAAGGTAGAAAGGACTTCTGAGGTCAAAGTCGTCCTCGTACTTCCGAAGCAATTTATCCATGGCTCTATCCAATCGCAGACCAGGTTCCTTGACGTGGTCCTTGCCCAAGATATCTTGCGCTTCCATTCGGCCAATCATGTGGTGGTGTGAATAAAACTCCGTAGTCAAGCGTTCGACGAGTCGCCCGACATTTTCACCCGTCCCATAGTGCATTTTCAGCAACATCTTCGCTAACTCTCGAATTTGCTGGTAAACGCGATGGGCATTCCCAAGTGCTAGGGGGTGAATGTCTAACAGTCTCGCTAAGAAAGGCTCCATTGAAATTGGAGTATCGCCATCTCCGACCTTCTTGGTGGTCTCTTCCCAAAATGCCCGATAAGCAATGAGATCTTCGACACCGATTCCAAGTACCGCGCTCGAGTTGTTTGGATCTCGTGGGTTGAATTGATTGGCAGTCGTTGGGTCAATTGGGCTCAGTTCTGCCAACGTTCCCATGAGGATTTCTCTTGCGCCAAGCGAGAGCAGTGTGCCACTGCTGTGTGCTCGAAACGGCACTAAGACGGCGAAATCGCAATCGAATTCTCGCAGCAGGCTAACTATCGGCCAGACTGCATTTGTCTTCCCTCCACGCGTGTAAAGAAACAGATCGAGCTTGTCCCCGCGTTTTAGCGTTTCTCGTAGTACGCGATACAAGGGTTCCTTTACATCCTCCTGAAACTGAGCATTAACCGTGTTCAACACGGGCTCTTCGGCTCGGTCGAAGTTGCACAGGCAGACTAAGCGACGACCACCTCGAAGCTTCTCGATTGTCGCCATCGCGGCTTGGCGTTCCTTAAGCGACATAATGATTTACGGTGCTAGGCTGTCTTGTTGCAAAAATCGCAGTTTTTAGCCTGACGGTGGATGTGTCAAGCCGCCTCAGGTGCGTCGTCGAAAGATTTCGGTTATGGCTACAGGAAAACGAACGCAGCCTCAAGGTAGTCATTACGGCGGATTCACAACAATCGTCGCCGTCTTAAACCCCGTGAGCGCGAACGGATTCCCCGCCGCATCGGTGCCGCTAATCTCTGTCGCTTCCTGGATGGTCCCCACTTCCACGCCGTGGGAGTCATCTAGGACAGTCTCGTCGACGTTGATTTGCGTCACCGTCAAAGGCGTGGCCAGACCGCTGCCGGAGATAAGGTCGTTGAACACCGGGACTGCATCGCCGCGGCCTTGCTGCTGCGGGAGGCCGCCTCGGGCTGCGGCTTCCTGGAGCGTTCGTACGGCGCTGGCGGCCTGGGTGAGCAAGCGTAGGAGGTCGATTAGGGTGCGGTCTGCCATTTTATTCGTCGCTTCGCGTTGTGGTAGGTTCTGAGTCTCGACCCCAATTTCTGGCTTGTGTGCTAGCCACACTCACGCGGTAACGGCTTTCCCTTGGACGTCACCGCGTGAGCCCTTTTCTATCCCACGAATGCATCGAACGCCTCCCGGGGCATCTGAATGAACGCTGGGAATGACAATACCGGCTTGTCTCCCTCGAGAATCGGATGCACGTCGGCAATCGTCGTATCCGCAGTCAAGACGGGGATGATTCGCTTACCGGCACGCCAAGCAGTGGCCACCTCAAAGAAGACGTTGTGACTGCGTGCGAAGGATTTCGAACAGAGCGCTATCACGACATCACACTTTTCGATGGTCTCGCGCGTTTGCTCGGCGTCGTCCGGGTAGTCAAGGTCTAAAGAGATGAAATTCCGCAGGCCACAGTCGTCGAGGTGGCTACGGGCCTGGTTGGCGAGCGCGCGGTCGGCGTGACCGTGGACGACGTAGACTAGTAGGCTTTCATTCATCATCGGTGCGCTTCACACGTATTACCCCGTGTAGTACGTACCATCGGCCGAATTAGTGAAACGTTTGAGCTGGTCGTCCGCCGAGATCACGGTATCGACCGTCGCGCCATCGATGGTTCCGCCGTTGCGACCCACGGTCAGCGAGTTTGCCCCCGATTTTACGAAGGAAATGGCGCGCCCCGCCACATTGTTAAACGGCAGGTTGATGGTTGCGGCGCCGCCGCTCGTGTCGATGACGAATAGCCCGATTTCCTCTTTGTCGAGGGTGACACCATCGATATCGGCGGCTACCGCATTGATAGCGCCATCGGTGCCAAAGACGTTACCGGCAATGCCGTTGTGGTCGACGCCGTGGGCCACCAGGCGCCCGCCGACACCGTTGGCGGGCTCGGTGGCGGTGAATCGCCGTCCCTCAAGGCCGAGGAACGGGACGCCGGCGTCGTTAGGCGTCTCGCCTTGGTACTTGCCGCCAATGAGGCGCATATGGCCGTTTCCTGCATAGGCAGCGACGACTCGGCCAACGGTCGATGCTTCGTTGCGAGCAAAGCTCGCCATCCCGGACTGAAACACCTCCATTCGAGCGCCGCTCTCCTCGTTCGCCTCGGGGATGTAAAAGCAGATGATGTCACCGTTGGTGCGGTCGGGGATTGGGTAGGCGTAACCGGTGGTGATGGCACCGTCCCAGCGCACCCGGCCTGCAGCGACAAGGCGAACGCCGTACTGGCTCTGATCGTGAGTGCCGTTGCCGGTAAGCCAGCCGAAGCAGTTGCGGAAGTAGTGGTTGCCGTTGGCGATCTCGACCAGGTTGTGGTCGGAGAGGAAGAGACAGTCGGTCCACAGCGTGTCGAAGGAATTGGTCGCGGCGTTGCCCACGAATCGGACGCAGTAGCGCTCGCCCGTCGTGACCGAGTCCTGGGAGTGGCAGGTGACGATACAGTTTTCGAAGCGGATCCGCTCCATATCGCCGTCTTTGTCGATGGCCTGCTTGTTCGAGCCACCACCGCCCGACGGCGCGGACCAGTCGATGCGGAAGCCGCGGATCGTGTTTTCAGTGCCCGAGACGGCCAACGAGCCCGTATCACGCTCATCGATGAGGGCGCCGTGAGGGACGATGGAGACGAGCGTTATATAACCCTTTCCCCCGAACGTTATAGGCTCTTGATACGTTCCCGGGCGAACCCAGATGGTGTACCGATTGGACGCACTCGAATCGGTGATGCTGTCGATGGCGGCCTGGATGGTGGTGAAGTCCGACTCCGTGCTGCCGACCACGATGTGCCTGCCGGCGTCGGACTCGCTGATGAAGGGCTGGAGGCGTTGTAGCGCAACGATGGCGTCGTGCAACGCTCCGAATTGCGTGCGGAAGTCTTCGGTCGAGACTGACAGCGGATTGATGACCGAGGCGCCGGTGGGCGGGAAAGCGGGGTCAAAGCTTGGGACCGTCATTTTTCTGGTCGCTCCTCGTTCGTCAGAATTCGCGTTAGCGGATTAACAAATGCGGTAATTGTTCACCTGTGAGTACCTAATCCAACACCGTCGCACCGCCGTCGAGCACCGTGGCATCGTCATCCAACGCCACCGGGCTATCGGTGCCGGGTAAGTTGATGACCAGCGTGTCGTGCGGGATTTGGATGTTGTAGGACAGCGTCCGCGACTGGGTGATGCTGTCCCGATACGGCGCTGGGATTTCGGGGACAACGATGTCCATGCGCTCGGCGTAAACGTCGGCGCCCACGTCACGCGGTGGGTTCCCATCGGTGCCCGTGAAGTTCCCCGAGTAGCCGGGCAACGCGTCGTCGTAGAGCCCGTTCGCTGGCGTTACACCACCAAGTTGGGTGAAGTTCGAATCGGTCCAGGCGTTTTTGTCGGCCGGGTCGGGCCCGTCGGCCGCCGTGGGTGCGGTCAGGATGGGCGAGAGCGCGGGTGGTGGTGCGACCGTCCCGCCCTGCATGACGGCGAGCTGTACGCGGCTTGTGGCGAGTGCACCGTCGTAGCTGTGCTCAAGCTGGCGGATCTTGCCCGTCGCCTGAATGGTGTCTGGAATATCGACACAAATGGTCTTATCGAGGTCGAGCGTGGGGTCGAGCGGAATGACGAACGTCACCGTCGCCTCGCGGTAGGGCCGCCAGAGCTTTTGCACGATGGCCTCAGCCATCATGGCCTGGAAGGCTTCGTCCACATCGGCCGTGATCACGGCATCCACGTACTCAAAGCCGTCACCGAAGTCGATACCGTCCGGTACCGGTGGCACGGGCCCGCCGCCGGCGAACGTTTGGTCGATGCGCGTGGTCAGCTGAAAGCCCGATTCCCACGGGTCGTTTGGGATGGAGAAGTCGGCCGAGTTCTCGTCCGGGACCGCCTCGACGCCGCCGTAGAGGGCCTCGGCGTCCGGCGAGCGTAGCGTGATGGTCACTTCGTCGGTGATGGTCTGAAGCCACCGTGTGGCCATGACCGCATCGAAGCGGATAATGTTCGCGGTGTTCTTTTTGCTCCACTGCGTGGGCGTGCCGTCCACGTCGATCGATTGAGACGGCGGCGTCTCCACGTAATTGACGGCCGCGGCCTGCCAACCGGAGGTCGCATCGGCCGCCTGGATGATCATCGGCTTGGACGGCAGCGTCGTCGGGTCGCGCAGGTAGTCGGCCCAGTCGACGCCGGCGGGCAGGATCCAGATGGCCGTCCCTTGGCGTTGCCACCATCGATGAAAGCGTACCGCGGCCTTGAGCGTCACCTCCGTCGCGGTGCCTCGGCTTTTGAGGTTCGCGATCTCGATGTTTTCGAGCAGGTCACCGTCGTCGTAGATGATGTGGGGCGTCGCGGTCTGCCACGGGGTCAGGCGCAGCGTCACGCCATCGATGGCGAGTTCTAAATCACCCGGAATGGTTTTGAGGCGCTGTTGGGCGTAGCTGTAGGAATCACCCGGGTCGGGCTCGACGGTCGCGTGCCACGACGTGGGCGTGAGTGCGTCCACCTGGGCGCGCGTGAGGGCGCGCAGCGTCTCTTGCAGTTGGTCGGTGCAGCGGTAGGTGATCGTGCGGTCTGACAAGCTCAGTGATGGCTGATCGACGATCCCCTGGAAGATGAGCGTTTCGGTGTCGAGTGCACCCGTGCCGGGGTCGAGCGCTTGGGCGTAAATGGACACGGGCGCCCGCGCGAAATCCGTGATCGGGAACGGTCCGATGTGGCCGAGTGAGAACTCCGCGGTTGCGGCGCCACCCTCGGCCCGTACGACGGCCACTTGCCCGATGATGGACTCGGTCACGTCAGTACCGCCCATCTCGATCCGCGGTTTGAGCCGCAACACAGATCCGCTCGATGGCATCGGCGGCGGTGCGGCCTCGTTCTCCCAGCTGAGGATGATCCCGCGAGATTCGCCGCCGTGGTTCAGCAGGCCGAACAGATCGGTCGAGGCCGCGACATCGTTGGCGAGTGGGGTTCGCTGGAGCCAGACGACGACACCGTCGCCGGGGGGCAGGTCTGGTAGGTTTAGCGTACTTTGGAACGTGACCCCGGTGGGCGAGACGGTTTCATCGGCGATCGTTTGGGCGGGGTTCGCCGTGCCGTCGCCGACCCCAGCCGGGTCCGTCCCGTACATGAGGTCGAATTCGCCCCCGGCGCCTGTCCCGACCGTGAGCGTGGCACCGACCAGTGTGGCCGAGTCGTTGTTGACGATCCGCAGCGCCCGGTACCGACAAGCGGTGGTTTGCCGCTCGACGAACGTGGAATCGGCGAAAAGATTCTGCGAGAGGCGGCTGGTGGTCACGCCCCACGGTTGCTGACTGGCCGGGACGCTCGCGGGGACGATGTCAATAATCAGGACGCCGTTGGCGTCGTCTTTGATGGCGAACCGGCCGCCGGCGGAGAAGTCCACGAACGGGCCCGGCGAACCGCCCGACATACTGGTCCACGAGATGAGGTCCCCGACGCCGTCCACGAACGCCCCACCGAAGTCGAGCACCGCGTGGCCGTCGGCACCGAGCAGCGTGAGCCCGGCAATGCTGCTCGACTCGGCCGCGTTCTGACCGACATAGGGACCGCCCGGTAAACCGCCGAGCGCCAGCGTCGGATCGGTGTTGCCTGCGCTTGCCCCGGTCAGCTCGACGGACAGCCGCTCGATCGTCATGATTGCTCGATGGTCACCTGGGCGGAGTAGGTCTGCTCGTCACTCACGGATTCGGCCGGCGCATCTTGCGCGAACCCCGTGAACTCGGGGTAGTAGCCGCAGGCGTAGCGCGTCGCATCGGTGACCGGCGTCAACGTCGCCGCGTTGTTGACAAGGGCGACGCTGGTAAAGACGCGTCGCCCATTAACGATGGCGTAGCCGAGTTCGCTAACACCGTAGGTGGCCAAGTCCGTTCGCCGCGTGGGTGGCAAATTGATGACGTTGGACGCGCCGGTTCCGTAGACCAGGCGCGGCTGCACGGATTGCACGAGCAACTCGTCATTCCAGTCGATGTTGTCGAGGCCGGGCGAGATGAAGCCAGAGAACCCGATAGTGGTGGTGAGCTTCTCCCACCCGATGAACCGCTTGGCCGATCCGTTGAGCGTGCGGACTTGCTGCGCGTTGGTGACGACGCCGTACTGTTGGCTAATGCCGAGTGCCGCCTCGCGCTCGAAGGCGTGGCCGGCGAGGATGAGCGGCAAGTTCACGCGTACTGATCCCGCAGCTGCAACAACGTCGTCTGTAGGTCTTGCCGCTGACTACTGGTTGCCGTCACGGTAGAGCGGCGCTGGGTACCGTCGGGGAAGCTCACGACGATGTCGGTCGCTGCGCCGACGGCACTGCCACCACGGCCGCCGCCTGACGTTGCGATCCGGGAGAGCGTCGATGTGAGATTGGACAACCCGGCAAACGACTGCCCGAGGGCCGCGTTTCGCCGAGCGACGACCTCGGCAACCAGGCCACCGGATTGGAATCGTGCTGGCCGCCGGATCAAGCGGTTCATTCGATAGAGCGATGCGCGACCGAACATCCGCACCGCTTCCTTACGCAGCACGAACTCACCGCGCTCCAATAGCGCCGGCACCTTATCGCCGCCACCGTAGCCAGGGATAGCGCCGCCACGTCGAAACCCTTCCGGCAGCGTGCCATCCTCCCCGCCGCCGAGGACCGTACCCAATGGCGTATTGAGAAGCGTGATGAGGTTGCGCAGCTTGTCCGACGCGCGGTCGATGGCCGAGTCGTCGATCGAGATCTCGGGTTGGATCTGGTTGATCGAGCGCAGCTCCTCGGCGAGCGCCTTCTCCTCTTCCTTGGTGGCTTCGAGCTGCTGCTCCAAGACCATCAGCGCCTCGGCCTCAAACTTACGGCGGGTGATTTCGTTCTCGATCAAAGGCGCAAGTTCAAGCAATGCCCGCGCCTCCTCGGCCGCCGCTTCGATGTTGCCTTCACGCAGCAGCGAGTTGATCCGTCCTTGTTGCTCAAAGCGGTCGAGCACGAAGCCGGTCTGGTTCTCCTCGGCGCGAGAGGCGTCACGTTGGCGCTGCGTGTTCTCGCGAATGGCTTTGATCTCGTCTTCGATGGCAATGCGAGCGTCGCGGGCGCGCTCCGCCTCCGAGATCTCAACGTCCGCCCGGCGTTTGGCATCGCGCTCGAACCGTCGCAGGCGTTGACGCTCGCGTTGGGTGGCTTGGCGCTCAAGCTCTTGGGCCCTGCGTTCTTCCTGGGCCTTGAGTTCCTTCTGCCGCTGCGCCTCCGCATTCGCGGCCTCTTCTTTGAGCTTGGCGTCCGTGAGGCCGAGTTTGATGCGGGCGTTTTGCTCGGCGGTGAGCTTCTTGTCCCTGGCCAAGATATCGCGCGACAACGCGATCGAGTCGCTCGCGATCTGCCGGACGTGATTGAAGAACGTTCGCAGGCCGCCGCCTCTGAGCAAGTGGAAGATCGCGTCAACGATCCGGGCAGCTCCAGCGAGTGCCACACCCATGATGCGAAGGCCGGACGTCACGATAGCGAACGCCTGAACCAACGCCGATCCGAACCGGACCGCCAGCGACGCCATGAATTGAATCAGCGAGGCGACCGCTGCGAGTTGCTCCCGAGTAAACGGATCAGCGATTCGGCTGGCCAATCCATTGAGGGCGTCAGTCAACGGTTGCGGGTCTGACTCGCTCACCATGAACTTGATGGCGTTGGTGATCCGCCGCGCGGATTTTTCGACGTTGTCGCCGATGAGATCCGCTTCAAGGCGTAGCTGCGGCAGCGACTTGAGCAGGCCGTTGACCAGGCGCTCGTTCGCCAACTGGCCCGAGTCGGCCAGCTGCTTGACCTTGTCCGCGGTCACGCCGAACTCGTCGGCCAACACCTGCGTGAGCCGGGCATTGACCGAGGCGACCGACTTGTAATCCTGGCCGCGCAACACGCCAAGGGCCAAACCCTGAGTCAACTGCTCGATGGCTAAGGACGTGTTGTCGGCACTCGTCCCCGAGATAGCAAACGTTCGATTGATGGCCTCCGTGGCGTTGATGAGGTCAAGCTGTGACAAGCCAAGGCTCTGCGTTGCCCGCGCGAGCTTCGTGTACAAGGTGACGTTGTCTCGGAACGCCACGCCCAGATCTTGGGACTGTTGAAACAACAGATTGAACGTGCTGTTGACGTTCTCACCCTCTCGGGCGACGAGCTGGAGTTGCGCCCTGAGGGATTGCGTTTCGGCGGCGGCTTTCGCAATCTCGAAGCCGGCACGCACCAACCCGGCCGTCAATAGACCAAGCCACACCACGCCCGATCCGCGGAGGCGGCTGAACGAGTCGCGAACGGCATCCAGTTCACGTCGGAATCGGTTGGCCGAGCGTCGCGAGTCGCGGAACGGATCGCGCCCGCGCCCGGCGCGGTCGATGCGCTCTTGCGTGCGTCGCGCATCCTGCGCGGCCCGGCGCATCTCGTTTCGGTAGATTCGGGTATCGAGGTCTAGCCCGAACCGCAGATCCGCGGTAACACCCATCTAACGGCGCCCCCGACGGCCCGCGCGCTTGCTGCGTTGCTCTTGGCGCCGACGCTCGCGTTCGAGTTCTTTTTCCTCTTTCTCGAAGAGATCAAGCAATTTCACGATGATCCCCCACTCTAACTCCATCGCGTTCGTGACGCCGACCTTGATCAACGAGGCCAAGGTGAGTTCTATGCTGTCCAACACCTCGCGCAATGACTGTGGTATTTCGGGGTGCGTGACATTGCCGTCGAGGTCGACCCTTATCCGAGCGCTTGGTACCGCTGGCGACTCGGAGCCAGAAGGCTGAAAAGGTTGGGGTTCAGTTTCCTCGCGAGTGCCACCACCTCGGCAAGCTTCGACTGCTCGCAGTCCGCGAGAATGGCGAGCGGCGTCGTCTCCGCCGCGTCATCGCCCTTGCGGATGACCCCGCACATCTTGGCTAAGTCCCTGAGGTCAATGTCAGGGCAATAGGCGCGGTAGAAGTAGTCGTCCGGATCCTCGTCAAGCTCGTCGAGCTGACGCCGGAGACTTTCTTCGTCGAAGTGCTCGCGCTCGGCCGCGTCGCGCTGCCACGACTCGCGGATCGCTTGGACCTTTTTGTTGTACTCGTCCTCTTCGCGAACCTTCCCCTGGTACCACTCACGGACTTGCCGTCCATTGAGTTCGTACACAATCAACGTCCCGACGTGGGTCTTGATTTGGTTGTCTTTGCTCATCCGGATCGTTACGACACACTCACGAGACCGTCGACTGGCCGATCGGCCACCCGCAGTTTGTAAAACGGCGACTTGCCTGTCGGCATCGCCTCGGACAGCAGTTCGATGGCCAGCTCAAGCGGCTGGATCGAGTTCTGATCATCGGACAGAATCGGCACCGCGCCTGCGCTGACCTTGAGCTTGTAGATGCTCATGTGCACCGACGGCTTCGATTGATTCATGGTGTTGATCAACGGAAGCTCGGCCGCAAAGACGATATCGCTGTCCATGTGCGCTTCGATGACATCCTGATCATCGGGGATCGTGGGGTACGTCAACAGCAGGTTCGTCGAGTCGGCAATGGTGTTACCGGCGGGGAAGTAGATCCCACCTTCCGTTTGCACATACTGGGCCGGGTCAATGGTCGTCGGCGTGTCATCCGTTAACGTCCATGCCTGATTGACGTCGGGCATGTACTCGGTGGGTAAGAACCCGACCTTGCCCGGTGGCAGTTGGCCAATCGCCTCATCGGTGATCGTGGTGTTGCCCGATTGGGAACTGGACACGGAGCCGGCGATCCCCATGCGCCAATTGAGCGCGGTCCGATCCTGCACGACGAGCGTGCCGTTTAGCGTGTTGAGGCGCTGCACCTCGTCGACGTTACCCACCCCAGTCTGACGATCGGGTACGGGGATCTCATCGAACTCCGGATCCAAGTCAAGGCTGACGATGTGCCCGAGGTCGAGGTACGGGTTCTCGGGTTGCCCGGAGGCGGCCGGGAACTTGCCCCACATCCGTCCGGCGCCAATGAACGATTGATGTCTAGCCATGAGAACTTACTCTCTCGTCGTCTCTCGTTAGGTCGATAAAATCCGACCGGTACTGGTGAACGGGATGTCGAACCGCAAGAGTTCGTTGTCCGCTTCCCACGGCGGCATCGGGCCGGGGCGAAGCGGTAAGTCGAGATCACCGTATTGGCGACCGGTCAACGTGTTCAAGATGGTGGCGATGGCGGGACCCACACCGGGGAACCACTCGCCATTCGCGTCGCGTTGCAAATCCTGATTGCGCGCGTAGAGCACCACGTCGTACTGAACGATGGCGGTGAGGGTCCATAAGACACCGGGCGTGGTGCGCCCGGGGGCCTTAGCCGGCTCGGGGAACGGTTGTTGGCGCGACTGCCGCACGTCCGGGGTGAGTCCACCAAAGCCGATGGTCACGAGCAGCGTCGATGACACCCCGTCAGCCATCGCTTTCGAGACATCCTCGCGAGACAACACCCGCCGCGTGAGCAGGCCGCCCTCGGCTTCGAGATCGGTGGCCATCGCATCAATGGGCGCCAACCAATCCGTAACCCGCTCACCCATTCGTCAGGCGCCTCCCACGATCCGAACTCGGCCCGTCGATCCGAGAAAGCGGATGATGAACACACCGCCCGCCTCGGCCCAACGCGGTGGCAGTCGATCGATGGGGTAAAACGCCCGCTGTGGGATGTTCTTCTTGGGCAACCCCAACTGGTGGAACCGAGCGTAGCGTGGGTTCTTGTTGCCGTACTCGAATCGCGTCGGCGGGCGGATGGTCAACCGTGGCGCCTCGGCGGCCAGTCGGCCGGTGCGAACCAACGGCTTGGTCGTGAACAGCACCGCACGCTCGCGACCGCGAAGCCTGCGGCCCTTTTGCCGCGCCTTCTTTCGTCGCCGGGTCCGCAGTGTTTTCGGGTGCAGCCGTTTCCAGGAATTGCCGTACGGATCCTGGGTCTTCTTGAAGCCCTCCGCGATCAGGTCGGAGTAGATCGGGCCGAAGCGTTGGCGGAACCGCGGATCGTCGAAGATGTGGACCAGCTCTTCGAACCGCCGGCGGGGATCGTCTCGGAAGACAAAGCGCAACATTCATGACGCCTCCTCAATCGACCACGTCACCGTGTGCGGGTCCTCGTCGGCCACGACTCCGAGCACCTTGTAACGACCACCCGTACGGATACGCGTCAGCGTGCCCATGTCACTGGGCACATATACACCGAGGTCCGCCGCCAAGAACGTCACCCAACGTTGATTACGCTCGCCATCCGTCGGGTCGAACTCGTAAACGCCGTTCAGTTGGCGCCCGCTCGGGAACGCGAATGGCTCGCCCATCAGCGCCATTTCCGCTCCCGCCCCAGCCAGGTCGGCTTCGTCGAAGGCGTTCATTCGTCCGAGGTAACCGCCACGGTGTCCGACGTCATGCGCAGATCATCGACCTCGACCACGTCGCCGTCTTTGGACTTGGTGGACTTCGTCTTGCGCTTCTCGACGATGCGAGCCGCGCCGAGATTCACAAGCCGCGACGCCTGGTCGTCCGTCACACTGATCGTGTCACCCGCGTTACAGCTCAGCCGCTTGCCGTTGTAGTGCACAAGAAGCGGCTTAAGGGCTTCGATGTCCATCTATTCGGGATCCTCCGGTTTCGCTCCCTTCGCCTTAGAGCCCTTCGCGGTCTTGGGCGGATCTTCCGACGGGTCTTCCGGTTCCGGCGCTACGTAGATCTGGGCCGCACCAAGCCGCACGAACCGCGTGGCCGCAGCGTCGTCCGCCGAGAACGTCTGGCCCGGCGGGACCGCTTTGCCGTCGACCAGGCAGGTATTAATCGCGATCAATTCCATGCTGTGTCTACTCTTGAGTGAATTCAGTGGGCGGCGTTTAGGTTCCCGTTAGCTCGGCCGTGGCGTTCGGGCGATAGGCGACCACGATGGGCGCGGACTGCATCAGCAACACGCGTACGCTGGGGTCGTGCTCGAACCACGACTTGGTTCGGCTTTCGGCGGAGACGTAGCCGAGTTCGGCGTCCATGATGGCGCCGTGGTGCTGTACACCGGCCACTTGCTGGGAGCCAATCGCCACGCCGTCCGCCGGGAAGATGTCCTGAGTGTTGCCGTCCTCGTCTTTGTACTTCGAGGAGTACACCCAGACCTGGGTCGTGCCGCCGAGCATGCCCTGGAATGACGCGCCGATTTCGGGCGCGCGGAATAGGTTGATTTCGCTCGGTCCGCCGCGTCGTACTTCCAGGACGTCTTTCGTCTGCGGGTGCTTGCGGAAGTCTTTCCACGCATCGCGACCGAGAACGACGACGTTCGGCGTTGCACCGGATGAATCAACGATCGCCTGCATGCCGGTTTCGATGTCATCGAGCGGCGTCCCGTTAGTGGTGTCCGACCACGGGTTCCCGACGGCAACGGTGTTGCCCGCGTCGCGCTCGAAGTTGACATCGACCGTGTCGTAGTCTTGGCCCGAGAGCGTGACACGCCCGCGCCGGAACGCTTCGGCCGCCATGACCTCTTTGCGGATGGCCAGCATCGTCTGTTGGCTTCGCATCTGCACGACCATGTTGGCGTCGGCGCGCTGCTGCGGGCTCATTTGCATTCCGCCAATCTGCTCGCCGATG
>FUIF01015758.1_pt1 | contig 15989 bp, 24 predicted proteins | sample 1003461 | NCBI WGS metagenome assembly FUIF01 (sample SAMEA80401918, study PRJEB19352) | marine metagenome | reverse complement strand
TGATGGATGCGGTCGACCGAGGCGCGAAAAAAGCAATGTCGCGATTCGGTGCGGTGGTACGTGGGACAGCTCGACGGTTGCTTCGACGTTCCAAGAAGTCGGCTGCGAAAGGTGCTCCACCGCGGGTCCATTCACGCAGCAGTGTCGCCACGCTCAAGCGAATCTTCTTTGCGTACGACGCAGACAGCAAGAGCACGCTCATTGGTCCAGACAGGTTCAGCGGTTCCCAGATCGGCAGCGGAAGTGCGGAGACTGTCCCTGAACTAATGGAGGAAGGTGGAACCGTTACCGTTCGTAAGACCGACCCTCGCGGCCGTTCGCAATCCGTTCGCGTTCAGTACCCACCTCACCCATTCATGAAACCAGCGCTAGACAAGTCGTTGGCGAAGTTGCTCCCAGAACTCAAGGACTCAATGCAAGGATAAATCCATGACCGTACAAGTAGGAATCAGCTGCAAGCTGTACGAAAACACTGGAACGTGGGCGACCCCAACGTGGACCGAACGCACCACGGTTCAAGACGTCCAGGTCACCGACAACGGCACCGCAGCCGAAGCGTCGAACCGGGCAACGTCAATCAAGACGTACCTCTACGGTATGACCGATTGGACGCTGACGACGTCGTTGCTTCGCGATGTGGCGGATGCATTCTACGAAGCAATTCGCGATGCCAAACGCAACAAGACCACCATCGAGATTGCAGTGATGAGTGGCGACATCACAACCACCGGCGAGGACGGATACCGCGCCGACTGGATGGTGCAGGACTTCGACGACAACGAGCCAATGGACGATGCAAACGTCGTGGAAGCAACGCTAAAACCTGCGAAAACTTCGAACGTTCCCGTGTATATGGACATTGCCTAAAACCAGGAGTTGAAACATGAGTCGTGATTTAACCACACCCCAGCGGCCTGGCGTACCACCGTCGCAGAGATTCGACGTCACAACAGTCTACTCCGAGAAGTGGCTTACGCACCTCACGGAGGCTGCTAAGAAAGCCACCCGCGACGAGGACACCACCCTTGTTGCAGATCTTCGCGCCGGCTGCATGAAAGCCAAGTCCGAGAAGGTCACCATTCTGACCAAGCACTATAACCAGGTCATCGCCCTCGCAGGCGTCAAGCCGGAGTCGAAGGGGGAGCCAAACAGCAATGGCAAAGTTTGAAGACAAGCAGGGTCGCGAGTGGGTTGTCGAGGTCACATACGACAAGGTCAAAGCCGCTCGTAATCATGGTATCGACGTCATCAAAGTCAGCGACGCGAGCCTAGACCAACACGCTCTCGTGTTGATGGATGACCCGATCTGGCTCTCCGACGCGCTGTTCGCGATGTGCGAGCCGACAATCAACGAGCTGAAACTAGACCGCAACCGGTTCTGTTCCGCGGTTCTGGCCGTCCGGAAACAAGCACGCCGAGCGTTGATGGAAGCGGTGGCGGATTTTTTCCAACAGTGCGAGATGGAAGCGGAGTGCGAACTGGTTTGCAAAACACTCGCAGCAACTTCGGAAATCGAGGCCACAAACCTCAAGCGGGTTCAAGCGATGAATGTGAACGCTGGCTAGAGCGAATGATGGAGTGGGCGGGTGTGTTGCAAATTCCACCCGGACCCTACAGCGCCAAGGAGCTTTACACGATGTGGTGTGCGCATCAACAGACAGCGTGGAACCATACCAGCGCTGTGATGTTGGCCGCAGCCACAGCGTTCAGCAAGAAGCCGGTTTTTCCCAACGATGTCGTCCCTAAGCAGTTCAGAGCACGAAAGTAGATGTCTAGCGTAGGCGTAATTCGAGCGGGCAGAGCTGCGGTGATGGCGTTTCTCGATACGTCGCAGCTCGAGAAGGACATCAAGGGCGCTGGCAAGTTCATTGAGGGCAAGTTCCACGCTATCGGCCAGCGTGTTGCTGCAGTTGGAGCAACCATCACTGGCGTGGGAACGGCCGTCGTCGGCGCACTCGGCGCAGCAACAACCGGATTCGTTCAGACCGGCGACGCGCTCGACAAGATGAACCAGCGAACAGGCGTGTCTGTCGAAGCGCTGTCCACGCTAACGTTCGCTGCAGAGCAATCTGGAAGCGGAATGGAGACGCTGGAGAATGGCATCAAGGGAATGCAACGGAACTTACTCGATGCAGAAAGGGGGCTATCAACAGCAAACGACAATCTCGCCGACCTCGGTCTTACCCTGAGCGACCTGAAAGGATTGTCGCCAGAGGAACAGTTCAAGGTATTTGCTGACCGCATCGCCGAAGTCGAAGACCCCAGCCGACGAGCTGCATTGGCGATGAAGGTGTTTGGCAGAGCGGGTCAAGACCTAGTGCCTCTACTCAGCGGTGGCGCGGCCGGTATCGAAGCACTTCAGCAACAGGCACGTGACGCCAACCTTGAGTTCTCCACTGACGACGCCAAGACCGCTGCACGTTTGGCAGACGCTTGGAATCTGGTCCAGAAGCAGTTCAAGCGAGTGTCGGACATCGTTGGAGCAGCTGTCGCGCCAGTGATCTCCGACGTACTCGACACGGTTTCGGAATTCGTGCCGAAGGTCATTCAGTGGACCAAGGAAAACAAGGGACTCATCGTAGGCGTCGGCAAGTTAGCGGTCGGACTGGTCGCAGCCGGCGGGTCGATCACTGCAATTGGGGTAGGGATTGCTGGAGCAGGAACCGTCATCGCCACGCTAGCGAGTGGGGTCGCGTTCTTGGTATCGCCAGTTGGGTTGATTGTTGCGGGCCTCGGATCCGCTGCCGGCGCAGCACTGTACTTTTCGGGCGCTCTCGAAACGGTTTCGGGTGTTATCAGCAGCATCCTTGAAGCACTGGGTGGAGGGAACTTCGCGCGCGCTGGCCAAATAGCAATGACCGCGCTGCAACTCGCGTTCTTCACTGGCGCAGCAGCACTTGCTGATGGTTTTGATACTGCGGTCCGTGGAATCCTGTCGTTCTTTGGTGTCGAAACAAAACACATGGGCTCGCTGTGGGATGGTTTCGTGAAAGGAATCGTGACAACGTTCACGTCAGCGAGCCGCAAGGTGGTGGACGTTTGGAAGAACGCTGTCACCAGTATCAGCAACTTCTTGTTGGATCAGGCAGCGCAAGGCGGCATCACGGGGTCAATTGTAAGTCAAGTGCTTGGGGTGGATATAGATGCGCAGCAGGCCAAGGATGAGTTCGCGAATCTCGCTGAGCTTCGGCAAAAAGAGAAGCAGCTTTCCACAATCGACGGGGAAATAACAGAAGCACGCGCTGAGGGGGATGAAGTAGGTGCCAAGACGCTGGAGAAGATAAAAGGCGAACTCGAGAACCGAGTAGCAGAGCTGAAGAACACCACCGTAGACGCATTGCGGGACTTGAAAGCCGCGTCGAAAGAGAACATCGACAGCCAGGCCACCGGAATCACATCCGTCCTGGACTCCATAGACAAAGCGGTGGCTGACGGACGCTTATCGAGTTCGGGACTCAAGTCAACGCGGGATGACCTCGCAAAACGGCTCAAAGAGCTTCAAGAGGCGAAGGCTGCAATAGATGAAGAATCGCCTGGACTCGGAGCCAGTGGTGGTACGCTTGCGGGAAGGATAACTGACCCCCTGGACAGTCGACTCACAATCAGAGGTGGATTCGGCAGCAATGTTGCAGCACTTGCTGCTGCAGGCGGCAGCCGAGATGACCCACAGCTTAGCGAGCTGATCAGCAAGACCGAAGCCGGAAATGCGACCATGCAGCAAATCCGCGACAGTCTGACACCAGACTAAACATCCTACCCAATAGTGATCTTTGACAATCCACTTGGAGCGCGTCCACCGACCAACCGGAATGTGGCGCACTCTGACCCACCAATTGCAGACAACTCTGGCTAATCACGGAGTTGCTGCAGAGTCAATCACGAGATTTCAAGTCGCCCCGCTCTCGCGCGGTTTTGACAGCGAACAATCGATCCTGTTCGCTGAGAGCTGAGAGCGCTACATCAATTGTGGAGTGGTCTTCTTTCATCAACGTAACCGTCCCAGGTGAAAATCCGTGATAGACCGCTTTCACCTGAAACTCACCTGATTTGTCGGTCCAGACACGCGCTTCTGATGCAAATCGCAAGTCGAGTTTGGCGATCCGTTCACGTTCCGCGCGTTGCGCTGCAAGGCGAGCATCTTCGGCCTCACGCTCCGCTTCCACCTCCGCTGCCGCTTCCGCAAGTTCATTTAGCGCTGCATCGCTAACATCGACCAATTGGCCATCTATGAACACGGAATTGGCGCGATAGTAGACCTGCTCATCCTCTCTGTAGAAATGCACAACAACGCGGTAAGAATGGCTGAGTTGGGCGCCAAAGGCATTCTTTGCTTTCACAACGCCTTGCACTTGCCACGTGTTCTCGGAGAGATGACTGACATTTGGGAACCAGTCAAACTCTGCATCGAGTGGAAACTTAAGGTACTTGGACACAAGTTCTTGACCATATCTCCGCGCCTCATGTTCGTCCCCAAGCTCCTTGGAGGTCGGCGCTGGCGCGTCAGAACCGGACGCGGTAGGCTCCGATGTGCGAGGTGGCCGGTCCGATGAGCTAGCGCCAGAGCAGGCAATCAAACATGCCAAGAAAGCAGTAAGAACCGTGAGTGTAAGAATGCGGATGAACAGCAACATAAACGTGCCCCCCAGGACATAGAGTGGTTACCTCGCTCCATTCTGTGGGTGTGCTGCAAAGAATGCTAGCCCGCTCTGCGCAGCTGCGGATCGGGAGGCAAGGTTTGGCAAAGCAAGGAGTCATAAATGGCTATTTCAATCGAAGAGAAACCCGATAGCCGTCGCGCAGGCAAGGATCTCATCGAGGAGTCCTGGTATGTCTACGGAACTCATGATGCGATTGTCGCACGTGAGCTAGTTCGCGCACTTCTCCCCCAGGAACGTGACGGACTGTTCATCGAGTCTCCAAGCGTCCTGGAACTCTCCACGTTCCACACCGGAGGCGCGTTCGAAGCATCCGTGCGATGGACCAAGCGCGACGACACGCTCACCAGAAGCATCCAATTCGACGGCGGCGGTGGCTCCGAGAGAATCTTCCAGGCCATCGACCATATTGAGAGTTACGGCGGACCTGGCTACGGGGGTAACCCTCCGTCAAACAACGGCGCTCTGAATTACAACCGGTCAACCCGGAACGTTGAGGGAGCGGAGATACTCGCTGGCTTCTCAACGTTCACGCTGCAGATGACGGTCCCGCACGGACAGATGCAGGCTGCACACATTGACTTCCTGGAACGGTCGCAGCGGCACACCAACAGCCTACCGTGGACTATCACGACCGACGATGGCGTGCAGCTAACGTTTACCGAAGAGGAAGTACTGTTCGCCAAACTGTCGGGAGGCAAACAGACTGCAGAGGACTGGCAGTTCACCGGCCTGTTTCACGGTCGCCGCACGAAGACCAACTTCAACGTTGGCGATGTCTCCGTGACGGAGAAGCGCGGCTGGCATCACATGAGCGTGGAATACAAAGACTCCGAAGACGAGAACGTCTTCGTGAAGGTGCCGGACGTCGTGCACATCGACCGAGTTTACCCAACAACAGATTTCAACGAGTTCTAAGGAGAGAGCAATGGTTGACACACTCCGCGGCGACAAGACCTTCACGGGAACGGTAACGTTTACAGGGTCCACGAACCTACCGGACGGGTCTATTTCAGATGACCATGTCAACGCTGGAGCAGCGATCGACGCGGACAAGCTCCAGCATCGCCATGCGCTGAACTACGCTCAGGCCGATGGTTCCGATGTTGTCACTGCAACGCAGCTGCTTCACGTCTGCCGCGCGGCTGGTATGGTGGTCGATGTGGAAGCTCGGGTCACCACCGCGCCAACCGGCGGCGACAAGCAGTTCACGGTCGATATCCAGAAAGCCGTGGACGGTGGGTCATTCTCCACCATCCTCAGCGCGGTTCTGACATTCGGCGGCAGCGACAACACCCTGCAGACAGCGACCTTGTCCGGAACGCCAACTCTTGCTGATGGAGATGCGCTTCGGGTTGTCATCACAGCCAGCGGCTCCTCCGGCTCTCAAGGCCAAGGCGTTGTCGTCACGGTCAACATCGACGAGGACGCCGCGTAATGCTGTTCGACCCGCTCCTACCTGGCGACGGTCTTGGGAAGCTGTTGTCGACTCCCGCTCTGAACGCACTCAGGTCCGCAGGCGTGGCCGCGCAGGATGTGTTCCGGGCCGTGAGTCCCCCGCAGCCACAAACGCCACAGGGAAGCGTTGTGCGGGTCCAGAACAACAGCGGTGGCAACCTGTCGCGGTTCAGCGTTCTAGGAATCGATGGGCCGGTCATCTCCGCTACGACTAACCTAGAGGAGTTTAAAGCGGGCGTCGTCTTGTCCGGAATCACTCCGACATCCGACCACGAATCCGGCAAGTTCGTTATCCTGCTCGAGGATTTGCGCGACGGCTACAGCGGCTACGCTTGGGTGGCTGGCGTGGCCATCGTGCAAGTGAATGTAACGAACACGGCGCACGCGTTCGCAGAAGCTGCGTCGGGTGATTCGGCCAAGCTGACTAGCGCTTCCCGGGGATCAGCGGAAATTCTACATGTGCAGTCTGGGACCGGCACGAAGTGGGCGATTATCCGATTTGGTGGTAGAGGGGCAAGCGCGCTGCAAAACGCCGAGTTCGAGTGTTACAACGACGAACCTACCAGCCGGCAGACATCAGCCAGCACGACCCGAGTACCTATCGCATTTGACGTTGAGCGATTGAACGTTGGTGGCATCTGGACGCTTTCGAGCAGTGAGCTGACGATTAACTACACCGGCAAGGTTAAATATGCGCTGACGTGTGGCTTCTTCGTCTCTTCACCCACTGGCCTAAACGGTGCTGCATTCGGGGTGGAGAAGTACGACGGCGTTTCGGCTTACAATCTCCTGTCCGACCCATCCCAGTGGCACGCCACGCTCCACAACAACAGCAACGCCATTGAATTCCACACCGGCCGCGGTGTCCTGGATGTGACCAGCGGCGACAAGTTTCGAGCGTTTTTTGCTAGGTCGTTCGGGAGCGACACCATCGGCTTGGAAGCAATCCTGCCAGCATCTTCGCCGGTTGGTGCGACATGGTATCTAGAGGTTGCCTAAGCACCTACAATTTGCGGGGAAATGGTGGGACCTAACTACCCTCTTTTCTGAGGCAAAGAACCCTAAACCCTTAAGCAGTGCGGAGTTCACCTCGGGACCGAAACGACCCCATCTACACGTCGCGTTCAACAGCTCTAATCTTGTCTCGCGCGAGGAACCATAGAGCAGCGGCCTCAAAGAATATCACGACACTTGCAGCGGCAATGGGGGCTGGCTTAGCAGAACGTTGGCGATGCAGGAGGCTCGTTGAGTCTACGCGAGCTTGGCGTGGTAGTCCGAAATTGTCGGATAGAACTTCCGCACATACCAGTGCAAGTCCTCGCGAACGTTGGCATCGTCTGGCGTCATCCCAATTGCAAGTCGAAGCCAATAGGTGAAGAACAACACACGCAGCAACTCGCGCTGTTGCTCGATTTGTGGATCAAGACTAACAATTCGCGTCATCAGATTGAGGAACTTATCGAGCTTCTCGATTTTCGCGTATTCGTCGGACGTGAGCGAGCTGGCCCTTTCGGGATCGCGGCGCTTATGTAGCACGTGTCCGACATCTCCGTATGCGGCATCGCAGGCAAGCCATGCGCGAACTTCCTTCAAGTCTTCGTCGTTCCAGAATTCGTCGTGGATGCTACCAAAGAGCTGAAGCCAAGAATCGTCCCGCTGTTGAGTTGACAGCCGATATACTGCCCACGAAAGGACGGCCCCAACGATACCGACAAGCGTCGTCACTGCGAGTTGAGATATCGCGATGATTGCGTCGGGATTCATGTTCCTCTCGCTATGTTTGCTCTGGCCAGCTTCTCAATCGCTTCCATCCTGTAGTCGAGTGAGCTATCCCTTCGACTCGATCTCAGCGATGTACCGGTCGACGGCCTTGGTGAAGCCGCTCGTGCTAATGAGTCGTCCGACAATGAAGTTCTTCCAAATCAGCGACTTTCGGATGCTGAAGCATGTTGCAACGAAACTCGGTTAGTGTCGGTAACTCGTCCTCGAGTAAATGATATGCGCTTCCTGCGTCAAATGAGCGGGCCACATACTGCAGCTCCGTCGCGGAAACTTCCGATTGCTTCAGCTCTTCGAGTGTGATTCCGTGAAACTCGTAGAGCTTGGGGTTCTCCTCGCACATGTCATCGGCAGTATTGTGAAGCTGAAGAGCAGTTGTTTTTAGGGCAATCTGCCTGCTTATCTGGACGGCCCACCACGCCGCAACTGCCGATGTGACGCTGACGAGCAACGAGAGAATGCTGAGAGCTGGTGCGACAAAGGGTGCTAGAGCGGCGACATCCATCATGGCCCCGTTCTGGAGGAGGTGAGGAATACATGGTTAGTGAGTATTCGCTCATCCGGCAGGATTCTTGCTTTTCGTCGCTCCACCGGCACGCGGAACGCGCTAGGTTCTCGAAAGCGAGTTAACATCGGGACCCGTGATTGACGTCGCGCACGAAAAAAGCCGCCCGTGCCAAGGGGCGGCTGGCGTCCACGTGACGGACTGAATCGCTGACGTCCACTAAACCTCTTCGGCAGCCGGCACCAACGTTTGTGTGATATCGTCGCTGCACATCTCAAGACGCTCCACCTCCAAGCCAGCAAGCGCGATGTCCGCAATCGCAGACCTCACAGCGGTTTCAAAGCTACCGGAGCGGCGGTCAAACGCAATCCGCAGAACACAATTGGAAACCGAAGGGCTAGCGTCGTCCGTCTGTTTATGGATCTTTTCGGCAATTGCGCCAAACTCATCGCCAGTGGCCGAGTAGCTGCCCTTGGCGACTATCTCAAAGAAATAGGTTCGCATTGGTTTGTTCTCCCTGGGTTATTCTCCATCGATCGGAAAGCAATCGCAACGGTCAACAACTCTTACCAAAAAGCGAGCGTGATTCTGCGGGTTTCGGGGCGTGGACGAAATCGATTGCGAGCATCCCTGACGGGTTTCCAACGCACAGTACATCCGACCCCAAGCATGAGCGCTGCCGCTCTTCGATTCCACAACGCGCCACCCTCGGCTTTCAGCGTACTGAAGTGCATCTTCAATGTGCTTGTTTTGGTGTCGTTTGCGTGCCATCTCGCGTCCCCTTTGCCAGTTGTCCCTTGACTGACTTGATTATACCAATCATAATCAAGATGGCAATGGGCAGGGGGTTGATTTTGATGAAATAGATCAAAATAATCTCAGCATGGCCAAGAAGAAACCACAGCACGGTGGCAAGCGCGAGGGCGCGGGGCGCAAATCAACAGCGCACCCAGAGGGGCGGACGAAGCCTATAGGCGGTTCGGTTCCCACGTCGCTGGTAGAGCAGCTTGACGAGTGGGCGAAGAAGAATGGCGTCAGTCGGTCGGGAGCCTTGACGGAAGCGATTCGGCGACTGGTGAAGAACGACTAGCGCTCCAACTCCCCCACAATCTCGCGCTCAATCGCCTCGACCTCTTCGCGCAGGCGCTTCTCCTCTTCCCAGTCGTACGTTTCGGACCACTCCCGACCCTCGAGCTGGAACCGCCACACACCATCCTGCTCGCCGTTCTTGACCGGTCCCTCTGCAACCGCACCAGTCACAGCGTCGACCATCTTTTGCCAATGCGGTTCGCGGCCTGGCCGGGAATAGTCGACGATGACGACGCCGCGTTGGTGCCGGTACTCGATGGTTACCGGTTCGGGGAAGTCGATGGCGAACAGGAGGAGAAGTGGGGTCATTTAGTCGTCGCGATCCTGCTCTTGCTTTCGGTCCCAAAGATGCTCCTGCTTCTGCTCCAGCTTCCGTACCGGCCCCCGCCCCCGCTCCTGCTCTCACTCTCCCTCCTGCTCTCACTCCAGCCGATCTCCCGCCACCGCCACCACGGCAACACCACGCGCGGCCCAGTCCGCAACTGATGAGCGCGAACATAGTTCCCGGCTTCCTCAGCCTCGTCTGCGAGGACGTGCAAGTCGTCTGCGGTGATGGTCATTTCAGAAGGGTACAGCCGAGAGGGCAGGGGTGCAAATGTGGGAGGTCGATGGCGAGTTTCGTTTGGGGATTTGGTGGGTGCTAGGGGGTATTTCATCCTGCGGCTCGTTCGGGCCTCACGGTTGGGTCGCTCCGGTCGACAGCGATACCAGCGACTGTTCGCATTCGCCACCGCTGGTATGTAGTATCGAGGTTTGCGAATCCCCTGGAGTGCTGCCAATGGCTAAGAAAGCGAAGAAAGACAACGGCGATTCGGGCGACCAGTCACCGACACCGAGCGAAGATCAGCCGGTCTGCGGCCTCGTCATGCCGATTTCAGAGATCGATGGCTGCCCGGACTCACATTGGCGTGAGGTTCGCGGGCTGCTCGAAGAAGCGGCGCGGGATGCTGGTTTTGATCCACAGCTAGTGAGCGAGTCGCGTGAGGTAAAAGTCATTCACACCAACATCGTGCAGAATCTATATGACGCTCCAATGGTGCTGGTCGATGTCAGTGGGGCCAACCCGAACGTCTATCTTGAATTGGGTTTGCGGCTCGCATTCGACAAGCCAGTGGTCATCGTGAGAGACGACAAAACTAAATTCAGGTTTGACATTAGCCCGATTGAACATCTGCCCTACCCGCGAGACCTGAGAATCGGCGAAATGCGGGAGTTCATCGCGAACCTGAGCGAGAAGCTCATCGCGACACACAAGGTAGCGAACAAAGACCCAGAGTTCTCTCAGTTCCTCGCTCACTTCAAGAACATCGTTCCGAAGTCGATCGCCACCGAAGAGGTTGGCTTGAATCAATACATATCGCGTCAATTTGAAGTTCTGTCCAACAGGATTGACGCGTTGCTCCCGTCACGTTCACTGGATGCGTTTCAGTCTCGCGAAGCAGCAACGCCGTATATGGAAGTGTCCGGCGAAGACTGCGTAGCCAAGCTGAGCAATCTAGATACGGAGCTTGAAGTCTTTGCCGTCGCGACGGAATCAACCGAGGGGGAGAGATTTTACCTTCACTACCCGTATGGTCTGCCAGCAGAAAAATTCGTGGAACTCGTGCGCGCGGTCAAAGCGACTGGACTAGAGATCATTAGCCTTGGTGGGGAATCCTGAGTAATCACTCCCACAACACCTTGAACCGCGTTCCGCAAGATCATGCGACGATCTCCAAGCACCGCTGGGGGATGACATTGCGATATCGAAAATAGCGCAACCAGCGACACTATGGCTTCCGCGAGTTTGTATTCGACATGTTCAGCCATCGAGCTTCTTCAGGTTTCGATCGCTTCGCTTGATTTTCGTCTTGACCTTGTTTATGGGCTCTGCTGCCGGCATATCCTCTGGCGTCTGGCCGGTGTTCTTGATGACGAGCTGCCGAACATCTACACCAACGGCCTTGGCCGCCTGCTCAAGATATCGCTGTCCGTGGATCTGTCTGTTCTGGATGGTCGCTTCAGTTTGAGTAATGCGAAAGAGGTGAGCGGCCAGTTCCGTGCGGCCCATGTGATCTGCAATCGTGACGCCGTCCTTAAGACCTTTGTGTTGCTTCAGATCCTTTAGCGACTTGTTGTACATCCCGCGGTAGCCAGCGTCTTTGAAGACTGCATAGCCCTGGCCCTGAACACCATGTCGCTTCGCTGTGCTTGCTAGGCTCTTTTCGCCTTCTCGGACTTCGTCGCGAATTACGAGGCGGTCGATACCCTCAGCGTGCTCCAAGTGAGTGGTATAGGTCGCAGCAAGCGCTGCAAAATACACCTGCGCAGCAGCTACTTCAGTCTTCTTGGGATCGCCGTTCATTGCGATCAAGTAACAAGCGAAACGCGTCAGCTTGAAGTCGTCGCCGTCTCTGACGAAGTTGTCATCGGGCATAATTCCGAGCGACAGACATGCCTGCATTGCTCGCATGATGACCCTCCGAAAACTACCTTTATTGGTGTACCCCATCGCGTCGCGAAGGTCATCTTCCAGCCAATACGTGCCGCCGTTTGCGTTGGACAAGTCCTCGAAACTGTCGCGGTCGTCTTCGAAATGAAAGAGAGTTAAGTCGGTGGACACTGTTGCCTCCATGGTGAGAGCCGGGAGAAGTTGAATTCTACTGATTTCCCTTCATCCGCAGTAGTCGGGCCCCTACCGCAGCGGCGTCGGCTTCCTCTTCCAGACGACAGAAGATTCGGATTCGGATGGCAGGACCAGACTTGTCACGCTAGCACCGCACCATCCGTACAACAGGAAGGATCACGCCCCACGGATGCGGCATTTGCAAACCCTGTTGTGGAGTGAAAGCGGTGGAAAGTCAACAATTTGTAGTGGACAGCGAAGGCGGCATTCTGACACACGATTCCGACTTCTCAGCGGTCGAGAACAACCTCTCCCTTGAGTGCTTCTTGACCAAGCGCGCCTGGCGTTGGGTGAAGTCGGCGCTACTGCGCACGATCGGCACTGGCGAGCCGGAGGTCGTCTTGTGTTGTACTGCCGAAAAGACGCGCGGCATCTGGGAGCTGCGCCTTGTCCCTGAAGATGGAATCGTACGCGTGACGGCTCAACTGGTGACGGAGGTCACGCGAGACCTTGTAGAACGAATGATGCAGCAGACGGACGAAGAGGAGTATCACACCCTGACCCTGATTACCCCCGACGGGGCGATTGAATCAGCGTACGAAGCTGAATCAGCTGCCGAGGCGATCGCCTGGGTTGGTTCCTGGCTCGATGATCCGATGGGAATGGCTCCAGCCGTATTCCCTCCGGGTGTGGCGCCGCCGAAATTGAGGGTCGTTGGCTGATACCGTTCTGATACCAAACAGGGGTCAAAATGGCCTCCTGATACCATTGGGAGACGCGCAAAACCCTGTTTTTTTGCGTGTTTCCCTGTCGCACTACTCGTTCGGGACGCAGAGGTCGCTGGTTCAAATCCAGTCGCCCCGACTTAACTAAGCCGTGAATCTGCAAGGGTTTGCGGCTTTCTCTTTTGGCGGACTGGTGAAGGAGTGATACCAGAATTGATACCGCCAAGCGTGACCACAGGTGTCTTTTGCTGTGATACCATCGCGCGAAACTTCTCTCGCGAAAGGGTACGACATGCGGAAGCCATTCTTCTGGAAAGCGCGCAGCGCGTGGTACGTGAAAACGGCAGACGACGGAACCTAAAGCTTGATGAGGACGAAACCGCGGCCTACCGAATCTGGTCGGAGATGGTCGCGGTAGGCGGGGTGGAACACGTAACGGCGTCGGTCGCTGCGATGGCGTCTGCATTCGTCGCATGGGCGATGCAAAACACGGCGAAAGGCACGTGGGGCAACTACGGCACCTACTGCGCACAATTCGCCAACGTTTATGGCCAACGTTTTGCAAGAGACATCAAGCCGTTCCACGTCACACGTTGGCTGGACGAGAAGGATAACTGGAGCCAAGCCACCAAGCGGACCGCTATCATCAGCGTCAAGCGAATGTTCTCTTGGTCGGTGGAGATGGGTCTTATGCCTTCCGACCCGCTGAAGACGCTGAAGCGACCTGGCCGCGTGAATCGTGAAGTGGTGATTACACCCGAACAACACGCGGCGATGATCGCGAAAAGCGATGGCCGCGGCCAAACGCGCCGCGCAGCATGCTTCCGCCCCGTACTGATTGCCTTGAAGCATTCAGGTGGCAGGCCTTCGACCGTCGCCAGCGTGCGAGCGGAAGACGTTGCCGAAGATCTCTCGATGTGGGTTCTCAATGAGCACAAGACTCGCAAGAAGACTCGCCGGCCGTTGCTCGTCTACCTATCTCCCTGCCTTCAGACGTTGACCAGGATTGCATTGCACCAACGCAAGTCTGGTGAGTTGTTCCGAAACGCTCGCAGCGAACCATGGACCAGGAACGCAATCCGGATCCGCATGAAGCGGCTGCGGGAATCGCTCCAGCTTCCCAAGGGAACGATCGCCTACGCTTACCGCCACACCTACGCAACCAACGCGATGCTGAACGGCGTGGATATCGCGACGACAGCGGAGCTGCTTGGGCATACGGATGTGCGGATGGTCAGCGAGGTGTATGGGCACTTGGCTGGAGCGCCTGAGCATATGAAGGCGGCGGCGAAGAGGGCAGTGGGGTAATTCTCTCAAATCCCGCTAGCCCCCCACTAGTGCTAGCTGCTATAAACACCAGAAGTGTGTGGGTGCCTGGAAGGTGCCTCTGTTAGGGAAATTCAGTCAGTGCATGGAGGCACGAAGCGCCGGAGTGCATTTATGCACCCAACAAACAGCGATACCACAAAGACCCCTTGTATTGGATGGCAAGGCCTACATGGCACCCATTCCTTGCGAGGGGTTTTTTTGTTGGTTTGCTGAAAAAGGGACTCGGCGGCAACCGGTTTTGGCGACTAGCGCCGCCGAGTCCTGAGATGCCCGCATCCGTCTGGTGGCGGACACGGCCCTCGCAAAGCTGTGAAAGAGGGGTTCGATTCCCCCGGGCATCTTTCATTATGTCTCAGAGAATAGGCTGAAGGAAGGATTCGTCGCAACGGCAAATGCATCACCCCTCGAACCCGAACTTCCTCAGCACGTCAAACGTCATCGGCTCGTTCGGCTCCCACTTCCGCGTACCCTCGATCGCGACTACTTGCGAACGTTGTTCGTACTCTTCCACATCGGCAATGCGAAAGCGAATTGCCTTGCTTCCCTTCGTGGGCCGGAAGCGGGGCAGGTCCCCCTCGGGGATCTTGTAGACGGCACTGCGCGAGATCTGCCACCGTTCGGCGAGCTGGGCGGGAGTGAGGAACGGTGAGCTGTCAGGCATTGTTGATCTTGTCTTGTCCAGCGCGGGTCTGCCCTCCTGCCATCAATGGATCGCTGCGCTGATGGCCGCGATAGTGAGTGTGGAGCGCATCATCCAGGTCTATGGCCATAGCACCACCACTTCCTTTGCCCCATCCTCTGCATCATCAGGGTGGCATGGGTCGCCCCATTGGCCAAGGAAACTTACTTCTGCCGAGAAAGAGCCGCTGAACGAATTGCCTTCAGGGTCGGCAGCTTGCATCACGTCAAGGTCGCCGTGCTGCTTTTGGACTTCTTCAAGTTTCGCAATCAGATCACTAACTTTCATCGCACCACCTCGTTACTTGATGGAAACTTGCGTAATCAATCTTGTTGCCGCGCTGGTCGCATTCGGTCCATTGGTGACTGCTTCTCCATGCATTTCCAGTTGCGGCATTTCCCCGGCGAGGCGCAAGAACACGGCAGCTGGCGACTCGCCCCGCTCTTCGTACCAGTCGGCCAGCATGGCCAGCGAGTCACGACGGTTGGCCCAAGTCTCCTGCCAGAACTCCACCACATTGCCAAGGTGGCCAACAAGAGTCGACACGATCCTTTCCACCCGTCGCAGGCAGTGCTTACAGTTCACAAGCGCCGGCGGCTCGAGCCTCGCACGCTTGTTGATGTACTCACGGCTGGTGACGCCAAGAGAAGGCGAGCAGAGCGCCGTCTTCCTTGGGTGCCCAACGACAAGGTGTGCTTTATTGCTGCTGGAGAACCACAAGCGAGCCTGCGGGCGTTCGTTCGGAAAGAGTTCCGAGGATTGGGGAACGACCAACTCAACGCGTGGAATGGCATGCGTGGACATGCCTGAAGTTTACGCAGGTCCACTCTATCTTCAAGATAGGTTTCACATTTTATTTTTCCGGCTCGCGCATGTTGTCCTCCGGCGATCGCTCAAGGCGGACCCGCGTTCGTGTGGGTTCAACGGCTGCCCATTGCCGGAGCCATGCTGCGTGACGAAGCGCTGTGCTTAGATTCAATCGCACCTCTCTGGCGTCGTGATCGCGCAAAATGTCCCTCAACTGCTGCAATTGGGACAAAGTTCGCTGCAAATCCTCCTCAACCCTACGGACATCGTCCGGCGTGTACCACTCCAATGCCATTGCAGGTGAGACTCCCAAACGTCGCATCTCGTTCTGACGGCGTGCTTTGCGTCCGTCCATCTC
>FUIF01009665.1_pt1 | contig 16016 bp, 18 predicted proteins | sample 1003461 | NCBI WGS metagenome assembly FUIF01 (sample SAMEA80401918, study PRJEB19352) | marine metagenome | reverse complement strand
CCGAGCCCGTGCCACCGGAGGCCAGGCGACCAAGGACTCGGCGGAGATCTACACCGGGCTCTACCGCTACATCGAGTACAGCAGCTCGGCGGCCGACGCCTACGACCTGGCCACTGACACGATGGTCAAGATGGGCATCGGCTACTGGCGCGTGGTCAACGACTACGTGAACAACGACTCGTTCGACCAGGACTGCTTCATCAAGCCGATCAAGGATCCACTGACCGTCTACCTGGACCCAGACATCCAGCAGCCGAACGGCTCGGATGCGCGGTGGGGCTTCATCTTCGAAGACATCCCGCTGGATCTGGCCAAGGTCCGCTACGCCAAATACCAGAAGCACTTCGGCCAGGCCACACTCAACACCTCGAGCGGGTGGCTGACGAAGGACCACGTCCGGATCGCCGAGTACTACGAGCGGGACCCGAAGCCGGACATCCTGTACTCGTACGTGGATCCTGACACCGGCGAGAGAGGCACCGTCTACGGCAGCCAGATCTCCAAGGAGATCGAGGAGGAGCTGAAGCGTGACCCCAACACCCGCTACCGCGAGGTGGAGGGGTTCAAGGTCATGTGGTACCTGATCATCGGCGACCGCGTGGTCAAGAAGAGCGAGGTACCCTGCAAGTACGTCCCGATCGTCCGGTGCGTCGCCGAGGAGTCGGTGATCAACGGCGTCTACGACCGCAAGGGCCACGTGCGGAACCTCAAGGATCCGCAGCGGATGCTCAACTACTGGGCGACTTCTGCTGTGATCCAGGTGGCGTTCCAGACCAAGACCCCGTACGTTGGAGCCGCGGAAGCAATCGAGCCCTACGAGAACTATTGGAAGGACGCCAATACCAAGAACACGGCGTACCTCCCCTACAAGCACATGGACGAGACCGGGAACCCGATCCCGCGTCCGGAGCGCGAGCAGCCTCCGGTGATGGCGCCGGCCTACATCGAGGGCTTCGCCATGGCTCGCCAGCAGATGATGTCCATCGCCGGCCAGTTCGAGGCTGTCATGGGCGAGCAGGGACCCGAGCTGTCCGGCAAGGCGATCATCGAGCGAAAGAAGCCTGGCGATCGCGCCACCTACCACTACGCCAACGCTCTCGCCCGCGCCATCGGCTTCACGGGCGAAATCATCATTGACATGGTGCCGAGGATCTACGACACGCCTCGCATCATCAGGATCATGGGCGAAGATGGCGAGCAGAGCGAGGTCCGCGTCGACCCCGAGCTGAAGCAGGCTTCGCAGGAAGTCAAGGAGACCAACGAGACCGAGCAGAAGGCGCAGCGCGTCTTCAACCCCAAGGTCGGCAAGTACGAGGTCCAGGCGTCCGCGGGTCCCAGCTGGGGGACTCGTCGCGAGCAGGCCTTCGACACCCTCATGAAGTTCATGATGGTGAGGCCTGAGTTCACCCAGGTCATCGGTGACCTGATCTTCCAGTCGGCGGACTTCCCGCTGTCTGAAGAGGCTGCTTCGCGCCTCAAGCGGATGGTTCCGCTCCAGGCGCTCGGCGATGCGCCTCCGCCCGAGGTCCAGGGCCTCATGCAACAGGTTGAGAACCTGCAGGCCAGCCTGGCGTCCGCCATCCAGGCGCTCGCCAACAAGCAGGAGGAGCTGCAGAACCGGTCGGCGGAGAACCAGATCAAGAGCTACGACGCCGAGACCAAGCGGTTCGAGGCCCTCATGGAGAGGATGGAGCTCTTCGATCCGAAGGCTCTGGCCCAGACCGTGGCGGCTCTTCTCCTGTCCATGCAGAACACGCCTCTTCCGCCTCCCCCTGTTCCGACCGCCGAGCTGCCGATACAACCCCAGGGTCAAGATCTTGGCATTCCACAGCAACCTGGCGGACGCGGCGGCGCCATGCCAGAGGCCATCCAGGAGGACCTGGGGGTTCCAGATGCAATCCAAGGTATTCGACAGAACCGCCGCGGGGTACACTATCTTCCTGACCCGCAGCGTCCTGGTCGATTTGTGGAGATCAGCTGATGTCGGACAACGATCGCTTCAAGAAGGAGTTCGAGAGCTGGGCGGGCAAGGAGCCCGAGCATCCGCTCATCGAAGGCATGCGTCAGGCTCCCGACGGCAAGTGGTACATCCCGGATCCGAACCGGCCTGGGAAGTATCTGGAAGTCGAAGAGAAGCCGAAGGAGAAGTGAGCTATGTCTGGCTCCAACAAGTTTGCGCCGTTCACCTACGACTCGCTGGACCCGAACCAGCGCCAGAAGCTCTTCGGCATGTTCGAAGAGAGCTACAGGAAGGAGACCGGCCAGGCGTGGAGCCAGCCCAAGTTCGAGTCCCGTGCCCAGAACTGGCACTTCTACGGCGACGAGGACGGGTTCGTGGCAGTCCGGCCTCAGCGCTCGGGCATGAAGAAGCTCGTCGGCGTCGCCGGATCCCCGAAGTCGATCATCAAGGGCGTCGACCAGCTGCAGCAGGAAGGCGGACCCATCTGGGGTGCCGTGTCGTCTCCGCTGGCCGCCATGGCCAAGAAGCGAGGCCTCATCGTTCCCCACCTGCACTTCGGGGGCCCGACGCTGATCAAACACGTGATCAACAACGTGCCCGCCAGCGTCTTCGGAGGCGTGCAGCCCAAGGTCCAGCCGGACGGCGGCATCGAGCTGGACTATCCGGACGTCGGCAAGGCCACCAAGTACCTCGTGGTGAACAAGGAGTACCTCAAGCAGCTGACCGGCATGCCTCAGGTCGCCCAGGCGATCAAGGGCAACAAGGTCGTCCAGACCTTCATGAAGCTGGTGGGTATGTGAGATGGCTGAAGATCCATTCAAGAAGGCTTTGAAGGCCTGGCACGGGTCTCCGGCCCAGTTCTCAGGCTTTGACGATCAACACATCGGGTCTGGAGAAGGCTCTCTGGAGGCCTGGGGCCACCACATCTCGGAGGACCGCGATCACGCCTTGAAGTACTCCTCGCTGCGTCCAGGGAGCCCTGGGTTCCTGTACGAGGTTGAAGCTCAGGTTGACCCTGACAAGATGATCCCGCTGCACACGCCGTTCGGAGACTTGGAAGAGCACCACCAAGAGCTGATCGAGCGGGCTTTGGGAACTCGGCCTCGCTCCAAGGACACCCTGTTTGACATTCAGGGCCATGTGGGAGCTGCCGAGCTCAGTCAGGCTTTGCATGAGGCAGGCGCCCACGGGTTTTCTTCCGACGACGGCACGCACGTCATCATAGACCCAACTCGTCTGAGGATCGTGTCGAAGACGAAGGTGCAACATGGTTGAGAAGATCCTCAAGGCGTGGCACGCAAGTCCCTATGACTTCGAGGCCTTCGAGCACCCGAAGAAGATCGCCGGCACCGGCCAGGGTGCCAGCATGTATGGCCGAGGCCTCTACGTCGCCGAGAACCCCAAGGTCTCCGGGCCTGGGGAGTCGGAGTACATGAAGGAGTTCTTGAACCACCCTTCTGTTCTGAACTACAACAATCTGACTTTGATGGGTATTCCTTTTCCTCAGTGGAGACACTACGGCCAAATCCCGATTGAAAAAAAGATCTTTGCCGAACGGGAAGGTTTGCCGAAGCGGTTTCACGCCAAACTGAACGGTCTTCTCACTACTTTGGAGAGCAGGGCTGGTAGAACCTACGCTGGAAATCTTTTGGCCTTGGCCCATGATCGTCTCGATCCCCAAGACGATAAAATCCTGTTGTCATTTTTGGAGAAACACGCGAAGTTGGATAGGACTAACTCGTCGTCGGGAGGCCCCTTCTCCTACGAAGCCAACGTCCACCTGACTCCGGAGACGATGTTGGATTGGGACAACCGTGTTCGCGATCATCATCCGGAGGTCAGAGACAAGATCCTGTCCGTACTGCGTGACAAGCCGCTTCCGTATGGCGAGACTTCTCATGACATTTACGGTGGATACACTGGACAGGGCATTTATCAGACTCTCACTCATCACCACGGCTCTGACTACGCTGCCTCCGAGGCTCTCTACAACGCTGGTATCCATGGGATCAGGTACAAGGACGGGGGAAGTCGGAACATTGAAGCAAAAGCAATTGCCATCTCTAATGGCGAGGAGTATTCAGAAGACGACAGGACTACACCAGGAGGACTTTTTGCGTTCTATACCAGAGGACTTCACCGAAACGGTAAACCGTCCAGCGGTGACGTAGTGGCTGACGCTATCGAAGATCTCTACCGAGCGGCAGGGAGATTTCCTGAGGGTAACGCGTCGAGGAAGAACCTGGAGATGGCGGCAGAATGGGCTGAAATCAATAAGCCATCTGTCGAAGTCCGGACCCCTTCTGCAACCTACAACTACGTCATCTTCCACCCCGACTTCGTGAAGGCAGTGGCTCAATACGACATTAAAGGGAATAAGGTCAAAGATCTTGGACCCGGCGTCCACCTGAAGGCGGTCGACCATGATCCCTTCGATGGAGAGAAGTAGGATGGCTGAAGACCCGTTCAAGAAGGCCCTGAAGGCTTGGCACGCCAGCCCGTACGACTTCGAGGAGTTCGGCCCGATCAGGGACGTCTCTGGGAAGGGCCAGGGCGCCGCCATGTATGGCCGAGGCCTCTATGTTGCCGAGAACCCTAAGGTCTCTGGGCCGGGGGAGTCGGAGTACATGAAGGAGTTCAGTTACCATCCCTACACGAGGCCAGAAAATCTCGGTGGTCTTTCTTTAGAGTCTTATCTAGGAGACTCTTATGAGGCGGCCGAAAACCGTCGCGGACTGGTTTCGTATCCAGGTCTAAAAGAGGAAAAGAAGCTCAACACTAGGCAACAGGACCTTTTGCATAGACTGATTGGGGAATACGTCCAGTCTGGAAAGTATCTAGGATACGGTAAGGATCTGCTAGGATTCATGAAAGACAAAGGTGCCTCAACTTCTTACATAAATCACATCAAGATTTTCTATAGTTTCGGTGAGGGAAAGGGACCTTTCTCCTACGAAGTCAACGTCCACCTGACCCCGGAGACGATGCTGGACTGGGATGAGACGTTTAATAATCATCACCCAATCGCCAAGAATGGGATCACTAAAGCATTCTCAAGTGTTCAAAAACTTCCCATGGATGCCGACGGTGAGCCCGGGGATGCAGCGCACGAAATGCTAAGACGCAATAAGAATGTGACTGGTTCAACAATCTACAACCTTCTAACTACGTACCACGGCTCCGATTATGCTGCTTCTGAGGCTCTCTACAACGCTGGCATCCACGGGATCAGGTACAAGGATGGGGGGAGTCGTAATATCTCTCCGATTATGAGGTTCGATGGCTTGAGTATACTACAGCACTTACAATCCACAACTAAGTCAGACGACCAGAAGAATGCGGTGGCTTTGTCGCAGTTCGTTGAGAGAACAACGAGCGGCTCTCTTCAGGATGCAATCGAAGCCGTGAAGCGCAACGCCGAATACAACCGCAAACGCGGCGAGACTTACTATGCCGACCGGGATGACAAATTGGCAAAGTGGGTAGAGGACAACAGTCACAGGATTAGCATCGCGGTCCCGAAACCTACCTACAACTATGTCATCTTTCATCCTGACTTCGTCGAGGCGGTGGCCCAGTACGACATCAAGGGGAACAAGGTCAAGGACCTGAGCCCTGGGGTGCATCTGAAGGCGGTCGACCACAACCCCTTCGAGGGGGAGAAGTAACATGTCCTCCCGGTTCCAGCGAGCGCTCCGGGCCTGGCACGGCTCGCCTCACGACTTCGAGGAGTTCAAGGACGAGGCCATCGGATCTGGCGAGGGCGCGCAGGTCTACGGACACGGGCACTACGTGGCTGAGCAGCCGGAGGTCGCCAGGTCATACCGGGACAACCTGACGATGAGCGACTACGATCCCAACCCGATCGTGCGGTACAACGGCATCGACCTGGTTGAGCTGGCACGCGAGAGCAAAAAGCCCAACAAGGATCGGTTCCGTCAGCTGCTCGGCCTCTCGGGGCTCGATCGAACCGGAGGTCTGCACGAGCCTCTGATCGAGGTGATTGAACACATGCTAGAAGCTAGTCAGCTTAATCACACAAACGTCACTCCAAAAGCTGCGTATGATTGGCTGCACGATGACACGAGCGAGTACTATTACGGTGATGAGGAAGGCCTCAAAGAGAACCAGAAGCGTCTCAAGCAAATCAAGCCAATCATCGACGTTGCTACTATGCATACCAAGGGCGACGTCAAACCGGGACGCCTCTACGAGGTGCACGTGGCGCTGGGCGACGACGAGATCCTGGATTGGGACAAGTCTGTAGGAGAGCACCACGAGAAGGTCATTAATGCACTTTCAAACATGAAGAAAAACAGGCCGATCGAGGCTGGAGATGGTTTGTCATCCAACCGCAAGCCTTATTCGCTCCGAGCTGGAGGGGCTGAGGTGTACCGTGAGATGGCCCAATACTACGGCCGAGCGCTGAAAAGTGATCCTCAAGCAGCTTCTAAAGCCCTTCTTGAGGCTGGTATCCGGGGCATCCGCTACCGCGATCAGCAGTCACGCCGTCCGTCGGTCGACCTGTACATGGATGGGGAGAAGATCGAGCCGTGGGACGGGACCAAGGAGCACCACCTGCATCGGGAAGCCGTAGACGAAGACTGGGGTCTAGCGTCTCAAGTCGCGGCGCTCCCCAGCGTGAGGGCTGGAACTGCCACGGATCTTGATGGATTGATCAAAAGGCTGGAAACGAACGACTTGGGGACATGGCTCCGAGAAAATAAACACCGTGTACAGCTGAAGCCGAACCGCGGTACATACAACTATGTGGTCTTCGACCCGAAGGACATCAAGGTGGTCCGCAAGTACGGTCGGAAAGACGAGCTGATCCAGGACTTCGGGCACGAGCCCGTGCACCTGACGAATGTTGAAGGAGATAACCAGAAGTGAGTCACCGCCACATGGCCCACTGGCTGGTCGCCAAGACCGCCAGGGAGATGGCCGAACAGCTCTACGAGGAGATGGCCTCGGACCAGACGACGGGCAACGCTTTCCGCGCCCGCCACCCGGACATGAAGGCCTGGGTCCAGTGGGTCCATGGGTCTCTGCTGCAACAGGCCCGTGAGGCTCTGGCCGGGATCCTTGGCAACCAGAGTCTCGCCATCTCTGAGGAGATGCGGGACAAGATCGCCGACGCTCTGATCAAGGACGCGAGTCTGCGTCGGACGAAGGACAATCGCGTCGTCAAGTTCAACTAAGGAGAAGCCGTAGTGTCTGAGTCCATGACCGAGAACCAGCCTGCCGAACAGGCTCCCCCACAAACTCAGGAGCCCCAGGGGACGACGCCGGAGACTCCGCCTGCTGCCGCACAGCCGACGGAGTCGAGGCCTTCCTGGGCCGCCCGTCGTATCCAGGATCTCGTGGCCGAGCGCAACAACCTGAGCCGGGGCTTCGAGGAGGCCAGGGCCAGGGCGGAAGCGGCCGAACGTCGCCTGGCCGAGCTCAACGGGCAGCAGCCCCCTGCCTCGCCACCGGCGTCTCAGCAGCCTCCTGCCACTGAGCAGCCTCCGAACCCGCCCACGGATCCGACAGACCCCAACTTCCGCCGGGTGGTGGACCAGCGGGCCGAGGAGCTGGTCCGCATCCGTGAGTTCAACGAGACCTGCAATCGGGTGTACGACGCCGGCTCGCGGGATTACTCCGACTTCACTGCGGCGATGTCCAGCTACACAGAGCTCGGCGGGATCAACCCGGTCCTGATCGAGGCTGTCATCATGGCTGACGTCGAGAACGCCCATCGGATCCTCTACGATCTGGCCAAGGACAAGGACAAGGCCTACGATCTGCTTCGGATGACGTCGCCCGTCAAGCTGGCCACCGAGGTCGCCAAGCTGGCCCGGAAGTACGAGAGGAAGCCGGATCCCAAGCCAGTGTCCAGGGCGCCGGCCCCGCCGGAGACTCTGCGTGCAGGTGCCGCGGCTCCTCCGGAGAAGAACCCGAACGAGATGACGACGGCTGAGTGGATGGCCTGGCGCAACAAGCAGAAGAAGGTCCGCTGACCGATGTCTGACAGTGACTTCACCCGGGCCCTTAAGGCGTGGCATGGCTCTCCTCACGACTTCGAGGAGTTCCGCAACGAGGCGATCGGCTCGGGTGAAGGCACTGAATGGCGTGGTGGCTATGGCATTCGAGGCCACGGCCACTACGTCGCTGAGGAGAGGAAGGTTGCGGAGTCGTATCGGGACTCTCTGACTCGAAGGAGAGCTCCGCCGTCGGATCACAGCTACATGTTCAACGGCGTTCGCAATAACAGCAGCGTCGACGGCTTCAGTGATTTTTTGGGGTGGCTCTATAATGTCCGCGACTGGGAACGCCGGGTGAAACAATCGAAGGCCATGATTGGGCCTTCGACCGGTGAAAAGACCAAGGAAATTGTCAAACAACAAAGTGACGAGCTGAAAAATGCCCTCGCCGATCTTCATAAGCAGGCAATCGGACTCCACAACACTCCGGAGCTGATGGATCTGAGCTTGGACCAGATCCAACATTTGATCGACGTCGACAATGATATGCGTGATCCATATTCTGGTGGTAATCCAGAACTTGCTTTGACTATTAGCACGCGCCGCCGCAAGGAGAAAGCTTCGCGCAACTATCGGGACGGGATTGGCTCGGCCGACAACGTTCGGGCTGAACACGACGCTGCCGAGAAGGCCTACGGCGTCCTCCTTCCCGTCGTCCAGAAGATGGAGCCTGCGAAGCCCCAGCAACTTGAGGGGCGGTTGTACGAGCTGAACCTCAACCTGGGCGAGCATGAGCTGCTGGACTGGGATGCGCCTCTTCAAGACCACCACGATGAGGCGCTTTCCAAGATCCTCAACATTCCAGAGGTTGATGACGCCACCCATTTTGAAAACGAAGACGAGAATACCCACGGTTGGGAGTCGATAGGCGGCCAACCTAAGCTGCATCCAGAGTACTCTACCGGCCAGGAGGTCTACAATCATCTTGTAAACGAAACCGGTTCAGCCATCAAGGCCTCGAACCGCCTGCTCGAGCACGACGTCAAGGGGATCAGGTACAAGGATCAGGGGAGTCGGAACTTCTCTCCAGCTGACGTAAAAGTGGCAATCGACGGAAAACCCGTCGACACGGGGGGAAAACCGCACTACGCACCCAACGCACCTGAGCAGTATGCCCATCTGCTCAAGGTGACTATGGATGGAATGGGGATGCGATCTCTCCAAGAAGCGTCTGATCACTACAAAAAGATCGCCGACGACTGGTTTGCCAATCCAGGCAATGGCAACAAAGACTATATCTACGAGTCGTACCGCAACATGGCTGACTGGTATGAGAAGAACAAGGACCGGGTCAGCCTGCAAGAACCAAAGCCAACCTACAACTACGTCATCTTCGATCCCACTGCCATCAAGATCATGCGCAAGCTGGGAATGAAGGGCGAGACGGTGAAGGATTTCACCGACACGGGCGTTCATGTGAAGCCCGTGAGCCACGATCCGTTCAAGGAATGAAAAACGGGCGGCCGAAGCCGCCCATCTTTCTCACTTGCCTGGAGGATCCAGATCCAGGGTGAAGGTCTTGTCGTCCAGGACGCAAGGGTTGTAGACGTCCGACAATGCGTCGTACCTCTTCCCGTCGTCCAGCGAGACCAGGACCAGGGCATCTGCCATCTTCGGATCGGCAGCCACGGCCTTCTCCAGTGCCCACATCAGCTCTCTGACAGTCATCGCGTTCTCCTCGATCGGCCGTCCTCAGCAGGGCGGCAAGGTCATCATAGCACGTTGGCCGCTGATGTACATAGATATTTTCTATCTGTGGCGAAAAATGATGTTTACACTCGAAACGCGTCGTGGTAAGGGGCTATTGTGGACTAGCCGGGTCGCGATCCGGCTCACCAAGACGCGGACAAGCCCGTCACCAGCTTGGACTCGGGCACCGAGCACCCCCGGATCGTGGCACCGGGTCAACAACCACGTGCCGGCCCGTCATCTGCTTGGACACGGGCGCCAAGCGAACCTGGACCCACCCGTCCGGCTCGTGAAGCCGCCAACCCAAGGAGAGAGTAGTGGCCAACCAGCTGCTTACGCTCAACGAAATCACTCGTGAGGCGATCCGCCTCTGGAAGAACAGCAACGCGTTCCTCCAGAACGTCGACACCCAGTACGACGACTCCTTCGCCCAGACCGGCGCCAAGATCGGCACCAGCCTGCGCATCCGACTGCCGTCGGACTTCGTCGTGCGCTCTGGCCCCGGCGCCCAGCCGCAGGACACCCAGGAGCAGAACACCACCCTCGTGGTCTCCACCCAGAAGGGCGTCGACGTCAACTTCTCGTCCCTCGAGCGCACGATGTCGCTGGACGATTACAGCCGTCGCGTCATGGCGCCTGCCATCAACAACCTGACCGGCTCCGTCGCCGCGGATCTGATGTCCGGCTCGAAGGCCGGCATCTGCAACGCCGTCGCCAACTTCGACCTGTCCAACAACATCCTGAACCCCGTCGCGCGCACCTTCCTCGACGCCGGCGCGACGCTGGACACGCAGTCTGCGCCCCGCATGGAGCGCAAGATCATGAACGACCCGTACACCGAGGCCCGCGTGGTCGCCTCGCTGGCCGGGCTGTTCAACCCGTCGGCGAAGATCAGCGAGCAGTACACCTCCGCTCAGATGAAGGAGGCGCTCGGCTTCCAGTGGTACATGGACCAGACGGTCACGAAGCAGACGTCGGGCTCCTTCACGACCGGCACGGTCAACGGCGCCGGCCAGACTGGCCTGTCGCTTGTGATCAACGCTGCAGGCGGCACGCTGAACGTCGGCGACATCATCACCATCGCTGGCGTGAACGCGGTCAACCGCATCACCAAGGAGACGACCGGCCAGCTGCGCCAGTTCGTCGTCACTGCGCCGGTGCTCGCGGGCGCCACCACCATCTCCCTCTATCCGGCGATCGTCCCGCCGGTCGGTGGCCAGCCTGTCCAGTTCCAGACCGTTACGGCTTCGCCGGCGAATGGGGCCACGATCACGCCGTTCTTCAACGCGGGCGTGACCTACCGGCGCAACTTCGCCTACATGCCGGAGGCCTGCACGATGGCCACGGCGGACCTGGAGCTGCCCAAGGGCGTCCACGAAGCTGCGCGCGACAGCTTCGACGGCATCTCCATGCGCATGGTGACGGCGTACAACGTCGCCACCGACCAGTTCATCACCCGTCTGGACATCCTCTATGGATACCTGTGGGTGAGGCCGGAGTGGGCCGTCGTCGTCGCAGACGCGCTGTAGTCATGGGCGGCGTGAGCCGCGTCTGACTACGGTCCACGGGCGGCGATCGGATACGGCTGCCGGTCGCCGCCCTCCCACATTCAGCCGAGGATCCATGACCATGGCAGGACAGAAGGGCACGCGCACGTTCGCGGGCGTCTACGAGCTGATGGAGTTCCCGCCGTACGAGTACCGGGAATATCCGAAGATGATCACGGTCGGCGACGAGATGATCACCGTGAACAACAAGGTGGAAGAGGACGAGGCGCTCGGCAACCAGGCCGAAGAGCCGGCCGACGAGACCACCAACGTCAACGTCGAGGTCCACGGCCGCCGCCGTCGGAGCGCCTGACCATGACCCCACTGGACATCATCACGCTGGCTCTGCGCAGGTCCAGGGTGCTCGGCGTCGGACAGACTGTGTCCGATGACGACGCTGACGTCGCTCTGCGCGAGCTCAACTTGATGCTGTCCCAGTGGGCTCGGCAGAGATACATGGTCTACCGCACGGTCGATCTGGCCAAGATCGCCACCGGAGCTCAGACCTACACGGTCGGCCCCGGTGGCGATTTCGACATCGAGATCCGACCCGACATCCTCGAGAGCGCGTTCCTGAGGCAGTTCCCTGCGGCGCCTATCGTCGTATCAGGCCCGGCAGTTCCGGTTGTCCCGACGTCATCTCCGTTCTTCTGGCAGGCTTCAGAGGCAGGCACCCTGACCGTTACCGGAGGTTCTGGAGTGAGCCTTCAGTTCTCCGACGCTTCCGAAGATCCGACCTACGTCGCGGCCACGTCTCCCGTGACTGTGGATACTGACGACGGCGTTTTGGTCACGTACGTCGACGCACCGACGATCACGTTCACTCCGGCTGCCACGACGACCGTTCCTGCCCCTGTGCCGTCGAACGCCGTGGACTACCACCTGGAGATCCTCCACTCCCGCGAGGACTACAACCGGATCGTGTTGAAGGGGCTTCAGACCTTCACCTATCTGGTGTTCTACGACCCGTCTTGGCCGATGGGAACGCTGTATCCGTACCCGTTCCCTCCAGCCGGCGGGAGCTACGAGCTTCATATCACCGCCAAGATGCCACTGGTCAGCTTCACCAGCCTGGCTCAGGACGTCAACCTGCCGGGGGAGTACGAGGCTGCCATGGTTTCCAACCTGGCAGTGATCCTCAGGAACACGATCGCAGGACTTGCTCCAGATCCAGCGCTCAGCGCGATGGCCAAGGACGCCAAGGAGATCATCCGTGGAACAGCAGCAGCCATCCCCCGGCTCGTGCTCCCTGGGGGTATCCGCAGGCGCGTCGGAGCCTACAACGTCTACTCTGATCAGGGACGATGAAGAGGCTCAGATCCAAAAGCTGGTGGATGACTACATGGAAGCGATGGCAGTCTGGGCGGGCAAGGACCTTCCGCCGAAGACATAGGGGACGTTAGATGGTCAAGATTGCTCTCACTGGAGGGGCTTACGAAGCGCGAAGCATCATTGCCGATGCCCAGCGCTGCGTGAACCTGTACCCTGAGAACAACCCTCAGGGCGCGTCGTCTCCCTTCACCTACTACCCGACCCCTGGCCTGCGCAAGCTGGTGCGCGCTGGTGAAGGCGCAGTCCCGTGGCGCGGTCTCTACTCTGCTTCCAATGGAGTCAACTTCGGGGTCGCCGGTCGGACCGTCTATTCCATCTCTGACTCTTGGGTGCTTACCAGTCTCGGCAGCATCGAGTCCGATGACACCCAGGTGTCTATGATCGACAATGGCACGACTCTCTTCATCGTCGACGGCACCGCCAAGGCCTGGAAGGTCGATCTGGCCACGATGGCATTCAGCCAGCTGGTCGACGGGACCGGACTGTTCCTGGGTGCTAGCTCGGTTGCCTACCTCGACTCGTTCGTGCTGTTCAATCGTCCTGGCACGAAGATCTTCATCTCGACTCTGTCGGCCTCAGACACGTTCGACGGCACCTACTTCGCCCAGAAGACCACGTCTCCTGATCTGCTCAAGGCGGTTGCCACCAAGCAGCAGGAGATCTGGTTGATCGGCGACGTGACGTCGGAGGTCTGGTACAACGTCGGCGAGTCCGGGTTCCCGTTCCAGAGAATGCCTGGCATCCTTGTCGAGTTCGGGACGGTGGCTCCCGACTCGATCGCCAGAGAGACCAACGGCCTGTACTGGCTGGCGAAGAACCGCCAGGGAGACCTGATGGTGGTCAGGGCCGAGCAGTACCAGCCTGAGCGGATCTCGACCTACGCCATCGAAGCTGCCATCGGCGGCTACAGTGTTGTGGACGACGCCATCGGGACGACGTACCTGATGGATGGTCACATGTTCTACGAGCTGACCTTCCCGACTGAGGGAAAGACGTGGGTCTACGATCACACGGAGAAGCTCTGGCACGAGAAGGCGTACCTTGATCCTGTGACTGGCACGTTGGGACGCTCGCGCGTCAACTGTCACGCCTTCATGAACGGCACCCACGTCGTTGGCGACTATGAGTCCGGCTGGCTGTACGAGATGGCTATGGGGATCTACACAGACTTCGATGGTCCCGTGGTTCGCATCCGGTCGTTCCCCCATCTCGGCGCTGAAGGCAAGCGCACGATCTTCAACCAGTTCCTCGCTGATTTGCAGATCGGTGAAGGAGATCTTGAAGTCACTCTTCGTTGGAGCGACACACGAGGACGAACCTGGGGGACGCCGGTGAAGAAGGTGGCTGGAAGTCCGGCCAACTTCCTCGCAGTCCTCAACTGGTGGAACCTGGGCATGGCTCGGGATAAGGTGTTCGAGTTGTCCTGGTCGTCACCGACCAAGACCGCTCTTCAGGGAGCATTCATCGACATCGGAGTGGCTGAGACATGAGCGGTTCAAACCCTCAAGGCTTTCCGCTTCTCAACTCGCCGTTGGTGGATCCGCGGACCGGAGGGCCGTCTCGCCACTGGATCCAGTTCTTCATGACTTTGTGGCGCCGCACGGGATCCGGTCCCGGCGAAGAGCCGGCCGTTCTCCCTGTCCTGGAGGCCCTGGCTTTCGAGGAAGATGCCTTCGCCCAGGACCAACTCAGCCTGTTGTCCGGGGAAACCGAGGAGACACCGCAACCGGAACTTCCGATCGAGGCCGACGACGGCATTCCTGAGCCGAACTTCCAGGACATCCTGAACGACGCCTATGAAAAGTCTCACCCAATCATCGGGTATCTCGACCTGGATGACAACGACGTTCCGGTCGTGTCGCCCATCGACCAGCCTGTCGTCGGGGCCTCGCCGTTCTCGTACGTGAGCCCTCGTCGTCAGCTGGTAGTCGTGTCTGGGGGTACCGTGGCAACGGTCGAGCTGAGCCGAGACGGCTCGATCTTCTTCAACGTCGGCCTGACTTCAGGGGCCTTCGTGCTTGGCACTGGTGACACTCTTCGACTGACGTACACCGTCGCCCCCACGGCGTTCGTGACATTTCCTTTCTGAAAGGACCCATGACATGACCATCACTCCCGCAGCCCTGCAGCCCGGGGTCTCCTTGACCAACGCGGCTGCCTCGATCTACACGACGCCGGCTAACGGCCAGGCCGTGATCCGTCGCGCGGTGTTCACCAACCACGACTCGAGCCCGCACGTCATCACTGTCCATCGGGTGCCGAGCGGCGGCAGCGTGTTGACGGCCAACATGCTGATCGACGCTCGACGGCTGACGCCTGGAGAGAGCTACGTCTCGCCTGAGCTCGCCAACATGGTGCTCGACGCTGGCGACTCGATCCAGGCCTTCGCCGACGCCAACTCCGTCGTGAACGCTTTCATGTCGGGGTACACGCTGTGAACGGCCCGCTTGCCAAGCTGGCAGACGTCAACGGCGTGCTGCTGGCCATGCTCCAGGATGCCGTCCGTCTCCACCGCGGGGAGTTCGGAGTCGTTGACATGCGCGAGTCCTTCGAGGGGACCCCGCATGGTGATACGGAGACCATCTATCTGCGGGCGCCGCCGTGGCCGTTCGGCAACGTCGCTCAGCTGCAGGACGAGGTCCGGGTCGTCAACTGGCCGGTCCTTCAGCTCGAGCAGCGGTTCGGTGACGGGCTTCAGGCCCTTCAACACATTTCAGGCCTGGCGATGGCTCGCGCCATGCTGGTCAAGCTGAAGCCTGGGGGCCAGGTGAAGCCGCACGTGGATGAGGGGCTGTACGCATCATGCACGGAACGGTTCCACTACGTCGTCGAGACCAATACCGGCGCCGTCTACAGTGTGGATGGGGTCGACGAGCACCTGCCCGTCGGGACTCTCTGGTGGTTCGACAAGACGAAGGAACACTGGGCTTTCAACAACGGTCAGACAGACCGCATCCACCTGATCTTCGACGGGTGGAAGGTGCCGTGATCATCTTCGCATCCGAGTCGTTCAAGGGCATCAGGAGAGAGGCGAAGCCTCTCTTCTTTGCCCATTGGCGCGAGGTGTGCCACGATCCCGAGTTCCTCAAGCTGGATCCCGACTGGGAGACCTTCGACGCGCTTGAAGACCACGGGCTCGTGCACACCATCACGGCTCGGGACGGCGCCAGACTCGTCGGCTATATCGTGTTCATTCTCCAGCCGCTCCTGCACTACAAGGCGGTCCGATGTGCGCTGGAGGATGCGCATTATCTCATGCCTGGGTACAGGCAGGGGTGGAACGGCTTGAACATGTTCCGCTTTGCCGAAGAAGAGCTGAAGAAGCTTGGCGTGCACGTGATCAAGATCCACACCAAGTCGGCCCTCGACAAGGGTCCGGTGTTCAAGCGGCTCGGTTACTCGCTGACCGAGCACAACTACATGAAGAGGATCGCCTGACATGGTTGCTGCAGCAGGCATCTC
>FUIF01012894.1_pt1 | contig 16021 bp, 23 predicted proteins | sample 1003461 | NCBI WGS metagenome assembly FUIF01 (sample SAMEA80401918, study PRJEB19352) | marine metagenome | reverse complement strand
CTACAGGCGCGCCTGTAGTTCCAAACTTACCCGCGCAACTAAAATATTTGTTTGCCCCGGAAAATATAGCAACCAGTGCGGTCACAGTTGCTAGCCTAAACGCGCGAATAGGTTATCCTTTTGCACCAAGCAACGTAATAACTGGTGCGCCTGTGATGGCGGGCCGGTGGCAGTGGGTTGTGCAGCCTAATGATACGCAAAACTGGACTGACGTTTCTAGCGTTAGCGATACGTGGACTGATGTACCAGAAGTGACCGATGTATGGAGCGACGCAGCATGACCAACCAGATCATAAACGATATCGCAGAAAGCCAAATTGGCGTTGTGGAATGGGGCGAGGGCAGCAATCCTGCCGTCGTTAAGTACTATGAAGAGTCGGGTCATGCTGAGGTGCAGGACGACGCGACGCCATGGTGCGCTGCTTTTGTTGGATCTGTCCTAAGCCGTGCTGGCGTTCAGCCTACTGGCTCTCTCTTGGCCCGCAGTTATGAAAAGTGGGGCACAAAAATTGCCTCGCTGAACGAAGCTCAAAAAGGCGACGTTATTGTAATCTCGCGCGGCACAAAGTCTTGGCAGGGCCATGTAGGTTTCTACGCCGGGCATGACGTTAACAACATTCACATTCTGGGCGGCAACCAGGGCGATAGCGTTTGTGTCGCTAATTATGCTCGCAGCCGGTTGGTCGCCATTAGGCGCGCCCCGCAACCTAAAACAAAAATGGCTCAATCAAAAACACTGGGTGCATCTCAGGTTGCTAAGTTGGCCGCCACCGCAACTCCGATTGTTGGCGCAGTAGGCGGTATGCCGTGGCAGAACCTAGCTATTGTTGGCGGCCTGTCTGTAATTGTTTTGATCGCAACGGGCATCATTGACATCGAGCGCATCAAAAAGTGGAAAGCTGGCGTCAAGTGAGTTTCCTGCTCGCATTAGTACCTGCACGCATCAAGTTTTATATAGCGGCGTGTAGTGCTATAGTCGCCGCATTCGTTGGCGTTTATTTGCTTGGACGCCGCGACCAGCAGATTAAAGACGAGCATGAGGACTTGGTGGAATATGGCGAGACTAGGGCGTCTATTGATGAAGCGCTGCAAGACGCACCTAATACTGCTGACGATGCTCGCCAGTGGTTGCGTCAGCGCGGCGAGTAGCCCTGCGGTCTGCGACGCTACACAAGTGTTGCGAAAAGATCACGCAAGCGCTTTGGCCAAGGACGGTGGGGATAATAGCGTCATAACGGGCGCACGTTTAATTGCCGCGCTAGACGCGGGATGCAAAGAGGCAAAGTAAATGGCGACGGCAACTACAAATGGTTGGTTTGACTTACCCGCAGTTGGCGGCGACAGCGGAACCTGGGGCGACACTCTAAACGCTAACTGGACAGCTTTGGACACTCTTCTAGGCACTAACGCTTCAGGCTTAGTCGCGGCTGACTTTGTTAAACTTGCAGGCGTTACGTCTAGTGCTGCTGAGCTAAACATTTTGGACGGCGTAACCGCCACAGCGGCTGAGATCAACCGGGTTGATGGCCTGACAAAAGACCTCAGCTTCCTTAACGCCGTGACGGCAGACTCAACGGAAATCAATAAGCTGGATGGGCTAACTGCAACTACCGCAGAGCTTAATTTTATTGATGGTGTAACCTCTGCTATCCAGACGCAAATTGACGGCAAAACTGCTCTTGCAGACATTCCGACGCAAAACGATGCAACTTGGCAGGCAGGCACAGATACAACTGAGTCTCTTATTACCGCCGAAAAATTTGTAAATAATAGCTACACATACAGGTCAACGTTGCCGACCGGAGGCATAGACCTAGTGTCTGGTCTTCAGGTGCGTTGGGGCAGGCAGACGTCAACTCTCGATACGGCAGAGGTGTTTACCTACACTAGCGCGTTTACCACAAATACAAGTGTCGTAATGACTCAAATGAGAGCGGCTAACCAAGAGAGGGCACTAAGCGTAACCACACAGGATGCTAACGGATTTACCATCGACAGGGATAGCGGCATCGATGGCAGCCAAAACTTCTTTTATCTAGCCATAGGCAAGTAACTCATGCCTTTAATCCCAATCGAACTGCCGCCAGGCTTAAAAGATAACGGCACAGACTTGCAGGCGCGTGGGCGATGGAATGACGCAAACCTAGTGCGCTGGCGTGAGGGCGTTATGTCGCCAGTTGGCGGCTGGACTGAGCGCACCACGACTGGCGTCAGCACAAGCGCACCGCCACGCGGCGCTGTCGCATGGCAGGATAATAGCGGCGACCGGCGCGTAGCATTTGGCTCGTTTGACAAGCTCTATGCGATGACGTCTGGTAACGTGATCTCTGACATCACGCCAACTAGCTTTACGCCTGGGCGTGAGGACGCAGTTGTTAACACTGGGTATGGCGGAAGCACATATGACACTGGGATTTACGGGCAGGCGCGACCAGACGACGGCGTATACCTAGAGGCAACCGCTTGGTCTTTGGACAACTATGGCCAAGATTTGGTCGGGTGTTCTAGCGAAGATGGTAAAATAGTTAAGTGGCCTCGCACTGGTGTTGCGGCGGCTATTTCGGGCGCGCCTACTGACTGTAGCGGGCTGGTCGTCACTGAAGAGCGTTTTATTTTTGCGCTGGGCGCTGGAGGCGACAGCCGCAAAGTCCAGTGGTGCGACTTCGAGGATGACACAACTTGGGCGCCTGCCTCTACTAACCAAGCAGGCAGCCAGATCCTGCAGTCTTCTGGCTCAATCATGCTTGGAGTGTCGGCTCGCGGGCAGACGTTAATCATTACTGAGATTGATGCGCATAGAGCTTTGTATGCTGGCCCGCCGCTTGTTTATCAGTTTGAAAAGGTCGGGTCGGCCTGTGGCGCTATTTCTCGCAAATGCGCGGTAGACACTGAGGCCGGGGTTTTCTGGATGGGGCAGAAATCTTTCTTCTTCTTCAACGGCAGTACGGTTCAAACGGTGCCGTGTGAAATCCGCGACCGCATATTCCTGAACATGAATAACCAGCAGAAGAGCAAAATCTGGGCCATGGCGGTGTCAGAGGCAAACGAAGTCTGGTGGTTCTACCCGTCTGCTGGCTCTAGCGAAATAGATCAGTATGTCTCTTACAATTTCGAAGAAAACCACTGGTCTGCCGGTGGTCTGGCTAGGTCTGCTGGCGTTGACCGAGGCGTGTTCGAATACCCGATTATGTTCGAGCCTGAAGACGCAGAAATCTATGATCACGAAGTAGGCTACAACTACGACAGCGCTACGATCTTTGCCGAAAGCGGGCCAATCTATGATGGCTCCGGCGAAAGGCTTCTCAATGTGAAAAGCATTATTCCCGATGAGCGCGCTCAGGGTGATGTAAGCCTGACGTTCAAGTCCCGGAATTACCCCAACTCTACCGAGGCAAGCCACGGTCCTTACGCTCTGACCAACCCTACTAGCGTGCGGTTCCAAGGGCGTCAGGTGCGGATGCGTGTTGAGGGCGCGAAAGCCACAGAATGGCGCGTCGGCGTATTCCGAGCTGATGTATCGCAGGCTGGTAAGCGAGGATGACATCGCCTAGCCCTCCACCGGTTGGCGGTGATTGGACATCGTGGGCACGTCAGATTAATGCTTTTTTGGTCCGACGCCTCCCGCGATTGCAGTTTTTCTCAACAGGCGACCCTGCAACCGAAAACGGAATTATGCAGTGGGACGAGGCAAACGGTCACCCAGTTGTTAGCTATAACAACGAGTGGCGTCAGATCGTTATGTCTGGCGGGTTCTTCCATGGCTCCATAGACGCCGACGTAACGGCAGCAGCCGCAGATACGGCATACGCACTGACCTTTACTGACAATGGATCGAGCCGCGTCTCTCGCGGGACGCCAACGTCTCGTATCGTGTTTTCTGAAGCTGGCGAATATGTGCTTTCGTTTTCTGCGCAGATCGCAAGCACTAGTGCCAGCACTGTTAACTTCTACTTTTGGCCCAAAAAGAACGGCACCAACGTAGAAAAGCAGACAATGATCGCGGCCTTACATCAAAACAATGCGACGACTATTATCACACGCACCGCTGTTTTGACGCTAGCGGCCAATGATTACATTGAAGCGTTTTGGGCAGTTGATGACACTTCTGGCTTCCTAGACGCCTCGGCTGCTACATCATTCTCGCCCGCAGCGCCTGCGGCGACGATCTCAATAGCGCGAATACATGAGTAAGATGACAGACACGCAGAATAGTGATAATTTGCCTGTGATTGTTGGGCATCTTCCAGCAGAAAGATTGAACGAAGCGTGGGCAGCAGTAGCTCCGCTTTTGCGACTATCGCAAATGCGCGTCGCAGACGACGAAAGTCTTGATGACATCCGGGACAATATTGCTAGCGAGCGTTCGCAACTTTGGCTGGCGATAGTTGGCCAAGACATCCGAGGCGCTATTGTCGTTACGCAGATAAAAAAGCGGAAGCGCTCAATGTTGGTCATAGAGCATTTAAGCGGCAGGCTCGGTCACACTTGGATAGCAGACGCATTTGGCAAGTTGCGTGAGGGTGCGATTGGCGCAGGGCTTGCAGGAATAGAGATCGACGCACGGCCAGGCTGGCCAAGATACATAAAGCGCTTAGAGCGCTTGGAACGTGGAAAAGAAAAACCAACGGCTGCGCCGGTTATTCGCGAAATCAGCCGCAGGTATGAGATGGAGTTGTAACGATGGGCGCATCCAAGCAGAAAACTGAAACGGAACTCCCGGAGTTTCAGCAGAAGTTTCTTGAAGAAACAGTCATTCCGGCTGCTAAGGATATTTTTGCGACGCCGTTTACGCCGTATGAGGATGATCGCGTTGCAGGTCTTGACCCGCGCTATGATGAGGCAACCGACATCTATCGGGGCTTCCGAGACGAAGACGCTTACAGCCCTGATGTATTCGGGTCGCGAGTGGAAGCCAATCTGGCAAACTTGGGAACAAATGTTGATCCATATCTAGCGGCTCAGCAGCGGCAGTTTGATATTGCCCGGACCCAGCAGGAGGCTGACTTGGTTCGCAGCGGTGCTTTCGGCAATGAGCGCCGAGGGCTTGTGGAGGCGGAGCAAGCAGCCGCTGAAAACATTGCTCGCGAGCAGATGGTAGAGGGCTTCCGGCAGCAGGATCTTAACCGCGCCATGGGTCTAACACAGCAGCAGATCGCTTCTGAGCAGGCACTGGCTGGGCAGGCTGCTGGAGGCTTGACTCAACTTGGCCAAGTCGGAACCCTGCAAGATCAGCTTGTACTCGATGCTCAGGTTGAAGATTTCCAACGCAGAGTCAACTACCCCATGCAAGCGTTTGGCGTTTTGCCAGCGGCTGCGGGCACTATTCCGGGCGGCCTTGGCACTTCAACGCAAACCTCTCGCCCTGGCTTTGGGAGCTACTTGTCTTCGGGTGCTAGTATTGCTGGCCTGTTCGCTGGATCAGACGTTCGCCTCAAGTCAAACATTGAGCGCACGGGCAATCACAAAGGCGTTAACTATTATCGCTGGACGTGGAATGACGAGGCCAAGCGCATTGGCGTGGACAGCCACCCGACATCTGGCGTCATGGCGCATGAGCTTTCCAGCACTCACCCGCATTTGGTCACTGCTGGCCAGGATGGTTACTTGCGAGTTAACTATGACGGCCTGCACCGTGAGCAGATGGAGTCAGCGTAATGGTTGAGCTTGCCGAGGGCATCAGGAGTGCTGCTAGGGAGATGGGGGTAGACCCAGTCGATCTGGCCACGATTATCTCATACGAAACTGCCGGAACGCTTAACCCGCAAAAACGCGGGCCGACGACAAAAAAGTATGGCGTTCATCGCGGCCTGATCCAGTTTGGGGAGCCTCAAGCAGAACTGTATGGCGCAGACTTTTCCAGCAAAGAAAAAGCGTTGGGGTCTCAGCTTGGGCCTGACGGTGCAATTGTAAAATATTTCAAGGGCAACGGCATTGAGCCGGGCATGGGTCTCTTGGACATGTACAGCATTGTAAATGCTGGAAAGCCGGGCAGATACAATGCCAGAGACGAAGCGGCAGGTGGAGCGCCCGGCACTGTTCGTGAAAAAGTAGAAAATCAGATGGGCGGCCACCGCGTTAAAGCGGTTAAGTTGATGAGCGATGACAGCCCTCCGTCCGAGTCTCCTATGCCTATGCCAAGGCCGGGGAATGCCCCAACCGGCCTGCTCAACATGGCAGGCGCAACGCCGCCAGCAGGCAGCCCCGCGATGGCTGTTCTAGGCGGCGGCGCCACGTCTGAGGGCACCTCTCTGGACCGGTTGGGCGCGCCTAAAGTGAACACTACCAAGGCTCGCGCCCCAGCCCGAATGCCAACACAAATGCCAGATCAGGCGTCTTTGGCAAAACGAATGATGTTAGCACTGAGCGGTCGTCAGTCGCCGCTTCAGCAAGCGCGAGCAGGAATGCTGCTTCGCGGTCTGACAGCGCCTAAACGATAGGAGGTTACAATGGGTATTTTTGATGACATTTCCAACTTTGGCGGGGATTTGCAGCGCCAATTCCAAGCGGCTCTTGATCAAGCGCGAGTGCCGCCTGGGCCAGCGTTTGATCCCAAGCGTGCTGTTTTGCGGCAAAAAGCAGAGGCGCGCCAGAGGCAGGCAGAGGCCGAGAGGCTAAGAGCCGCTCGCGCTAGAGAGCAGAACCAAGCAATTATTTCTGGTCTTGACTACTCTGTGCCTTTTTCGGCTCCAGGGTCTGTTGAGGAAGTTATTGCGCGGGCACAAGTTGACTCTAGGCCACCCTATCTGCGTGACCCCTCTAAGGTTAGGCCAACGTCGCTATTTGATGAGATGCGCAAGAGAGAGGCTGAAGAGCAAAAGCAGCCCACCATTAATTTTGCCGACTTAGATTCATCTGACATTAGGGCTGCGGAAGCAGCGCGACTTGCGGCTGCGAATGAAGCCAGCAACGATTTTGTAACCCCAATCCCATTCGCCCCATCTGCCACGGGTATTGTTGACAGTGAGATGGGGATTCTTGAGGCAGCGCAGCGAGCGGCAGACCAAGTCAGGATTGCATCTAGCATGGACTATGGGTTGCAAACTAGCCAAGCCTCGCCGTCTGCTGATCTGACACCATCGCCTAGCCCAGCGCCACGGCCAACCGGCTTTAGCGCTCCGTTCAAAGATGTCTTCGTTGAGCCATCTACCTCAGGCGGAAGACAAGTTAACTTAGGCGGAGGGCAAGTTACCTCAGGTGGAGGGCCAGCGCCGTCAACACAAGCCACGGCCTCAGCAAGGGTGATCGTGCCACAGACGCGCGACGAGCAGCTTGAGGCATACGAAAACTTTGGGAAGAACATCCCCGGCACAATCGACATTGGCGCGCAGTCGTTTAAGATTGCAGGACCAAGCGACATTGGCCAGAGAGCTACGGTTCCTATTCCGGGAGCAGGCGCGGGGCAGATGCGCCCTGCGGCTGCTGTAGCTAACCTTGCCGCGCCAGGTTCTGCGGGCATAGCAACGAAAGTAGCTAACAAATTTGGCATCCCTACAAGTCTTGTGGCTTCTGAAGCTTCGCTCGACGGGCCTGTGCCCGAAACTCTGATGAACACCGTCACACCCACCGCCGCAGCTCCTGCACAAGATGGCAACGGATTTTTCTCGAATCTGCTTAAAGGCAGTGTTTTTGACAGCGAAAGCCCGCTAACCCGCCAGCAGCGGATTATGCTGGGCGTTGCTGCTCTAAAGGATGCGGGCAACGCTCTTGAGGGCAAGGGCACCAATTTCTTTGGCAAGACGCAGCAAGGAATCCAGGACGCGCGTCAAAGCGCTTCTGACCGTCAGTTTAAATTTTTGTCAGCAGGCTCGCCTTGCGCGCGAATCAGCGGCGGTAGAACGCAGTAAAATTAACGCTTTTTCGACAGAACCGCAGCGTCAGAACGCAGAGCGCGCCGCAAGGGAATTTGAAAATCTTGCTGAACTTTATATGGCTCAGTCAGGGTTTGTTCCTCAGCAGGCGGCAGCCGCTGCTGCAACCCCTGCTGCGCCCTCTGTCGCAGGCGCTCCGACGCAAAGCGCTCCAGCCGCATCTGGTCAGGATCGTGCTGTCGGGTTGGCAAGGCAGGTGCTTGCGGGGCAAATCCCAGGCAGCAGGGAAGACAGAGAAGCCGCCCAGAAATTTATATCACAAAATGCTGGCAGCTCTTTTCTTTCGTTTGAGGAAGCGGCAGCGGCCAATGACCGTTTAGGCGAATATAATGGTACGTTAGCGAGAGCTAGCGCAGAAATTGACTCGTCTCAGCTCGAAATTGACAAAATAGACAGAGCAATTGAGCTTGCGCCTACAGGTGGAGGCTATAGAGCCGCGTTTGCTACCATTTTTGAGACTGACGCAAGGGAGTTAGCCGAGCAATTAAAGTCGATAAAAGCAAGCATAGCCTTTAGCGCGCTTCAAAAAATGAGAGAACTCAGCCCGACTGGCGGCGCACTAGGCAACGTGAGCAACCAAGAGCTTCTGCTACTTCAGAATTCGCTTCTCCCCCTCGATCAAGGCGCAGACGACGAAGTTCTAATTGAAAATCTTAAGGGTGTTAAGGATCTCTACCAAGACGTAATCAGGAAAATATATGTAACCAACGACGGCGAATACAACCAAGAGGCTATTGATGCGTTTGGCGAAGCCCCACCGTGGTTACGGAAAGAGATGAACAAGCCAAGAGATGAGACCGAGTTTGGCGTCGGCTCAAACAGTGGCTCTGGCGGAACAGGCCCGCTTCTGGGCGTTGAACCTGTCTCTCAATAAAAAGGCTGATTGATATGGCTAACATCAGAGTGCGGGTCAAAACCGCCGATGGCGACAAGATCGCCACATTCCGCGAGGGAACGACTGACGACGTAATCCGCGAAGAAATCCTCAAGATAAAAGATCGCTTCGCTGGGCAGGCAGCCGCTGAAGCCGAGGAGCGCGGATCGGCCCCGCTTGGCCAGCTAGGTGCTGGCGTAGGTCGCGGCCTTGAGGGTGCTGGCAGTCTCTTTGGGTTAGCAGAACAGGGCGTTTCTTACCTCCAAGACCTAGCGGGCACAGGGTCGCTGCGAAAGGCTGTAGCAGAGGGCATAGAGGGCTTTGCGCCTGAGACTGCTGCTCAGCTTGCTGACGTTGAGGGCACCCCAATCTTTGCCCCGACTGAGGGTACGCTAAAAGCGATAGGATCTCGCGTAGAGCCAGAGACAGGGCTAGGCGAGATAGCAGGGGCGCTTGGGGAGTTTGGCTCCCTTGGCGTTATTGGTAAGGCACCGTTGATCCCAAGACTGGGCTATCAGGTAGCAGCCCCAGCCGCAGGCAGCCTTGCGCTCGAAAAAGCAGGCGAGTTTGCTTTCGGCGAAGACTCCACCGCAGGCACTGTTGGAGCAGTCGCCGGGGCGCTGGCCGGCCCTGCCGCTTTGGCAAAGGCACTACGCACGGCGGGCGGGGCCAGCGGGATTACTGGCGCTGGAGCCTCAGGGGAGGTTGCTCGCGCTGCGCAGAAACTGCGCGAAGAGGGTATCGACATCACTGCTGGCCAGATGCAGAAAGCAAGCGGCGGTCAGGGGTCTGTCTTGGGTCGCCTTGAGGGCGTCTCAGGCGAAGTGCCTCAATCGCAACTTAGGTCTTTCAGCGCTGCCTACCTGAAGCGCGCGGACCCAGGTATTGATGCGGACAAGATCAGGCGCACTGGCGTAGACAGAGCCGACATCACGGGTATTAAGGGCAAAATGGAATCTAATCTAGACGCCATCGAGAAAGACTTCCCCCTCAATAGAAGCGCTGCGCCTACAGATGATCAGATCATTGCGATTAAGACCAAATACGAGAACCAGCGTGAATATTCATCATCACCTGACGAAAAGATCGTTGATGCCATCAATCTGATTGAAGACATATACACAACGCCGTCCACTGTTCTTGGCCAGGCTTTCGGCAAGCGCCTGCGCAAGGCATACAGTGAGCTTCGCGAAGACGGAAAATAAAAAAGTCGCCAACGATCTCAAACGAATGCTGAACGAGATATTGCGCAAATCCGCAGATATGGCGGGGCAGCCTCAAGTTTACAAAAGATACATTGGCACCTTGGACCGCTACGGCTTGGTTGTTAATGCTGAAAAAGCTCTTACAGGCAAAACAGGAAGCGCAATGCGCGTGATTAATCCCAGGTTCCTTAGGTCAGAAGTGTTCACGCAAGACAGCGCCATCAAAAAAGACACAGAAGAATTGATCAGAGCAGGCAAGCTGCTGATGGCTAACATAAAAGAGCCTACGCTGATAAGCGCTGTATCGAGAGCGTCTGTCCCAGGAATAGCTGGTCAAGTAGCGATGCCGCTTATCAGTGCAACGGGCATCCCGCGCAGCCAGCCTGTGCAAAGAGCGCTTAGGGGTGAGCTGCCTCTGCAAAGACGAATGGCAGCTCAGGAGCGTCTTGGGGCTGCGGCAGGCGTGCGGCCCGGTCTTCTTGCCGCCCTAACGCAAAACCGCTAGTTCGCCTCGTCCTCGTCAACGTCGTAATCATCGCTAGTCAGTTCAACCACTTCCTGGCTGACTAGCGCGGCGGCCTGAGCGTGCAGATCCTCAACGCTCATCGTAACGTCCACCTGCTTCTTATCGCCATACGTGCTGGGGCTGTATTTGGCAGCAATCCACTTGTCTGTATCAACCTGCAAGCGCGCCACGTTAACGCTCTCTGGCGTAGCGTCCTGAGCCGTCTCAATGGCGCGGCTGGCGTAGAAGTGCGCTGCCGCTTCCTTGGTTTGCTCGTAACGCTCTTTGCGGGTCGGGTCAGCAGCCAGCCACTTGTACCAAGCGCGGTTGCCTATCTGTAAATCTCGAATAATTGATCGGACGGTATGACCGGCGGTGATGCGCTCAAACAGATCTTCCTCGCCAATGCCGTCAAGAAACTTGACCTGATCTCTGGTGATCTTACCCATCTTCAGCCCGCACTTTTGGCGGCCTGCCCCGACGCTTAGGCATAGCGTCAGCGCTGTTGGTTAGGTTCTCAATGACGTCAGCCGCTTCTTCGCAGAGCTTAATAACCGCAACGGGGTTTTTGATCTGGTAGCTACGGCGCAGCCGGTGAATTAGGTCAGGGTAATCAGTCATATATCCTCTTTAAAAGTGCCGGGCGCGGCATCGTTGCTTGGTATCCTGCCCGCCCGGCGTGACTCGCTGGGGGCGAGATTTAGAACCCGAATTCATCCGGGCTAGCCACGCTGGAAGCGGACGCAGCACTATCTGGCTGTGAGACAGGCGCTTCCGGCGGGGTTTCAGAGACATCTGGGCGATCAATCCACTTGCCGATCACAAACTCCAGATTGTACGACGTGCCCTTACCAACCGAGATTGGCGTGGACGCAGTAATTTTTACCATTGGCACCTTGCCAGCAGCAAACTCAGGCGCTTTCTCAGCCTCGTTGTAGAGGCGCTCGATAAAGCTAGTCTGGCCATATGAGTTGCCAGAGAACGTTCCGTGACGCCCACCGGAAACCCAGCAGTCCAGCTCAAAGCCGCGCTTGTAGTTATCGCCAGGCGCAACCGTTTCGGTGTTGCCGGGCCATGCCTGCCAGTCGCGGAAGCCGGTGTCGATGGCGAGCCAGCCAAGCTGGATCTTAGCAACGTCGAACGCAATGACGGGATCGGACAAGTCTTCCTGACCTGCGTCGCTGACGTAAGTCCAGCGGTTCTGAGGCATGTTAACCCGCAGATAGCTACCGCCGCCGCCGTTACCGGATGAGAATGAAATTGGCATGTTTGTCTCCTAGACTATGGTTGCCGATTGAAGCGGAACCCCCACGACGGCAGAGCAAGAACGGTCACGCCGTCCTCACAGCCCGTCGGGTAAACCCCGCTGGATTGCGCACTGGCGATCTGCGCCAGCGCATCATCGACTGCGGCGTCCGCTTCTGTGCGGGCGTTCGAGTCGAGTTCGTAAACCGCCGTAACAAACGGCGGCTCCTTTTCAACCGCAATAAAGATAAAGCGGTCGATTGGTTCACCTGCCAGCGCCATAACGCGGCGGTAGAATGCTTCCTGAATGTGATAGCCAAACCGCATGGCGGACTTGGCGAACTCTTCAGGCGATGCTGACATAGTCGTCTTGAGATCGACGACACAGCCAATGTCCCTGCGCCATGCGTCAGGGCGGCAACGCAAATCCAAGCCAACGCTAGGATCGTGAGCAAAGATAGACGCCTCAATTATCGGCTTACCAGAAAGCAGCCTTGACGCCTCGCGGTGTGCTTTAACGCTGTCGGCAATGCCCATGGCCTGATCATAGTCGGCAGCAGTTAGCAGCAGCGCCCCAGCGCTCTGCGCTTCTTCGTAGGCTTCTTTCCACACATTGCCACGCCGCGTTTCTGGGCCACGGCGCACTAGGTCAGCCTCTGGCTCTAGGGCCAAGGCGTGAGCTGCCGTGCCCATGTCAAACGCGGTGCTGCTTTTGCGCTGACCAAACTTCCAACGCGCCAGCCCGTTAATGCTGACGGTCTTGACTGCGCTCGACGATATGGACGGCAGAGCGTGATAGTCCTCATTGGACATATTGAGATCGATGGTCATGTCCGACCTCGCCCGTAGAGAGCGATCAGCAGCGCTTCAGCACGATGCTCATCTTTCTTGCGCTTGAGGTCTGACGCCAGCGTCGGGAACCACTGCTGCGCCATCCGGCGAGCCGCATCCTTGTCTCGCGGCAGGTTCATGGCCCGCTTCCATGTGTTGGGCGTCACTAGGCTGTAGGGCGTCCGGCTAAGAGCGACAGTCGTCTCAATCTGGGCAACGCCGCGTGAAAAGTTCCAGACCGACGTGACGCCCTGCTTGGGCATCGGCCCCACTTTCTCGATGTAGACGTGATCCAGCCGCTCGACGCTGGTCAGGATGTCCATCAATGCAATGACGTCCACCCCTCCCTTGTCGTAGACTGGCAGATCGTTGACCTCTTGGAAGTTGTCGTCAACGAATGCGACAGCACCAGTCTTGTAACCCGGATCAATGCCGCAAATCATCAGGTGGCGACCTCCAAGAGACGGCGGATAAAGTCGCTGATGGTCAGCCCCGCACGCTCAGCCGCAGCGCGGATGCGCTCCAGATCATCCGGCGTTACGTTGACTGTTACTCTCTGGTCTCGATTTTGCATGTTTACCTCCCTAGACTACATGCAGCGCACATGCAAGGGCTAAATTAGCCCTCGACTGACGCCATTTGATTGAGGATGTGATCGCGCGCATACTGCGGGTCTACGCCCGCCAGCAAGCAGATTTCAGAAAACGCTGAGGTCCTGATATATGCTCTGTCCTGCCGCCACTGCACGCTGCTACGTTTAGAGCCAGGTTCGTCCGTTGGCTTGTCGCGCAGGGCGTCGCGGACGGCTGACTCCAATACGCTGGCCCACAGCATACGCTCCGGCAATGATTGGTGACTCATTTTTCATACTCCGCTTGCAGGATCGCACGACCAATCATTTCTGGTATTTGCGGGACGACGGCGTTTCCGAGTGCTTTAAGTCGGTCCACCCTGCGGGGAACCCCATCAGCCACTCGACCCACGTCGGGTTCAGTGAGCCAGATTTCTCCGATACGACCATCGAGAAGTTTAACTGCTTCCCTTTTTCTATGCGCCGCTTGATTGCAGGATTTGAAAGATTCCCCCGATCTCGGTTGTCCGATGCGTTCGGCGTCGGCCATAGCCCCGAATTGACTGCGGTTACCAGATTGACCTGTATTTTCTGTCCGTTTTTGTATGCCGTTGTGGTGATCTCGCCCTTGACCTCCAAGCCCGCAAGATTTGATGGGCCGCCGCTCGTCGATGTCGGCGTCGGCCACATTGCGCGAGGCGATGCTCCAGACACGGTCTCTGCGGTGCGGGGCACCGACGGCGCAAGCTGGAATAACAAACGTCCTGCAGGTGTAGCCTTGTCCCTCCAAGTCAGAAAGCACGTCATCGAGGCCCATGCTGATGTGCCCAGCAACATTCTCTCCAATGACCCAAGTGGGCCTGAGTTCAGCCACGAGCCTACTAAATTCCGGCCAGAGGTGGCGGTCATCTTCCTGGCCTCGACGCTGCCCGGCTTGAGAGAATGGCTGGCATGGGTATCCGCCGCAAATAACGTCAATTGGTCCGACAATGTCTTCTCCTTTCAGCTCACGCACGTCAGGGAAGCACGGCACGTCAGGCCAGTGCTTTGCCAGAACTTGACGAGGGAAATCTTCGTACTCGCAAAATGCGGCGGTCTTGAAGCCGCCGGTGCGCTCCAGCCCAAGGCTAAAACCTCCTAGGCCGCTAAACAAATCTAGGACGCGTAGCTTCGTCACTCCTCATCCTCCGCCATCGCGTCGTCCAACAAAGCAGTCACTAAAAACTCGTTGACGGTCATCCCCTCAGGCACGTTCCGCGCCAGCCAAGTGATTTTCTCGTCCGTAAGGTGCTGCAACAGAGATCCTGTTTTAAGCCCGCACCGGCGTAGGCAGGTGCTGGCCGTTGACTGGTGCAGGCTCTCCCCGTTTGCACGCTTGGCCTTGCGGTCTACGTCTGTCCGACGTTTACGCCCGTTGTTTTGCCATGGTGATGGTTTCATGTTTTCCTCCCTTAAAACGGTATTTCGTCTTCGATAATGCCAACTGGCGTCCTCTTGCCGTCGCGCACCTCGACGACCCTAGCATCAGGAAACGTGTTGAACGCATCTTTCAGGATCGTCTCTTCCCACGCATGGGCCAGCAGCCGGGCTGCGTTGTCATAGGTGTAGACAGTCCAGTCATGTTGCTGCCTGAGTTTGGCAGCGTCGTGGGCGTAGCAGGTAAAAGCGCAAATACTCCCATCGCCCAGCTCAACCGCATAGGCGGTGTCTGGCAGCGGCCTATGTCCAGCGGCCAGCGCCTCTTTCTCTAGCGCTTCCCACGCCCGCACCAACTGCGGCGCAATGTTCGCGACCTTGTGGACATCATGCGCGCTAACCGCGCCGCGCAGAGCCTCATACGCCGCCTCAAAGCGCCCAGCCATCTCAGTGCTGACGCAACCCGGCAGGCGATCACCCCACTTGGCTGTGTACTCAGCAGCGACACGATCAAGGGGTTCAAGCTGACCCCACACTGCCGCCGGTATCGGCGGTTGCAGGTCGTGCTTGATCGGCATCAGGCTCTGTGCTGGCCTGCCTATCTTCTGTTTTGGCTTCTTCTGCTTTCCAATTTTCAGCGGCATCTATGCTCTCCCGTAGCTCTTCGACTCTAACGCCCCAAACTGGGCGTCTGATTTTAGTCCCCATCATCTCCTCGAACTCGCGCCCGCGTTCCATAAACTCAACGGACGCCATGTAGCCCAGCACGTAACACTGCAAGAGCGCAGGCGTTGTCATACAAAACGCAAGCATTTCCGCCCGACCAGCGCCCGACCAAGACAGGTTGGACATATAGACAGGGTTCTGCGGATGCGGCGGCAGGTTATGCGCGTACATAACCTGCGTCTTAACCTCGACCGTCAGACCGCCAGGCCCGGTCAGATCATAGTGTTCGCCGTAGGCTTTCTGGCCGCCAATCTCGCGCGCCACAGTAATCTCGCCCACAGTCCCTGCGGCCAGACCAGCGCGCCCTCTGATCGAACCGCCAATAGCGCCAGTGCGCGTAGACAGGCGGACAGCATACTCGCGGTCCAGCAGGGGCACATCATATTTACGCATCAGTGTCCTCGCCCATCTGGCCCGCCATCAGCGTCAGGTATCTGGTCCGACAGGGCGGTGTTGATGATCTCTGCGACGGGCAGGATGCCGCCCAGATGGTCCGACAGTTGCCTAATTGCAACACCGACTAAACCCTCCAGCTCCTCAGCGATCTCATGGTCTAAATCCTCGCCCTGCTCATATGCCATCAGATGCGAGGCCGTGACGATCACATACCGGCCAGCCCGATGATCGCGCACTAGCACCGCCTCAACGTCGCGCTCATCGCACGGCCTGCCGTCCTCGCTCAGCCACTGCGTGGCGTCCTTAATCACTTGGCCGTCATCCATCTGCAATCTCATAGGCAATCCCAGCATAACCGCAAATATCAACATAACTGTCGCGATG
>FUIF01014751.1_pt1 | contig 16023 bp, 23 predicted proteins | sample 1003461 | NCBI WGS metagenome assembly FUIF01 (sample SAMEA80401918, study PRJEB19352) | marine metagenome | reverse complement strand
AGCTCGTAGTCATCAATCCACACTTTGCCGTCGTCTGGCATTGTGTTCTCAAACTGAAGCAGCCAATAGCCTGCGTACTTCCAGTTGCCACCCACGTGCGGTGTGCCCATCTGCATGATGCTGTCTAGCAGGGTCATGGTCAGGCGTTGTGCTATCTCTGGCTGTCGTTGCTTGCACTTGACTTCCACAAACGCCAGGCGCTCTGTCTTGTAGTTGCGCAGCACAAAGTCCACGTCAAACACAGTCAGGCCGTCACGCCTGCTGTCTGGCAGCTCCCGCCGTATCCATTGGCTAAAGCGCAAATCGCGCTCGTGAGTGTATTCAATCTTCGTCATTCGTATGTGATGTAGCTGAGTTCGTCGTAGTAGTCGCCCCAGGTCCAGCTTGCGTCGTCGTACCATGACGCTCTTTGGCGCTCTTGCGGTTGTGGCATGACGTGCACAGTGGTTGTAGGTTGCTCACATCGTAGAATGCACCGCCCTGCGTCACTGGCCTGATGTGGTCCACGACGTTGGCTTGCCAGCCGCATGCTGCGCATACAGGGTGTTGCTTCAGGAATGCCTTGCGTAGTTTTCTCCATAGCTGTGTCCAGTAGCGTTTGTCTTGCTTGCGCTTAGCAAATGGTTTTGCCAACGACTTGGAGTGAAGCGCACTCCGTTGCTTTCGGTTTATACGAGCCAATGTATGTGTCTTTCGCCATGATATGCAGACGCTCATTCTGCGTCCCGCTCATTCCTGTCTCTGCTACGTGCACCTCTCCGTGTTGATCTGTCCACGTGTATTCTACGCGTAAGGTCCTGCGGTATGCTTCTATTGAAGCTGCGATCTGCCGCAATTCGCTCTGCGAGTATGGCTGCAACTTTTGCTTCGTAGTATTCAATCCATTCTTTGAGTTTGTCATTGGTTGGTCTTTTGCCTGTTGTTGCTATCTCGTATATCTCATCGCACACGCCCTTGCCATACCTGCTTTCCAGTGCTTTGCTGTACAGCCACTGTTGGCCGCCGCTTTGCATGTTGCAGCCTTTGCATTGGCCGTGCACGTTTATGCCCATCCATCGCGCTGCCAAAAACTTGCGGCTAATAAAGTGCCCTGCATCGACTTTCGTCCAGTGCTCGCGCTTGCCGCAGGTAATGCACGTCACCATGCCCTTGCTGTCGCTGTCACGCAGTCGCACGTACCAGCTAAAGCATCTATCAAGCCTGCTCGTCAATATTGCCCTCTCGCTTCGCTTGCGCCGTGCCTTTCTCTTTGCTTTGCTGTTTGTGTTGCTCCGTGGTTGCTGCATCCTCTTTGTCATTGGGATAAGGTATGAACGTCTTGTCTAACACCTTGCGCGGCGTTTTGAGAAGCCCGTCTGCATCTAAGTCGCGCTTCAATCTCTGCCAGTCGATGGCTGCTGTCTCCACGTGCTGCTTTTTCTTTTCAACGTGCTCCTGTTCACGCATGGTCACTGTGTTTTGCATCTCGTAGTTGCGGATGCAGTCAATCAGCACGTTGGTGGTGAAGTTGCCGTAAAGGTCAAAGCGCCCCTGTCGTATCTGCTTAAATGCAATCAGCACCTCCTCAAGCTTTAGGCTTGGGAACAGCTCGCAAATGTCCTCCACTGCGTCTTGGAGGTCTGTCTGCGTCTGAAAAGTGCGCGTGGCGTTCACGTGACGCACCAGGCGCTCAAGCTCTGCCAGCATTGTTAGCCTGACCTTTGCAGGTTCCGCCTTCAATGCTTTGCTGAGTGACATGCCGCGCTTGTACGCTTGGGTTACTGTCATGCCCTGCATTGCTTGCCTGCTATTTTCCAGCAGCCCAAGCAAGTGCTTGTTCTCTGTCAAGCTCAGGCCGTTTTCTGGCGCTGCCTCCTTTAAGCTCAAAGAGTCCCTGCCAGCCTTGGGCGATGCTTTGCTGGATGATTGCGATTGCTGTCCTGTAGTCATCGTTGCTCATTTTTTTGAGGTTGTGCAGTGCTGCCTGCTCGCCGTTGTCGGTGTAGCTCTTGTATCGCCTATCGCGACGCTCTTGCAACCATGCTTTCCACATCTCCAAAAACTCAGTTTCTGTGAATGGATACACGACCTCTTTTTTAAATGTGTTCTTGGTTGTTCTTTCTACTGTATTAGTATGTGGGAATTTTGACGATGCAGAGTCGACATTTTGACGATGCAGAGTCGACATTTTTCCCATGCTGCCTAGGCTCAAATGTCGCACACGGCCATTGAAGTAACACTCCAGCAGCTCCAGCTCCACCAATTTCTTGATGATGCGCTGGACCGTCTTAGGCGTGATGCCATACTGCTGCCGAATTGTGTCGTTGCTTTTGTGGAAGGTCTTGCCATTCTTGCTAAATGACTCCACCTCGGCCAAAAAATGCTTTCTCTGTTATTGTGAGTCTCTGATCTAGCCACACTTCAGCAGGTATCCAGATGCCAAGGAACTCCCGTTCGCTCACGCAAATGGATCTTGTCCGTTTAACAATGCGTCCAAGTTGACGCTCAACGTTGCCATAGCGTTCTCAACTTCTGGCACCAGCGGCCCAGTTACAGGAATGACGGTGTACTTTGTTTCCAACCCTTCGCCCTTGCGCGTGATGCGCAAATCAAACGTGTTCGGATGCCCAAAGTCTGGTTCCATTGTAATGTCATGCAACGCGTCAAAAACGCTCTTTTGCGTAATCTCCCAGACTTGCACGCACTGGTCGTCATAGTTCCACACAGCAACAGCCAAGAACTTGCGCGGCTTGTCGCCTTCGCGGTAGTTTGCCTCTGGCTTGTTGTCTTTCCAATGCCAGCGCACAGGCTTGTTTTCCTCTGTCCATAGCACATACCCTTCAAGGCCTTTCTCGCTCAGGATGCGCACTTTGCTTGTCTTGTCTTTTGCAGGGCGAAAATAGCTACCTGCGTTGTTGTTCGCCTTCGCGAAGTCTTCAGAAATAAAACTCATAAAACGTGGTTTGTAAAAGGTTCGATTTGGTTGATCATGAGACGCATTAAAGCGCTCACAGAAACGCCCATCTTGTTGGCTTTCTCTTGCAGTACGTCGCGCTGACTCTCAGTCATGCGTACGTTGATTCGTATTGGGTAATTCTTCATGTATTCAATCATGACCGTGTAATTGGTCCGCAGGCTTCGTAGCCCATGCTTTTGATGCCTGGCAAACGCTTTTGCACGGTTTGTTCGTCCTTAAACCACCACCGCGTAATGTCTTTGCGCTCGGTGTGGCGGAAGTCCTGAAAGCAGCGAAAATCCATGTCTCGCATGCGTTCGCGCATAAACTGTGCGCCTGCATCTGGCAGGCACTTGTAGCTACCTTCGCGAAAGTCAATGCCGTTGCGCTGGGTGTGGTGGCCGTGAGAATCGTGCATGTAATCGTGCGTCATTTTGATTGGTTTTGTGCGTGGATGTATTGCATCCACTGGTTGTACGTCATTGGTTTGTCTGGCACCACGCTGTGCGATATGCCGTTTGGTTTGAGAACTTTCATATCACAAATGTATGTCGGTTGTACGTCACTTGTATGTACAGGGCATGTGTAGTTATCCACACCGACATGTTGACGCACAGAAAAGGGCCAGCAAACGCCAGCCCTTCACTAACCAATCTGATGACTCACACGTCAAGCACGGTTCTCAAACATGCTGACAGTTAAAGGTACAACGGCAATGGCGCATAAGCAAACCGCCTCCCAGCTCATGCCGTGCGTGGTGATGTCGTAGCAGGCCGTTGTGGCAATCATGCCGCCAACAGTCCGCTTGGCACTCCAGCGCTTTAGGTCACCCTTTGTCTTGAACGCTTCCGTAAGGTCAGCGCCAGCAAGCGCCTTAGTAATAAGTCCAGATAACGGCTTCATCTTTCTCGATGTCAAAATCTACATGCACAAACCCGTCACCAATGCCGATGCGATTAAACCCGACGGTGAGCAGCGCCGTGATAATCTCCATGCGCTCGCGTGACGTGCCGCAGGCAATGTCAGCCGCCAAGCCTTGCATGTGTGAGCTGTTGCGCGAACCGCCCACAGCATGGTTGTGCGCCTCGGTGCGGTAGCCGCTAGTAATCTTAAACGGCACGCCTGCAAACTCGCGTGCGTCGTCGAGCATTTGCAAAAAGTCCTCGTCCATGTTGTGGCCGCTGCCCAGCTCGTCAGGGCTGTCAAACTCGCAATAGTTAAAGTACCTCATCATCCTGTCTTTCCTTGCGCACCTTGAGCGCGCGTTCAATGTTCCACCACATTAGGGTCAGTCCTGCGCAGATAGTGACAGCGTCGTCAACGTAGCCAATCAGGACGCTGCCCACGTACGTTACGTTCAGCGCGTTTTGCAGGTGACATTTTAGCTCATTCATCGTTCACGTCCCATCCTTCGTTCAACATATATTTTTTGTCTCGCACAGTCACCGTGTCTGGCAGTATGTCGCCAAAGCGCACATGGTAATTTTGGTGAATAAACGCAGCGAGGTTGTAGCGCTTGCTTGCCGTCAGCTCAGGAAAGCACGCCGTCAATCGCTCCAGGTTGCAATTCTCATGCACGCGGATGCGGTAGTTTGTGTCAACAATTAGCGCAGCCTTGTTGTCGTCGTCTGGGTGCGTTATCATCTCAAAGCACGTCGCGGTGCTTTCGCTGTCGTTCTGCAAATAGACAGGCTTGGTGATGTTGTACAGCTCGCGCGTGATGGCCTTAGCTCTGTCGGAGCTGTTTAATGAGCCTTGCGGTTTGACGACTATCCATTCCATTAGTAACTGCTGTAATATTCGTTGATGGTGTCTGAGAGTGCCTCGTGATCATTTTGCGGCGTGCTGCGTGAAAATACAACGACCTCTTGCGTAAAGCCTGTGTGTGCTCCTGCGCTGTTGTCACTGCGCGCACCAACGCGGAAGCTAGTTGTAGCGTCGTTTACTGCCACGCTTGGCGGGCTGCCTGCCACGTTTGTGCCGTCAAAATCTGCCGCCTGTGTGCCGTTTTGCGCTTTGCCAACTACAATGTACTGCGCGCCGCTAGTGATGGCGCTGCCGTTGTCAGTTGTTGCAAGCGTGCCGTTGCTGTATCGTGTTTGCCAACGCAGGTTGTCGTTGCTTGCTGTCATTTGCACCTGAAATACTTGGCTGCCTGAACTGCTTGCCCAGTGGCTCACCATGTTGTTGCCCGATGTCAATTGATTGACGCTGCCCACCCATGCCGCCATCAGCTCGTTGATGTTGGCATTGGCATTGAAGTTAGACGCAGCAGGAAGCGACTGCGCGCCTGCCAACTTCATTGCAGGCTTTCCGTTTAACGTGAGCATGTTGCCGCTGCTGTCTGTAATGGTAGGCCGCGCTGCGTCGCTTGTCTGCGACAACGTGCGGCTGTTGGTGGTTTGGTCATACCACTTGGACACCTTTACTTCTGCGCCGCTGGCGTATGTCTCAAGCGCGCTCTGGTTTAAGTTGCCGGAGCTGTCAAAGCCGATGTCCTGGGTTGTGCTGCCGTTTGTCACTTCAATGGCGTTGCCTGTGTACGCTGCTCGCAGCCGTCGCAAGCCGTAGGCTGCTGTTGCGCCGCTGTAGTTGTCAAGCAGGTCGTCGCCAACCTCCTGATATGTGACAACGAAACTGTACGATCCCGCTGTGGCCGTCGTCAGCGCCGCCATGTACAGGTCAATTTTGTCAAACGCCGTCGCCAGTGTGTCGTTGAGTGCGGGCTGATTGACAGGCAGCGCCACCCAGCCGCCGTCGCCTGCTCCGTGTAGGCCCAACAATCTAAAATAAATTTTGCGGCGTATGCTGTAACCGCTGGCAGGCGTGTCGCCTTGCGCATTTAATTGTTTACCTGTGCCGTCAGGCAGAACCGTGTAGTATGCCTCCAACGTCTCGCTGCCGATAACACTGGACCAATTTTCTGCAAAGTTGTCTGCTGCTTGGGCGTTGTAGCCTCGAACAGACGGCAAAGCCTGCACAACGTTTTGACCTGTGCTGCCGCCAACAGTTGTGTCCACGCCTTTGCCTGTGTTTTGCTCCTGCGTCGTCACAGATATTGCGTCGCGACCTGTGACGCGTAGAGTCAAATCTACCTCGCATGCAGTGGCGTTAAGCTGCCAATTAACGGGTGCGTACGACGTGGCAGTGTCTAGATCTTTATAGAAGTTAAATGGCTGCGGTACTTCTGCGCTTGTGCCACGCAGCACAATGCTGCCGCGCTCCAGTCCTTTGGGTTTGTTGTGGCGTTGCAGTGTTTCCTCTACAGCCAACGTGTTGATCGGCCGATTGTCGTCGTTGTCTTGACAAACCCAATTGTTGGACGTGCCGTACACGCCCGAGCTAGTCTGCACTGTGATTTGACCCATGCTTGCAGCTAGTGCGCCGACATAGGTGCGGCCAAGGTCGAGGCTTCCGCGCCCTGTTGTCGCGTTGGCCACAATGTCAAAGTCATTTATGAGCTCAAGTTGGTCGTTGCTCCATTTTTGTACTGTGAGTTGCACGTAGTTGATAGACAACGCTGCCAGGTAGCTGCTGCTCAATGCGCCGTTGTTGTCAAATACGGCTATGCTTGGCGTTATTGATAGCCCTGTCTTTGCTGTCGTCGGTGGCGGTATGATAAACTCGAAATCAATGTATCTGCTGTTCGCAATGCTTGGCTGATACACGCCTTGAAACTCTTGCGGAACGTGAAAAAACGTGTTCGCCGTCGCGCTAAACACTGGGTCTTGCGCAATGATGGGCTGCGTGTCTAGGTAGGTGCTGCTGTAAACAAGCCTTGTTGCTGCACAACGTTCTCGCTGATGCTGTTGCCATAGTACAAAGCGCTGCCGCCTGTGTCCCATTTGATAACGTTCTTGAGAACAATGTTGCCAACGCTGTCTTCAGCTACGCCCAGCGCGCTACCTACAATATAGATGCGGCCATGCACCAAGTACAGGTCGTCGCTTGGTGCGGTGTCGCTGCCCTCGTAGGTCAAGCTCGCGTCTGTTTGTTCTGCGCCGCTGGCAAAGTTGAATGCGCTAATAACTGACGCGCCGTCGGACGTGTCACGCGTCACGCGCACCTCGTTGTGCGGTGGCGTGTAGCTGATGCGCCACGCCGCGCCCTTTTGTCGCACGTCGTTGGCTGCGTCTTTTTGGAAGTCGTACTGACTAATGACGTAGCTGCTGACTTCCGTGCCGTTCCACTGCAACACGGTGCCACGCGTACGCTGACCAGCTAACGCCACAGGCATAAAATACCACGCGTCGCCGTAGCTGTATAACCTCCACTGATATGTGATGCACAGCGATTGCAGCAAATCGTAACAACTAATAAACTCCGTCGCGCCGCTGCTGTTTACAGTGCTCCACGGGTTGGTGTGAATGCGCGAGCGCTGAATGCTTTTTAAAGCTGTGCCTGCTGGGTGCGTTTCCGCAGCCATGATATAGTCGTCCTCGCTGTACACGTCCTCAGCCCACGCCAGCCTCTCTTGCGTGCCGCTGTTCTGCGCGTTGAGGTATGTGTACAGAGACCACTTTTCCTGTATGTTCTTTGCAATATCGTAGATTGTTTGATACCCAGTGTAGGCCGTGCCCGAGTTATTGTAATCTACATGCCTTAAAAGGCTCAGGCCGTCCGTTGCAACAATGGTCACTTCCTTGTTAGTGCTGTCCTCGTTCACCTCGAACTCCTCCACCAATATGCTGCCCACCCAAATGCGTGCGCTGTCGCGCAGCACCTCCAACAAATAGTCGCCGTCCGTGCTAGTAGCTAGTGCGGTCAACAACTGGTTCAGTTTGTTGTGGATGTCAGCAGGCCACAGCGTCGTCACCTCGCAACGTGAGTGCATAATGCCTGGCACCAACGCGCTGTCGTCAACGCTTTCGTACTTCAGCGCAAAGCCGTTGGCGGCAAGGCTAAACTCTGTGGTCAAATCGCTGCCAGATGCAGTGCGAATGATGCGCACCTCGTAGCTGTCCTCGTTTAAGGACTCGCCAACACCTTTGGCTAGTAGGTAGCTGCTCATGCGTAACGGTTGCGGGCGCTGTTGCTGCGTGCGTTGCTCAAGAAAATGTCGTCGCCCTTAATGCGTCCAACCACCTCGACCACACCGCCGCCCATCATGTCTTTCAATTTACTCAATGGCGCTACAACTTCAGGATCAATGGCTGCATTTCTGTTGTCGCCAACCATTGCCATTGTCGGGCCGTATGCAAGGCCGCCCTGCGCTAGGGCTGGTATTCCAATTCTGTTTACTAAAGCCATACCTGCGGTAAGCAATCCAGCCATGACAAACGGATAAGCTGGCCCTGTGCCTGCCGCACCTTCCGCAGAGTTTTGCAAGACCTTTGCCTTTGTCTGTGCCAAGTATGCAACAATGACGGCGCGCGCGCTTTCAATCATAGCGTCCTTAAATGTTGCCGCTTGGCCAACTGCATTGCCGATGCTGTCCGCCAATACTTCGCTCATGTTTTTAAATGAAGCTGTAGTTGTCTCGACAACGGGCTTGACTTCCTGAACGGTTGTTTTGACTGACTCTAAACCGCTTGACACCTCTGCTGCAATGACCTCGCCTGTGCCCTCAAACAAGTCGCTAAAACGCGCCATAATTTCGGCCTTAGTTGGCAGCGCGTCCTCGCCTAGCAAGTCAATCTTCTCTGCGTAGATGGCCTCGTTGATGCCCTGCACCAGGTCTGCACCGATGTCGCTGGCCACCTCCACTACGTCGGCAGCTACGTTACCCAGCCCATCCTTTAGCGCGTTAAATGCACCAGGCAGGTCGCCCTGCAAGGCTTTTGTTAGTGCATTAAAAATCGTCTTAAACGTGTCGCCCACTGCAGTGAACGCTGTGACAATGGCTTTGCCTGCATTCACGAAGGCGGTCTGTACAATGCTGATCAGCACACGCAGCGGCAGCACGTTGTTGTACAGCTCAATCATCAGGTTGGTTGCCGCTGTAATAATTGGCCGTATCTCGTCGTAGAAGTAAATGAACGCGGCAGTAAGTGCGCCAATGGCCAGCACAGTCACACCGATGGGTGAGGCCAGCAGTGTAATCGCCTTGACTACGCCTGTGATGCCAAGGATAGCAGGCCCGAGCGACGCAGCAAAAGCGGCAATGGCAATGCCAATTTGCTTGGTGCTGTCGTCTAGCTCTGTGAATTTCTGCGCCAGGTTCGTAAATGCGTCCAGCGCCTTGCTTGCAAATGGCAAGAGCTGCTCGCCCAATGACGCGGCAGATAGCTTGGCGTTGTCTAGTGCAGTGCTAAACTTGCCCGACACGGTTTGGCTTAGTCGCAACATAGCGCCCTCAGCAAAGCCGCCCTCCTGAGCAAATCCTTGCAGTACCTGACTGAACTGCTGGACACTTACAGCGCCTGCGCCTAGCTTGTCAGCAGGCAAACCCGTTGCCTCGCTCAGTGCAGTAAAGATTGGAATGCCGCGCTCTGCTAGCTGGTTAAGGTTCTCAAGCTCCACCTTGCCCTTGGCGTTGACCTTTGCAAAAATGGCTGCAATCTCGTCAATGCTGCTGCCGCTAGTAGCTGCGATGTCGCCAAGGAATTGCAGTTGAGTGTTGACATCCGCAATGTCTGTGCCGCTGGCAATTAACTGCCGCGCCGACTTTGCTACTGCGTCAAGCTGAAATGGCGTTTTAGCTGTGAACGCTGTGAGCTGCTGCATCATTTTGCCAGCTTCCTCTACGCCACCCGTCAAGCTCACAAACGAAGTCTCCAGCGTCTCAAGGTCTGCTGCACTCTTTAGTGCTGCCGCGCCTACAGCCGCCAATGGCAACGACAAGCTGCGCGTCATGTCCTGACCCATGCGCTGAATGTTGCTGGTCATGCTGCGCAAATTGCGCTGCACTCGACCCAGCGATTTGTTCAGGTCGCGTGTGTCAGCTCCAATCCGTACTACGAGGTCACCTAGTTTTGCCATTTTTCTTAGCTATTGCTTTTAACTGTGCCCAGCCTGTATGTATGCCAGTCTTGGGCTTCTCCTCCCATGGAAACACTGCCAAGTCTTTCGGCTTAACGTTGCTTCCTTTTTTTGTGTGTACGTTTAACAACAACGCGGTTTGCCACCGTGTACGTTCCCAGTCCACGCGTTGCTGCGCTTCCTGAGCTTTGTACCGGCCGCGCACCGCGTTGCCAAACTCCCTGAATGTGAGGTCATACAGAAGGCAAGGACTCAGGCCCAGCAGCCCAAGTCCAAGCTCTTCTATTTCGTCCCATTCAAGTGGTGTGTTGTCTCCTGGTTCTCCGTTTTTTTTTGCGGAGTCATAGAGGACTCAATCACCTCAACAACAGCAGTCAAATCCTGCACGTCAATCAATCCCAGAAAGTCGTCCACCTCCATGTCAAAGCTCATGCTCTGTTTTTTGCAACCTTCTTGCACAAAGTAGAACAGCAGCTCGGGCATCAAAGTCACGTCCTCGCTGTCGATGTTTGCCACCTTGTGTCCAGTCGCTTGCTCAAAACTGCGCCATGCGCGCATGTTAGCCTTGACTGGGAATGTCCGTCCGTCTAGGGTGATGGTCATGCGCTAGGCGTGAAGGCTGGATCAGTGACGCACTCGAACGTTGCAGTGTATGACGCGTTGTCTTCAGTGCCTGCGCTCAACTCCAAGCTGGTGCAGTAGGCATCAAAGTCAATGTCCATGTCGTCAGTGATTTCGGTGTCGTCAGACTGCTGAAAACATGCAACGGTAACGCCGAGCTTCTGCCCTGCTTCCATGTCGGCGAATAATTCCTCGTAGCCGTTGGTTGCGTCTGCTGCGTAAAATGCCGTGAACGTAACGCTCAAGGTTTTCAAGCCTGGCAGAATTGCTCTGTATCCGCCGTTATCTTTTGTTGTGGTGTCGCGTGTCTCAGTGCTAAAAGACACGGACAAGTCTGTGAGGTGGTCGACCAAAACTGGTGCCGCCCCTGCGTTTGCGAACTGAACTCGCAGTTGCGAGCCGTTCATGATTCCTGCTGTTGCTGCCATTATTTCTTGTTGTTGGGTTTGATTCTATCTGAGATAATCATGTTAATCAAAGTATCCAAATATCCAAATATCTGGTTATCTTTTTTTGTGGGTGTGAGGTTAATTACAACCTTCACAAATGCCATCAGGGCAATGACAAGCTCGCCCCAGTTCTGTAGTATAAATTCCATCAGTATATGCTATAATGCGTGTTGATGTTTGACTCGATGCCTGCGAAATTAGCTGATTGGTCGCTGCCAAAAATGACAAACTCGTAAGCCTGTCTAGCGCCTGACGACGCAGGGTCAGGTTGTGTGAAAATTTCAGTGGTTGTTATGATGCCATTGCTGCCAATTGATCCAGACGCGTCGGCTGCGCCATTCAAACGCATGACACTGCTAGAACCATCTGCTTTGACCACCCACAAATTCTGTGCGTCAAAATCGACTGTTTGTGATCCAATCAACTCGGCACCTGCATTGATGCGCTGATTTGTTGCGTTTGGACTCCACAAAACATTTCCAAAGGTCAAACGACCAAAGCCCAAAACCTTGGCAACAACAAAAGCAGTGAATGGTTGAGCAATGGCCACAGGGCTGACATAGTTAGCCTCGGCGCATTCAGCATAGGCGTGGCCGTCGCCGTCTTTTATGACGCTTCCTGACGTGACAATAGGTGCCTGATTTGCTGCCGTTGTTTGCACCAAGTCATTACCCTGTCCGCTTTGGTCATACCACTTTCGTATTCTGCCATTTGTGCCTGAGCAAAAACTTTCCAACGCAACAATGTTAATGCCGCCAGCGTTGTCAAAATTAATATTCCGAACTGCATCGTCTGACTCGCGTTGCACTTGTATGCAATTGCCTGTGTAGGCTGCGCGCACTTTGCGCAAACTATAGGCCGCCACTGCGCCGCTGTATGTGTCCAACAGCAAACTAGGCACAACAGGCGTGATGCGCACTGTGTAGTCTTGCACGCTGACATACATGTTGCGCTCTGCGCTGACCTCTGTGACCTCGTTTGTGTACTTGACAGATTGCACAGTGACCGTGTCAATGACAACCTTGCTTTGCCGCGCTAAGGCCGTGCGCACCTTGTCGGCAAGGTCGTTGGATGCTGCGTACGTGTCGGCCACGCTAAAAATCTCAAGTTGCGCTTCGTCTACTGGCGCGCTGTCTTTAGTGTCAACGGGCGTATTGCTGACGACGCTGTACACAACGTAAGGCGTGGATGCGCCCTCCTCTGCAAGCTCTGGGTAGATGCGCGTGCCGACCAACGCGGCCACCGCGCTGTCGTCTTTTAGCATGCTGTATATGGCGGCTCCTACCTTCATTTCATAAAGCGTTCAAATTCCTGACGCAGCAAGCGGTTGCGCAACTGCTTCATGCGGTTGCTTGTCGCCTTCTGCGTGCGCGTAAATAAGCCCTTGTTGCGTGCTGGCCCGAAGCCGCTGCCGTTCTCAACAATGCTTGCAAACCAGCCGTTTTGCCTGTTGCGCTTCATGCTGCCACCTTTGCGGCTTGTCTTTGGCCCTGCCAACGTGATTGCCTTGTTGCTGCGTCGAAAGGTCTTGATGCTGCGCCGCAGTGTACCTGGTCGCGTCATGGTGCGCACGTTGTTGCGAACGCCGTCCTTGCTGCCTTGGTTCCGTCCTGGGCCCGTGCCCTTGTTGTAAACGTAGATATCGTCTTTCGCGTCTTTGATGTTAGCACGCAACGCGACGTTGTACACCTCAGCCACGCGCTCGTCAATGTCACGCAGTTTCTGTGCGTCGTTCTCGCTCCACTTGGCCAGGCGCGCAATCTTGCGCTCCAGCTCTTTCATGCCGTCTACCTTGATCGCTGCCATCACTCAGATACTACGCGTTCGGTAATGAAGTGCAGCTCGTTCTTGCGGCCCACCTCTTGCACAGCCAAGATGTTGTAAATGTCGCCGCCGTAGCTGATGCGGTACTTGGGCGTGACAGCCCGCGTCTGTGTGCTGCTGCGCACGCGCCACGTCACGCGGTTTGTGCTTGTCTCCTGCTCCTCCAACACCGCGCTGCTGGCGCTTTTGTTGTCCAGGGCAGCCCAGACCGTCACATAGGTAGACCATGACGGCACAGTCTGGCCGTACACGTCCGCAGTGCGCGAGGCGCTCTGGATGATGATGCGTCTATCTAGGAAGCCGATGTTCACTGCCTGTTGTCAATAATGCGTTCAACACTAAGCAGCGACTCCACTGCAATGGGCACTGTCGCCGTAATTGTGCCCGTCACTACTGCGCGCCTGTTCTCGTACCAGTGCGCCACCAACATCTTCACCGCGTGCTTGACGTTGGCCGACTCCTCGACACCTACCGCAGCCGTCACGCGTACAGGGTGCGCGTTGTACGTTTCAAGGTCTGGCGTGTCGTGGAAGTAAATCAACATGCCGCCGTCAGTTGCCGCCGTGGTGTAATACTTAGTAGCTGCCAGCGTCTGCTCTGCGCCCGCTGTGTCGTTGTACTTTACGTGTGTGATGGCTGTGACTGGCCCGTATGCCAGCGCCGCGTTGCGCCACCGTTCAATGTGAAACACGGCAGAACCGCCCGCTGTAAAACTGCGATTGCAGTAATCCTCAACCCATGCCACTGCCGCGTTCAACAACGCCGTGATTGTAGTGTCCTCGTCGCTGGAGTCAACGCGCAAAAACTCCTTGGCCTCGCTCAATGGAACGACGCTGGTGCCTGTTGTGTGTGCTGGACGTACTACGTGCATGGTAATGTAAAAAAAAGGAAGCCCAGCCCAGTGCCAGGCTTCCCGTGTTAGTCAATTATTACTCGAAGTCAAACAAGTAAGCCAATGCACCTGCCTGGCGAACGTCTACGTCGTAGAACTTGTTGACGTGCAAAGCAATCTGCGCAGTGCCTGCGTTGCTGTATGGATCAACCAACAGGTCGATGCCACCAAAGAACGCCATCACCATACCAAGCCCAAAGTCACCGAACAACAAAGCGCCTTCGCTGGCAGTTGAATCGATGAGGTTTGGTGTGAAGTTGGTGTTGTAGCCGTCAATATTGTTGCCTTCGACAACTGCTTTGATGCTTGCCACAGCGGCCTCACCTTTCAAAATGCTCATGGCAGTAGGTGAACCGACAAATGAGCAAGCGCTCAAATCGCCACCAGCAGCCAACACAGCCTTTTGCATGTTAGTCAAGTCGGCGTATGTCACGGCTGCGTCCTTGTCAACACGGTTGCCAGCAGAAGCGGCAGCCTTTGCAAACACGGCCTTGTCAATAGTCTCGTTGATACCAGCAGCCAACTCGCGTGAAATCATAGCGTCTACCTGAGCACCGCCCTGCAAAATCAATTGCTTGCTGTACTTAGTGTTAGCAGCCACACGGATGGGTGACAGTGTCAACTCGTCAAGCTCCAAACCTGACGCTGCGTCTGCAGAAACTTCCGTCTCTTCAGTACCTGCAGCCTTGGCAGAAACGCGTGGGAACTTCAAGTTGCCTGTTGCGTTGTTGATGGTAGTAACACCAACGCGCTCGGCCATTGTAGGTGTGCGCAATGCGTCAATAACACCAGGAACAGAAGTAGCAACAAAGCCGGAGCCGTCGCCGCTGTCAGCCTGGAAATCGTCGGCACCACCAGCACGGTACAATGCTGAAGCTGGAATTCCAACTTGGCCGCTCATTTGCAAGCCGCGCATCTGGTACTCCTTAGCTGCCTCTTGGCTCCACTCAGCTTCTGCGCCTTCGAGTGCCTTGCCAAAGCTGGCAGCTTGCACAGCACGGCTGAGGCTGAAAGAGCGGTTGATCTTGTTGATTTCCTTGGCCTCGGACACTGACGCGCCGCCCATCTGGGCTTGCCGTGCAATCATGTCCTCGTGTGCCTGGCGGCGTGCAATCTTGCCGTCGAGGCGCTCAACCTCGCGCTTGCAAAGGTCGGCCTCTTCTTGTTCGTTGTTGGTCCAGTCGCGGTTTTCAGTTTCTGCGACGTTCACCAACTCTTCAAAGCGGTCCGCGTGCTTGCCGCGAGTCGCCTTCATCTCGTTGAGATTCATGGGTTCTTGAATTTGTGGTTCGTTTGTAATTGTATCTGTGTCGGCCTCTGCTACTGCAAGGGCTTCGTCAAGCTCAGGCTGTTGGTCACGCGCCTGCACCGTGGCGGCTGCGTATGCTGGGTATGTCACAGGTGACACGTCCAACAACTGCCGCACCTTATCTACGCTGCGCACGGTGCGCTCTTCGTTCCAGCTCTGGTCTTTGATTGTAAATGCAAAGCTGCTTTGGCTGATGTCACCGCGCTTTACGCTCTCGTAGAAATCTTTGGCATACTGTTGGTTGCCCAGTTTAACGCGGTACTTCAAACCTCGCTCGTCTGTGCTGAGCTCCAGTGTGCCGTTCTCGGTACGTCCGAGAATCAAATTGGGATCGTGGTTAATCAGCGCGCGCACGTCGTTGGTCATTACGTCGTCAAATGCGCCCGGCTTAATTACCTCACGAAAGTGCCCAAGGTCCGTCTCGCTGTTAAACACAGCAGCGTAGCCCTCAAGCACCATGTCGTCGCTGTCGGCCTCGCGCACCTCAATGGTGCCCATCGTCCGCTTTTCAGCGTCTTTATACTGTTGGTTGTCCTCCATCGTTTGAAACTTTGTCGCTGTACTCGTTAATTCGGTCTAGCGCGATTTGGTTAATCTGCACGAGGTGAGCATCGCCGCCGGCCTCGATTGGATTCATCTGCTCCTTAGCCCTCACCTCGTTAATGCTCATCACACCGCTCTGCAACATCTGCTGATAGAAATTGGTGCGCGTGGCAAGGTCGCCGCGGTACAAGTCGTTCATGTTGAAACGGCTGTACACGTCTGGGCGCTCAAAGCTCTGGATAAGCTTGCGGTCAATCTCCTGTTCAATGCGCTTGGCCCACGGTGCAATCGTGTGACGTGCAAACTGCAAGTTCTGCTGCTCCACGTTGTTAAAAGTCGTCTGCGATGGCAACTGCACCAGCGACGTGGGCACGCTGTAAATGCGGCAAATTTCCTCGGCTTGGAACTTGCGCGTCTCAATGAACTGCGCCTCGTCGGGCGTGATCGTGATGCGCTGATACTTGAAGCCAAACGGCAGCAGCTTGGTGCCCGCGTTCATGGCGCTCTGGTTCCAACTGTTTTGTATCAC
>FUIF01001607.1_pt1 | contig 16045 bp, 13 predicted proteins | sample 1003461 | NCBI WGS metagenome assembly FUIF01 (sample SAMEA80401918, study PRJEB19352) | marine metagenome | reverse complement strand
ATTACTACTGGGTTGACTGCTGTCAATATGTATGTCAGGGCGACTACCCAGCAACCTTTGATGGCGAGATGGACAACACTGGTAACGCCGACAACAGCATTAGGACCGAACACTTTGTGCTTCCACAGGATGGTGATACGGGTATCCCCTCATGCTACAATGGCCTGTACCCTTCACCAGAGTATACTGGCGCTTTAAACCCAGATTTTGACTACAATCCTAACGTAAGCGGTAATCAGCCACAGGACGACTAATACACAAAGATGAAGACTTTTGCATTTAAAAACTCTCAGAAGTACTGGTCTACCCGCTATTCGTTTTTGCCTAGAAACTACTCTAGGCTAGATAGGGATATGTTTACGTCTCACCCCACGGGGTCAGACGCCATGTACATCCATGGGCCGAAAGCGTCAGCAGAAAAAAATACGTTTTACGGAACGAAATTTTCGTCAAGCATTAGCTTCACGTTTAACAACGATCCCAGCCAAAACAAGATCTACAAAAACATATCTCTTGAGGGGTCGTTTGGAGAGGATAAGAACATGTACGGTACCTTTAAGGCAAACGACAGTACCGATTCAACACAGGCAAGGCCATCTTCAATAAATGGGTGGAGTGAAAAGGGGGCTCACCTCCACGCCAACATTGCCAATTCATCAAAAAGCGGTAGATCAAACATAGAGCCCGTAGGCGTGTTTCGTAGAGCGCATCAGATTTTTATCCCAACAACGTTGCAGGACTTGAAGATCTGTTTGATCAGCCCCCTCTGCTTTATGGTGTTCAAAACTTTGTGCCCCCTGACACTGGACCATATATTCTTCCAATGGGTCTTTACACGGCGCAGGCTGATCTTCCAAATGGTCTTGGAGCCGTTGATGGCACTTTTGCGAATCCAGATACATCTAGGTATCTGTTTTTTGAAATTGATTTCCTCCCAGGCTACAAGGATTCATCAAAAGAGGTTAAGTATGTTCTAGACACTTCAGATGGTGACTACATTCAGAGCATTCAAGGTAATAGTTATGATTCAATTAACTCACCGCACCTTAGCAACCTAGGTCTTTGCGCATACGCAAAGAACAAGGGGGTGCTGGATTTTAGAAAAAAGACTCTTGTAGATGGTGAATTTGAGTTTGACGAAACATCGGGGCTCTCTGTAAACGGCGCTAAAAGTGCGAGCGGTCTTCTTGTCTTCGCGGCCATAAATCTTCAGGAAGGCACGACTATAGATTTTGGAGACTTTAACGAAGACGGCGCAGTGACCGTGGCAGACTTGCTGTCGATGTTGACGGCATTTGGTCTGACTTATGAGGATCTAGATGACCCTCTTGCAGACTACGACTCCAATGGCGACGGATTTATTTCGGTAGGTGATATTCTAGAATTTCTATCGTTTTATGGCTCGCAATCTGAGGAAAGTATTACCGTTCCAAGTCACGTAAATGCCCTAAATTCCGTAGAGGGTGTTTTGAATAAAGAGATTATTGTATATGCCGTCACTCCAACCAACCTTAATGGAGAGGCAGCTAGAGGCAATTATGCCGATGTAAGCCTTACATTCCCAGGAGCGAATTTTGAGCTAGACATCGTAAACCTTGATTATGAACCGACTCAGCTCGATCATAGCAGATAATTCACTAATTTTGCAATCATGAGGATAATAGGCAGCAATCCCCGCTCACACTCAAGAGCCAAAGCATTTAACGACGGAACAGGATTTATGAACGCGATTAAGACTGCGTTCCAGCCAGGGGAGGGTAAGACTGGAGCCTTGGGTTATCTCTCAAGCGCTCTTGGTGTGGCTGGAGAAAATCAACTTAGAAAAAGGGCTGAGCTTGAGTCTGACGCTCTTGGTGTTGACGTTGCTAGTAAGGAGCGTATCCTAGAAAGAGCCGCTGTTATGCCAGAGATTAGCAGAATGGGCCTTGACGAGACACAGCGCAAGATTGAGCAATCTGAGCAGGAGGATGCGTCGACGCTCGCCACCCTCATAGAGTCTGGCATGTCTCCTGCGGAGGCAAACAATGTCCTATCTCAGAATAGAGATAATAGAACAAGTGCGATGCTTACCCAGCTCAATCAAATGGATGCTCTGCAAAACCAACAGAACGCCAATCAAAAAGCCCTTACAGACGCGGCCTTTGCCGATCTTGAGGGAGCCAAGGTCGCACAAGAGCAGTTCGACATTCTTGGCCAGGACAAGGCCAATACCGATTTCCTGTTTGCTATGGGTACGCAGGCCAGCAATCTTGAGGGGCTAATCAACCCGCAGGCTGCCGCACTCGAAGCCTCAAAAAAGAGAAGACTCGTGGCTCAAAGCTTGCAGAGAGAGGATATAAGCACGGGGGGATTACCCCAGGTCCGCATGATCACGATGTGCTGAACCTCGTCATCTCACACGAGGACGGCACTCCCGCGCTTGATGGTGACGGGGATGAGATGCATGTGACTGGTAGTGAGGCAATTATCCCAGACTACATCTTCGAGGAACTTATGGCTGCTGCAAAGGCAGGAGATAAGAACGCTCTGTTTGAGATCTTCATGGATGAGATCGCCACAGAAGAAAGATTCCAAGTATAATGGCAAACGGATTTGACCCAAGGAGCCAGTTCTACGAAGCCCAGGCATCACAGGTAGAGCAGAAGAGGCAGGCACTGACATACGCTAGACAGCGTCAAGACGCCGAGGAAAGAACTAAGATCGAGAACGTAAATACGCTATCTGGCTTTCAGGCGTCTCAAATACCTGAGGGACCGATGCGTGAGATCTACGAGGACCGCATCAGAGACGCACAGGCGTATATGAATGGTTCTGGGTCATACGAAGGCCAAGAATATAGCGCTCTTGAAGCTGCAAATAAGATTTCTGGCCTCACCACGATGTTTAACAAGATGTCGGCCCACAACATGGGGGACGTAGCGGAAGCACAGACTGCCTATAAGAAGGGGGCGTTTGAGGTCGCAGAGGACAGAGAGAGAATCAACCATACGGAGATCCTAGCGGGGAGGCGGTATATGCCAACAACTCCCCCGACGGGTACAGGGCTAGAGTACAAAAGCACAACAACTACTTCCAGTGGACTGGTGAGTACGATGCGAACGGAGACCCCTTGTACATGATCGACGAGGAAGGTCAGCCTACAGGCGAGCCCACAAGCATCTTTAAGATGCAGGGGTATGCAAACCCATCAGCCTTTGAGAGTGACACCGTAACGGAGCCAATCCCAGCCCTTGTAGATGTGGTTCAAGATCCTAAGCTTCAGCAGAGGATGAACACCATTGCTACAAGGCCCTCAACACTTGAGGAGATGAAGCAGCAGGGCATAACAGACCCTGTCAAGAAGCACGAGTTTGTGGTCAATAGAGTTCTATCTGACTACATGGGCACCACAAAGCCTGACATGGAGTTTCGTGAGTCAATCATTAGGGAGCTTCAAAAGAACGGGAGTGAGTTCAAGCCAGAAGAGATTGATGCGTTTATAAACAACCCGTCGTCTAATCAAGAGCTGTTGTCAGACATTCAGGCTCAAGCCGCGTCTGTGCTTGCTGATCTTACATATACTGCGCCACCCGTCGTCTCTAGCCCATTTGAGGGTAAGTTTGAGGTTCAAGGTCGTGGTGGCTCTATAGCTGATGCGCCCTATATGGTGGAGGTCGATAGACTCAGAGAGCCAGTTGAGATTTCTGGTGGCGAGAACCTCCCAGGCGTATCCACCAGCTACACAATTAACGGGGTAGGGTATGACCAAACAAACGGAGATATCCTCATACCGATTACCTATACGGAGGCAGAGGAGATTAACGAAGAACTTAGGGGCTTTGATGGAATTGAGTCTAGCACAAAAACCACAAATAAAACACTTAGAATCCCAGCTGGCAAGCTGGACCAGGCCGACCCCTTGGCTCTTGAGGCATATAGAAACCTCCCTCCATCCGAGCAGCAAAGAATTAAAACAGAAATAAGTTTAGGATTTTCTGAGTCAGACGAAAACATTAGACGTGAGCTAGAGGCTCAGCAGGCTCAAGCGGATGCTTCCGCTACAGCCGCCACTCCAGCCCAATCGACAAGCACTGCGCCAACTCCGCCGCCAGCCCAATCGACAGCTCCCGCAGCGACTACCGCATCACAGCCACAGCAAGAGGAGACTCTTGATGTTCAGGAGATGGACCCTGTCGAAGAAAACTTTGAGGATCCAGTCGAAGACGTAGACGGCTCCCAGCTCACGCCTCTCGCGGCCCTACCCACAAGGGATGCATCGCTTATTGAGCAGGCTAACGAGGCCCTTAGGGATCCAGTCATGAGCACGTCGCCTAATTACGGACCTGCAGTAAGAGCTGCAGAAGAGACATTGAGGGATCCACAAGCGACAGACAGGTCGAGAGAGAGGGCTGTGAGCACCTTGCAAGAGATTGTAAATCAAAGAGATAGAGTGGCAGAGGGTCCAGAGAGAAGGGAGAGAGCGGCATTTGAATCTGACGCCGAGGGGGTGGACCCTCAGATTCTAGAGCAGTACTACAATAACGTGCAGCCTAGAGAGTACGGTCTTTACCCTCTCCCCGAGGGGGCTAACATCAGGGGCGATCAGGTCGTAATGGATGGTCAGGTTGTGGGTAGCTACGAAAGCAGAATGAACCCCAACACTGGTAAATATGTCACAGGCATGAGGCCCATGGCTGTTGAACCACAAAGTGAGTTCTCTAGGCAGGCTGGTGAGGCGGTATCTAATATCGCGTCGAGCGCGTCTGACTTGGCCGCAGATATAAGAGACAATGCTGGAGGCAATCTTAGGCGGGCCTATGATGCAGCGATAGAAACTCTTGGTAGCGCAGGTAGCTCATTAATGGACTTTATTCGAGGCGGTGGACCGACTCAGCAAGAGGTTGATAGACAAAGGTTTGAGGCAGCTAGAGAGAGGCAGAGATTAGAGGAAGAGCGGCCTGCGACGTCAGTGCCAGATCCAGAAACTGTGGCTACACCTGAGCCAACCAGGGGTCGTGAGGACGTAGTAGACAACATCCCAGTTAGACCACAGCCAGGATCTCCCAGACAGGCACAGGCTGAGGCTGAGCTCAGAGAGAGATTTGAGGCTGAAGAGGACCGTCTCATTGGGGAGCAGGGGGTAACCATGGCTACGCTATTGAAAAGGGTGGTGTTGCATTTAAGACTACATCTGCAAGAAGTGACGCTGGCAAGAAGGACAGGTCAAAAGCCTTCTCTAATGCTGTTGACTTATTCAAGAGCGCGGGCGCTAAATTCCCAGTTGTCGCAGCATCTCAATTCGTCTTGGAGAGCAAACAGGGCGCGTCTAAGCTATCTCAAGAAACAAACAATGGATTCGGTATCAAATACACCGAGGCCATGGACAAGAAGTTTAAAGAGATGGGCATCAAGGCCAAGAAGTCTGACAAGACCTATTACGACGCTACAGAAGCCAAAACTGGAGCCGCTAACCCTAACGCATACTATTTCTCATTCCCTAGCGTTGAAGAGGGTTTTAAGGGATATCTGGCCTTTATTGAGGCCAACCCAAGGTATAAGAAAGCTCTTGCAGCCAGCTCTGAAATGGATTATCTTCGTGGGATCACGAAAGCAGGATACGCTACAGGTAACGACGGAAAAGGGGGTGGATACATCGAATCAATCTCTAAGATTGCCAAGGGGTATGGATTCAACATCGAGGACGTTGCGCCTGAAGAACCCACAACGAAATAAACATGGTGAACGAATTTGACAATACGGACCCACTACAGCTGAGCGAAACCCCACAGGCAGCGGTTCCAGAGCCTGTACAGCCACAGGCCGCAGTTCCAGAGCCAGTGCAACCTCAGGCAGCGGTTCCAGAGCCTGTGCAGCCTCAGCAGCCACAGAGAGAGCTCACCAATGAGGACCGCATTAACTTCTACAGAGGTAAGGGGTACTCCGATGGTCAGATTGTTGACATCCTCGACGCTTCAGGAAAGGCCAGCAGAGAGCAGGCCCAGGGCATTATGCTCGCTCAGTACGAGAATCAGAGAAGAGAGACTCTTGCCGAGAATGAAAGACGCAAGAAAGAGCAGGCAGAAGCTGAAAAGCACATGATCGAGAGGCAGCAGGCCCTCGATGCACTCTTAAAAAAAAAAGATTCAGCATCGGATCCTTCCACTTTGCCTGGTGGCGCGGAGGTAAGGGCTGACCTAGGCCTCCCAGCTGCAGAACCTAGAGACGTAGACGCTGAGGTTAACGAACTTGTCCAGCAGGAGGGGTTTGAAAGCCTAAAGTACGAAAACTCTAGACCAGAGGATTACGACACCCCAGAGCTTATGCGTATGTATCAGGCGAATGGTCAGCTTGCTGATCTTGCCATGAGTATGGACGCATACAACAATGCTCTCGTGGCTTTAAAATCTGGCGACAATCAAGAGCTTAGAAAGGCTGTAGAGGCCGCTGACAACGAAGCCGTTCAAGAGCTTTTTCAGAACTACATTACTGCTGACCCCAGGTCTAGCGACTACGAGGATCTTAAGAAAAAGCTTAGTCAGGGGCTTTTCGACCAGTATGAAGAATCTGATAGGCAGTCGTCACTGGCTATGCAAGAGCTTCAGTCAATTAACGAGGAGCTTGGACTGCCATGGAACTACAATCATGATAGTGATATAGACAGGCTCAGGCATGATTGAGTCTATGAGAATCAGAGAGGACGGGGAGAGGACAACTCAAAGGTATCAGGACATGCTGTTTAGTCAGCGCATGGCTAGGGCTAGGTACGACGAGCTTGAGAATATGCTACCAGATTGGCTTGTGGCTAGATCCGTGGCTGTGGGCAACTTTGCCAACAACATGATTTCTGTTGTGCCAAACCAAATCGCTGGTCTGGCATTCGATCAGATCGGGGACAGAGATAAGGCGAATGAGTACTTCGAAAAAGCTCGTAGAGTCTCTGATTACAACCAACAGCTCACAACAGAAAGAAACAAAAGAAGCTACGAGTTCACCGACGAGGAGCTGAACACAGGTATCTGGGAAAGCATTGTAGGGGCCTGGAATGGGGAGGAGGATAAAGGATGGGGTCTTGTCGCAAGAAAGGCTGCAGCCACTTTTGAGGACGTGTTTCCAGATGTCGCCTTTGCTGTCGTTACCATGGGTGAGGGCGCGGCCATGAAGAACCTCGCCAAGGAGGGTCTCAAAGAGGCTACAGAGGAGGGCGTCAAGAGGCAGCTCAAGAGAAGGATTTTACTTGGAAATGGCATTAGCGCATCTACCGCCGCAACGTTTGGTGTCCGCTCTATGGGGGATACATACGACTCGGTATTCGATGACCCCACAAGAACCTTGAACGAGAAGATGTTCTTGGCTACATCTGTCGGTGTTGCTGAGGCAACTATGCAGTTTATCTTCAAGGGCGCTGAGGCAAGTATTGCAAAGGGCGGAACGGCCCTTAGAAATTTTGCTTCTGGCGCCGCAGAGAAGAACTGGAAGCAGGCGATGAGAGATGCCCTAAAGGGGGTTACAAAGAGGCAGATTGCTTTGAGAGGAGCTGGTCAAACTGCTGGAGAATTTTTTGAGGAGGCAATCATTGAGGGTATAGATCAGTCAGTTAGAATCGTTCAGGATAAGATGGCTGGGCGACCAACCAAGGGTTTTGACACGAATGCGATTATGGATGCTGGTCTCGCTGGTCTGTTGGGTACGGGGCCTATGACCACTTTGCAGGCTTCATCGGCTATGATGGCCAACCACAAGGTGAAGAAGACTCGGTCATACGTTGTTGAGCAGCTTAGGAAGATTGACAGGGATATGATGCTTACCACAGACCCCGCCATCCTCGGGGGCATGAAGGCTAAGCGTAGAGAGCTTGAGGGGTACCTCAATCAGCTTGAGGGCGTGTCTGAGGCTGAGTATCATAAGCTTACAGACAACGAAAAGAAGCAGATCAACGCGATCCACAGAGAGCTTGCCACTACCCGAGATCAAATCAAAAGAGAGAAGAACCCAGACACCAAGAGGAGGCTGGAGGAGAGGTTTGAGGGGTTGTACAAGAGAAAGGTGGATATCGAAAAGGCAGCAGAGTCTAGAGCCTCTATGCCACCAGCACCGCCTCTGTCCGACGCTGAGGGCAATGACGTTGCTCGAACGAAAGAGATGTAGACCCCGCGACTCAGCAGGAGCACGATGCCATGCCAGAGGAGCAGGATCAAGAGGCCCCAGATATCACAGAGGCTATTGACAAAAAGGTTGACGGACATGTTGCGTCTCACAGACGCGCTGTAGAAAGGGTTGCATCAGATCCAGAGAACGCACCTAGACACGCCAGAACTGCAAAGTCAATGCGCACGAAGGCTAAGAAGCTGTTGACTGCCGAGGGAATGACCGAGGCTGAGGCAGAGGCAGAGGTCGATAGAAGAATCGGTACTGCTCAGGCAGACACCGAAACGAAAGGTGAGAGACCCTCAAGATCTGTTAGCCTTAACATGGTTGGTGACACCGATGTAAATGCTGACTGGATTGGTGACGGCCCAGGTCAGATACCGCTTCCTGTTGTGGCCCAGATGGACCGCATGAAGCGTGCGTTCGGCAAGCTCCTTGATTCCATGGGGGTCCAAATCCAGGTACACCTTGATGCAGAGTCATTCTCGGACGCTACAGGAACAGGCAAGGACACAAGGGGTGCATACGATCCATCTACAAAAACAATCCACCTGAATCCGAACAGCAGTGTGAAGGATGTGATGGAGGAGTTTGGTCATGCTGCATTCAGATCCATACTCAAGTCTGACTCCAAGTTTGCGAAGAGGGTGTACGAAAACATCTTGTCTGAGGCAGGCATGGGTCAGGGCGCATTCGGTAGAATAGACCCAAAGACTGGCATGCTTGTTCTGCCTAAGAACTTTAGAGAGGACGCGAATCTCCAGCAGCTTGCAAAGGAGAATCCATTTGCATTGGCAGTTCTTAAGACGGAGGATCTCTACCCAGACTACGACAATGCTCGCCGAAGGGAAGAGACAATACTTGAGGCGCTTAGGGAGTACGCCACGAACCCCAGTAAGTTCAACGCTGCGTCTAGACGTGGGCGTGGAAGAACTAGGGTTGATCAGCTCAAGGCTATCGTAAACAGGGCTATGACCAAGGCTGGATTCAGAGGCAACTTTATTTCCCCTGACTCTGGTGTAGACTTCTACAGCTTTGCAGAGAGGTTCAGGCTTGCTACTGAGGGCGTAGAGACGGACATCACTATGGATGAGTCTGACTACACTGCTCAGACCAATATCGAAAACTCGACTCCAAGAAAAAGAGAGCGAGCCAAGAAAAAGCGCGTAATAAACGCTAGGGAGGGAGAGACAAACGAGGAGGCTATACTCAGGAACCGAAGAGAGCAGGAGGCTAAGCGTCAACGCGAAAACGATCAGGTCGTTGCAGACTTTGAAGAGTCTCTTGGACCGCCTCCAGAATCCTTTGAGTCAAGGGAGGGTAGCGTGTTTAATTACCTGAAGGACACCGAGGTTTTCTATGAGGCTGTGCCACCGCTGAGTGGCGGGCTTGTCAACAAGCTGCCCAAGAAGAAGTCCCTCAAGGTAAAGGACTACTACCACTTCAGGAACTGGTACAACTACATGACCAGGAACCAGACGGACAACAACATCAGACGTATGTATTACGTCAAGGATGGGGTCAAGAAAATGATCAAGCCGCCTAAGCCAGCCATTGACAAGGAGACTGGTAAGCCTAAGTACATCGCAGGCCCAGAGACTTGGGTCCAGCGTCAGGTTAGACTAAACACCGAGGCACTTGAAAGAAGGGCTCAGGCGAGAAAGCAGCAGCTCAGAAACCCCGATGACGTAGAGCCAGGGCAGTCTCTTGGAGACGGTAATGTTCAGCTTGAGTCCAGAGAGGGTAGCGTGTTCTCTGCCGCAAATCAGCTTCGTGCACACAATGACGGAGGAGGATCTACGTTTACGTTTGATGGCGTAAACCAGGTGGGTAGGCCTATGTCTGCCGTGTCTATCTTCCCAGAAAGAAGCAAGATAATTAAGGGACAACTTACTGAGGATCAGATAAATAAGTACGTTCAAGACAACAAAGACTTTACGTCAGGCAACGAGGACGTTCTTGCTATTGGTACGTGGTACGAAGCGCCAGAGAATCAGACATACCTTGACATATCTGCGGTGCTGCCTCATGAACAGGCGAATCAGCTCGGTAGAGACTACAATCAAAAAGCGGTATTTAACCTTGAGACATTAGAGGAGGTGGATACTGGGGTACTGGTGAGGCTGTTCAGGGGTTGAAGCCCGAGTCAGAGAGAGTGGCCGACCTTAGAAGAATGGCTGGTGAAAAGCTTGAGGCCAGAGCTGGCGGAGTTTTTGACTCGCTGGATATGGCGGAGGCCAAGAGAAAGGGTCTCCCGACAGATAACATCGAGTCAATCAGCGGTGCTCAGATACGATTCTTTGGATTCGACAGAACCGTGCCTACGGTCATTGAGGATCTCAACCACCGCATCGCTTCAGGCATACAGTACATCTTCAATAAGCGCGTCCCGTACAAGGAAGGGGATGCTAGGCTCATCACTGCCCATAGAAATATGGATATGGCAAAGCAGGAGTACAACGGCCTGAAGAGGCTCGCTATGGCAGACTCCAAATCCGCCAATCCTCTTGGATACATTGCCATTGGATTTAGCCTCAACGGTGAAGCGTCTACCACTGGGAACCCAGACGTGTACTCTTATCTGATCAAAAAGTTTAGGCAGAAGTTTGACGGGGATGAACTTATCGGCAAGACAAACACTGCGGTAAACAGCATCACGAAAAAGTACAAGGCCCCCATGATCAATCGCATTCAGGAAAGGGCGATCGAGGAGGGGAGGAATGATGTGTCAAGCGCAATCGACATTGAGTTCAACGATAAGGGTCAACCAGTTACCGCCTCTGCAAATATCACAACAGCAGAGCAGGCTGCCTTTGTCCTTGATATGCTTGAGGACGCATCGGCTCCATTCACGTTCCAAGAGCGCAACTTCTCATCTGGAAGGTTTACGCAGCGCATCACACCCATGAAGGACGTGATGGATAAGGTCATTGACCCGATGTTTAAGAACGCTGACCTCGGGACTGCAGTGGCGTTTGTGAAAGTCCCCTACAGAATTGAGAACGGTGACGTTAAGGCTTTGACATCGTTGAGGTACCAGGGGATCCATTCGCTGGCGCGATTGTGGTTGAGCCTGGATTCGACAATCAGTTTGAAGGTCACCGTCTTACTGAGAGACAGTACAGGCTTGAGGATGTCATGCCAGACTACTCTATGGCCATGGGCACAAAGGAGGTTATAGACCCAGAGACTGGTGAGAAGACTCGTGTGCCAGCACGCAGACGTCGCTTGAGCTCAGCTGTGGCTGCCGCCACAAGAGATGCCGAGGGGCCGATGAAGGACTTTGAGGCTAAGGTCAGGGAGAAGGTGTCCAATCAGGCCGCCAAGAATGTATTCAAGGGTGTCGTCAATATCAACTACGGAGACGTAGGTGCGATGGAGGAGGACATCTACATGGGTAGCAAGTCAGCAGTTCAGAGACCATCCGCCACCACGGACATTGCCATGGATGCTATGGAGTCTAGAGAGGGCAGTGTGTTTGAGTCTAGGGCTGAGGACTCACCGACCCCAGGAAGACCTGACGGTCAGTTCCAACAGAGAGACCAAACTAGATTTGGTAGACTTAAGGCCAAGTGGATTCGCAGGCTGCAGGACAAGTACAGCGACATCATGAATCTGCAGGAGGATGTAGAGACATTCTTAGGCAGAGCCGTAAGGAGGATGAGGACTTTAAGATGGCAGAGGAGCTCATGTACGGTAAGACAGCGAGCGACCTCAAGAAGCTTGATCAAAAGATCGAGAGGCTTACGGACAACATGAAGGCAAATGGGGTCAACGTGGGAGAGCTTACCGATTACCTCTACGCGCTCCACGCCAAGGAAAGAAACGACGTCATCTTTGAAAGAGACGGTGTTGAGAACGGCAGTGGTATGTCGAATGCAGAGGCCTCGGCAATCCTTGACGGGATCTCTGAGGGCAAAAGGGCTGCCTTGGACAGCGCCCTGAAGATCGTAAGGGAGATTCAGCAGGACACTAGGAATACGATGGTAGAGTTTGGGCTGGAGACAGCCGAGACTGTTGATGCGTGGGAGAGCCTGTTCGAAAACTACGTACCGCTTTCGGGTATTGCTACTGACGAGTTCAGCAGTGATAAGACCGCCTATCCAACAGGCGGTGCTGGTATGCAGGTGCGAGGTCCTATGACTAAGAGGGCTGCTGGTAGAAAGAGCAAGGCGGACAACCTCGTGGCTCAGATCATTGCGCAGAACTCTGCCGTAAAGATCCAGGCCAGAAAGAACGAGGCCCTTGGAACGCTCCACACCCTCATTACAAACAATCCAAACCCAGCAATCTGGGAGATCGTTGACGACGCTAAGTTCGGGGACCAGTCTGTTGTACCAGTAAGAATTGGCGGCAGGCAGGAGTTCATTAAGTTCACTGAGCCTCAGCACGCTGAGACGCTCAAGAACATGAACATCCCGAAGACGGTGTGGTTGGCTAAGGTCCTTTCGCCTCTTAATAACTGGCTAAGACGCTCGTTTACAACACTTAACCCTGAATTTGTAATCTCCAACTTCTCAAGGGACATTCAGTCTGCACTTTTCAATGCGGCTGCGGAGGCTGAGATTGAGGGTGGTCAGATACTTGGGGCACAGGTGATGGGTGACATGGCTCGGATGGTTGGTCCAGCGATGAAGGCCCTGTTCAAGGAGACTAACCCTAACTCGCTCGGCAGGCTGTTTAAAGAGAACCCAATCATTGGTAAGTACTACCAGGAGTTTGTTGAGGATGGCGGACAGACTGGATGGGGGTATCAGAAGAGCCTCCAGGAGATCGCTGCAGATCTAGAGAGATCCACAACAGATAAGTCTCGGGCACAGGAGGTGCTTGGGGCCGTCAAGGAGAACACGGTCGACATGGTGGAAGGGGTCAACGATGCATTTGAGAATGCGATCAGACTCTCGTCATACATCGCTGCAAGAGAGAACGGAGTGAGCAGAGCCAAGGCCGCACAGTTTGCGAAGAACATCACGGTAAACTTTAACAAGCACGGTGAGTACGGTCAGGTTGCAAACCAGCTCTACCTCTTCTTCAACGCATCCGTTCAGGGTACCGCAAGACTTGGTAGATCTCTTGTCACACTCAAGCCACCTAAGGCTCCTGACGGATCATCCCGCGAGTGGTATCAGAGAATCAACACCGCACAGAAGATGGCGGCTGGACTAACTGTATTCTCGGCGATGCTTGCCCAGGTGGGTAGAGCTATGTCTGACGAGGATGAGGACGGCACCCTGTACTGGGACAAGATTCCAGATTACGTCAAAGAGAGAAACCTTGTCGTCATGTTTGACGGGAAGAACTACTTCAAGATACCGCTTCCCTACGGATTCAACATGTTCGCCAACTTGGGGACAGGTATGGTGGATCTCGCTGCAGGGGCTAAGTCTTGGGATGAGACGGGATGGTTCTTGGCCAACTCGTTCCTCAGCTCGTTCTCCCCTATCAGCTACGGTCAGTCAAGAGACCTTTACACTTACGGAACCAAGGCTGTCGTACCTACAGCGTTCAAGCCAGCGATTGAGGTGGCGACGAATGAGTCGTACTTCGGTGGCCCAGTGTATGCAGAGCAGTTGCCATTTGGTGCCCCTAAGCCAGAGTCGCAGATGTCGTTTAAATCACCGCGTGCAGTGCAGGACTTCTTCACATGGATGAACGACGCTACGGGTGGATCTGCTCAGGTACCAGGCGCTGTAGACATCAACCCTGACAAGTTCTGGCACATATTCGACTACTTCGTCGGAGGAGCTGGACAGTTCGTGGGCAGGACCGCCTCTACAGCTAGAGAGGCAGTGGTCAAGGCTACTAACGACGAGCTTGAGGTTTCGTTTAATGATGTTCCGCTCCTGCGTAAAATATACGGTGAGCCCTCCAAGTATTACGACATGGAGAAGTTCAAGGAGCGAGAGGTGGTAATCAAGCAGCTCATGAGAGAGGCGAAGGACCCTAAGGTAGGCGCGTTGGTGAGGTCGATACAAGGGGGTTGGAACTCTCGACAAAGCCATTAAAGCGGTAAACAAGAGGCTGAAGCTTATCAGAAAAGCTAAGCGGGAAGCTAAGGATATTAAGGATTACGCTGAAAGACAAATAAGAATACAGGAGCTCATGGATATGGAGCGCAAGCTTGTCATGAAGTTCAACAAACTATACGATGATGTCAGAAAAGAAAACTAAGATTAGAGACACCAAGCTCGGCGCTTGGCTTAAGTCAAAAGCCCCCAACGTACTGGATGCGGTAGGGGATCTCCTACCGATAGCGGGGGTCTTGGGGTTGTAAAAAACCTTATCGCCAAGGAGCCAGGCGTAGACCCAGCTGAAGCTAAGGCTGCTATTGATGCAGAGGTGCAGTTTCAGAACAATGTTACTGAGAGATGGAAGGCAGACATGGGTAGCGACGTCAAGCTCGCGAAGCTTATCAGGCCCGTTACTTTGATCTGCCTCATGGTGATGTTTATGGCTACGATGGTGGCCGACAGCATGGATGCGTGGCCATTTAACGTGAAAGATTCGTATGTATCTTTGCTTGAGATCTTGATGCTCACCGCCTTCGGCGCATACTTCGCAGGAAGGACGATAGAGAAATCTAGAAAATGAGGTTTATAAAAGACACCGTAAATCCGCCAGCAGATCCGCCAGTAAATCCGCCAGCTGGGAGAAGACGCCTATTCAGGCGTCGCGCAAGACGACCAGGTAGCCTTGTGGGGTTTGACGAGATAAATCCAGAAACCCACAAGAGGTTTACTCACAGTGGTCTACCAATGGCAGACAAGGTGTTTGACACACCCATGACTGATAGAGAGATGAGGGAGGCGCAACTTGAAATGGAAGCTGGGAGCATGCATCTGCATTCATCGACCTGAACTTGCTAAAGAGGACTTGTTAGATCCTACGCTTATGAAAGAAGACGATCCACAAGCAAAAGGGTATATCGAGGATAAATTGTTTGGAGACGTTGGTTATACTCAGGTTTACGACAAAAAGACAGGTAAGATGAGACCAGTAAGCTCAACCGACGATGCTTGGTCAGCGGCCACCACAACAAAATTAGCCAAAGCCTTCGACCCAGAATTTGAGGGTTCAGCAAGGCATTCTGACTACATAAGAAGAGGCTTTCAGGGTGAAGGGAACTACGAGGCGGGCAAGATATCTAAAAGGACTGATTTCAAACCAGGGGATATACTTTTCCAAGGCAGGAAGGACAAGGCGGGCAATCCTCTAGGCCCTCAGACATACAGAGAATTTAAAAGAGACGCCGCAGGTAAGGGCGAGTACGGTAGCCAAGGTGGTTATGGATCTCACACCGACATCATTACGGGAACTGGTGTAGACGAGAAGGGTAGGAGATACTACAACGTGCAGGGGGGTAACGCGAGCGACGGCCTTAGAATTGAAACGCTCTATGCCAACGAGCTTGCAAAGAGATACCAAGGAAGATTAACGCAGTAATGAGGATCACACTTTTTTATTGGGCATGATACCGACTATACTGTTTGCTCAGCAAGGTTGGGTGGTCGTCACTCTGCAGGCAGATCAATACAGTGGAGAAACTAGCTGGTTGATCAGTGACGAGAGTGGGTTTGTTGGTGAAGAATCTCCAGGTGTTATTGCCAGTAACTCGTTCAATCAGCAGGTTGTATTCTTGCCAGCGGGCGAGTATACGTTTACCATATTCGACAGCTTTGGAGATGGCATCTGCTGCGGCTTTGGTGAGGCTGGTTCTCGCTTACAAACGCATGTGGTGTAGACACAGCAGTGTATGATTTTAATACAGCCGAGCTAACCATACCGTTTGAGGTATTGCCATGTCCGCCCCCAATTTTTGGGTGCATGCAAGAGGGCGCTTTAGATTACAACCCATGGGCTAATGCACCAGGCCCGTGCTCTTTTCCCCCCGAACAATGTGGGGATGGTGAAAACAACATTC
>FUIF01008824.1_pt1 | contig 16063 bp, 25 predicted proteins | sample 1003461 | NCBI WGS metagenome assembly FUIF01 (sample SAMEA80401918, study PRJEB19352) | marine metagenome | reverse complement strand
GGTGACTTGAGATTGTCTATTACATTTTCCTACCATGCCTTTTGCCATAGAAGATTTGTAATTAGTGTGATGCGAGTCGTAAGTAGATATGCTTATAAGACCAGCATCTAGCATATTTTTTGCGTGATCCATTTGCTCTAGGGCTTTTCCCTCTGCATTACCCCAAAGACCAGCCTTTGCTAAGTCATTAACTTCTTCTGAATTTTTAAGTAAATTGTAATTACCTAACTCAGTTTCCCGTCCTCTTGCTCTTGTACGCTGTTGATCAATAAGATTGATCTGCATTTCCGACAAATATCTTTCACCAGATTCTATAATTACACTTCTAAACTTACCGTCAGCAGTTTCCTCAGCGGTAGATGCAACAAAGTTACTCATTTGCTTTGCAAACTCTGCAGGACTACGCTTGTATTTAGAACCTAATTCTTGTGCTTTTAACCTTAAACGATTCTGCGCATCGTCCATAAACCTAGCATCAACAACTTTTTCATATGCTCTACGCGCTATACTGCCAAAACCTGCAGGTGCACCGACAGGTTCTCTTTTATTTGTTTCTGGATTAATGCCTGTAATTTGATCAACTTCTAAAGCTAGGCCAGCCTCACGCCCAGTTTCCTCGGCAATAGTTTGCCCTTCTCTAAAGGCAATAGAAGTCAACTGATCGGCACCAGCCTTAACTGTTTTCCACAACTCTGCTTCGCCTGTGTCCATGCGAGTGACACCGATTGGCTTGCTAAAAACCTGTTGTCTCTGACGAATTACAGCCATAACTTACGAACCTCTCAAACTATAATTTCTGCCAGAGCTATACGTTCTTCCGCTTGTTGCTTTAACATCAACAGTTTTAGTTGTAGGCGCAGCAGTAGTACCAGCTTGGTAAATCCCACCAGCAATAGATTGAGCAGCGCCAAGATAACCAGCAGTCAAAGCATTGCGTCCACGTTGACGTTCTGCACCAGCCATAGCCGCTACACTCTGCGCTCTCATGTTAGTATCCGATGCCAACCTAGCAATATCTGTACTGTAGATTTCTTCCTGCCGTTCCATAAATGCGCGTACACTTCTATCCGTTACATCCCTGCCAGCAAAAGCAAAGAAAGCGTCATTAGCTGATACTGACTGTGCATAGTCTTGAGCCATAGCCGTTGCATTCTGAGTTGCCTCAATGCGACCTAGCTCCATGTCTCGTTCCATCTGCGCTGCATTAAAATTAGCTTCTTGCTTTGCAGCTTTGCCAGCCCTAACAGAACTATAAGCAGATATTGCTGTACTTGCTACAATCGCTGCCGCTACATAACTCATGCTATTGCCTCCGCAAATTCAGACTCAAAGAACTTTATATCACTGCCGCTATGATCTAGCTTATCTACAAACATATCTTCCAACACATCTAAATCTGTTTCTTCTGTTGCAAATACATTCTGCACTATAGCGTCCTCAATTATAAACGCTGCCTTACGCCCTACATTAGCCAAGAAAGTACAAGGCGCTTTAACCCTTCTAACCTTGCCACCATTGTGAACCAGCATTTCGCCTTGAAGCATAATCGTTATATGCTTTTCTTTATGAGCATGACCAAGCACTAACGTACCTGCTGGCAAAAACACCTCACGGATATAAACACCAGAACCAAAGTGATGCTTAACAGGACAATGTACCTGCTCAACCTCAAGCATTTCACGCTCAAGAGAATCAAAGTCTGTGTGTAATGATAAGTCTTTCAAAACACTAACTCCGCTATTAGGCCATTAACCTGTAAAGGTAACGGCGCTGATTGACTAATAGTTACTTGTGGTGTCCGACCATAACCCATCAATCTAAATTCTTTACGTCCTGTAACTGCAGTCTGTTCCTGAGATAAGTCATCTGTAACCTGACGAATAACTAAGTTAGTGCCATTAACACTAATTGATAACGTAGAGTTAAGATCAACAATTACACTGGCAAGACTTCTAATTTTACCACTAACAGGGCCAGCTTGAGTATTGGTATCTATAGGATTGGTCTTAAGAGTAACATCAAACTTATAACCAATCTCTGCAGTGTTTAATCCCTCTACAGCACTGACATCAATATTGCCGCCAGAAACAGTAAACTCACCAATATAGTTATTACCGCTAACAACATTAACAACAGCACCGTTTTCAAAGTCTGATGAAACAGTGAAGATTCCATTGTTCGTACTTGTCGCGGTATAGGTCTTAGACATATCCATGTTAGAATCTGCTTTAAGCTCACAGAGTACATACCTCGTTGTATCGTTCCCCATCGGGAAGGCCACGTTAGCAAACACACGATCATCTATAGTAACTGTAGAGTGAAACAATCCTTGGCTAGTAAACTCAGCCCAACCAGCACGCTGCTCTGCTCTGTTAGAATTAAACACAGCCATCTTGCCCGATGCGTTTCTAACAAAGACATAACTTTCAGAACGATCTACGGCACCGTAAAAGGTATTCATTTCTACAGGATTGTTTATCAAATGAGAAGACAAAGAAGACACAGGAACAGCAGTGTAGGCTTCCTCTGAATCTGTAAACAAATACTCACGCACAATAGAGCCACCAGCTTGCACAAAGATAGTAGCACCATCCAAAACTTGTGGACGTATAGAGTCGCTACCAAACGGTGTCTGTCTTCTAACCTGTGCGTTAGTTGGTGTAATAGGTTTGTCTTGGAATGCAGGTACATACATTTCAGAAGATGCAGTAAACACCTGTAAGTCCCTATTAGAAACCAAGTGCCTGATTTGCTGGACCTCACCAATGCTTGCAGTCAAATGTATTGAGTCACTATCGTTAGCATCACCAACATCAAAGTTATAATAGGATGCAGACTTAGACATCCAGATAGTATCTGGTTGTGCTATTGTACCAGCAAAGCAAAGTCTATTCTGATGAAAGGTAATAGCAGATGGAAAGCCTCTAAGACTAGAGTATGATTGCTCTGCCCAATCTGTAGTAGGTGCAGCAGACGTTACCTTGGGAGAACCGCCCCCATCTACAGAAGCATTAGCAGAACCACCCGCCGTAAATTTATAGTGATTATCATCAGTTATGCCTGTAATAGTTCTAGCACCATTAAGATTACTAGTAGAAATATTACCCACAGCAGCGCATTCGGATAGTGTGACAGAATCTCCAACCCTCATACCATGATTAACATGCGTTACTTCTACTGTAGATGAACCATCAATAGTTCTAAGTGCATTAGCTTTAAGCTGCACAAACAAACTATCCAGCACAGTTCCAGTAGCCTGAGTCCCAGACTGCACAGAGGTAATAAGTATTTCCGACTTATGATAAAGTAAGGTTACTCCAACATGCTTTGAATCAGCGTAGTTGCCACCAGCTTGACTACCAGTAGTATCAAAGTAAGGCACAGCAGCTTTGTCAGTAACGCCAGCCTTTACTGTTCCAGCGGGATCACCAACAGCAGCAATCTGTGTAATAGTCTTAAAGAACTTAGTGCCAGTAGCAACACCAGCATTTGCGCCAGTAATACTTTCAGTCTGAGCATCGCCATCTACGTTTGTACCAGTTACAGTAAATGATTTACTACTATCATTACCGCCAGATGTAATAGTAACCAGCCTACCGTACACAAACGTAACCGAGCCACCAGATGCCAGTGCGCCCCCAAGAACTAGGTTAGCATTGTTGGCTACTTGCGCTGATACAGAAATACCATCATCATCTGCCTCTGCGCTAAAATCACCAATGGTTAAAGTGATACTGCTACTTGTTCCGCTAGGCGTTAAAGATACACCCGCATTGTGAAAGTTATAGTAAGGCTGATAAATCTGCTCTTTGTCAGACCGAGTATCAAACGTAAATGTTTCTACTTGGAATGCAGTAAGGCTCGTTCTTACAATCTGCCTTGGCATAAACAAAGGATGACACACAAACATTACGTCACCTAATTGAGCAAAGGTGTATTCATGCAAGTAAGTATCAGAGAAAGGTAACGCTGCGCTATCAACATCGGCAGTAAGTGTAGCTGTTAATGACACTGCACCAGTAGACGGGTCAATAATAAACACCCGCACCTTAGCATTTTCCATAGAAACTATGTATTGCTCGTCATCCGAAAAGATAAACGGCATTAACCTAGCTTGCTGCGTCTTGGCAGAGTTGTATGTTATGTCAGTGTACTTGTATAAATTCTGCAAGCCAGCGCGTTTAATAACCCCACCCTCGGAGCGAATAAACATATTCTCTACTCTTTGAGCAGACGCCGTATAAACAGCAGTATCAGTTCGGGATGACAACGAAGGACTAACCTCACCAAATTGGAAGTTAGTTATCGGAACCTGTACCTTCTGCATTAGCTGCGCCTATTACTAATAAATCTTGATGTGTCCAGCCTACGTGTTGTTTGCGATTGTGAATCAAGACCTCTGGCTTTAGCCATAAGCATTGCGCCCTTTTGATCCATAAGCTGAGAAAGACTGCCATCACGCGCTAGTGATATTGCAAATACAGATGCCAACTGAAACTGAACAGCCATTGTAAAATAAGAAGGCCAATACTCTTCGGTAACTCTGTATGTATAATCTGCCACTACTTCATCAGAAGCATCGGCATCACAGAATAGATTGTCACTGTAGGTTTGAAACTCAATGTTAAATCCGTTTACCGTTAAGGCGTGAATCATAAGTGAGTTGTTTGGCATTTGATATGCTGCTTCATATCTGCCAGTAGGTGCATCGCTAAGTCGGTTCAATACAAGTTGATCCGTTGCAAAGCGCCACCGTGTATTAACTAAAGCTGATTGGGCTACATCCTCATACATATTAGAAGCAACCAGTGCTTCATTGTTTCCATCATCAAATGACGTAATAGGCTCAGCACCAATAAGAATTAGTGCGCGGCTACAAATGTCAATCGGGCTGTCGGATGCTGTGCTTGCCATACTTAGTGGTTAGGGGGCCGAAGCCCCCTCTCCTTAATCGCTGTCTGTTTCAACAACGGCTGTGCCATCAGACACGTCCACCACTGAACCAGTGTTAGAAAGTACAGTTACAAAATTAGTAGTCGGTACATTTGTATCCTGCACAATAATCAGATCACGAACATTTAGCATTGCTGCTGCAGTATTAAAGTAACCTGATGTGTTGACTGTCGCAATCGCGTCTGCGGTGCGATACATCCAAAGGGCAGCGCCACTAGCGCCCCCAATGCGATGTAGTCCTGCTGCGTCATAAGCCATGATGAAGTCCTTTCTTAAGAGTTGTTATCAAGAACTTCATAAATGCCGTTGGCGTCAATAGCGACTGCGCCCATAGACATCATGGAGTTTGCAAGGTGAGATGCTTTCTCAGCAACATAATTAACCTCGGTAGCAACTTCTGCGTTAATACCAAGACCAACTGCCGATGTATGATAAGCCATATTCTTACCCGCTGTAACAGCAGAGGTAGAGAATACTTTAAAGCCCATAAATTCCTTCATGGTCATACCACCAGCAAACGGCAGATTCTGCTCTCCAACAAAGTCGGATGATGCAAACTGAGTAATTGCAAAGAGATCGGCGTACCCTTTAGGGTGCATCGCTAAATAACGCTGTCCGTCTTCTGGCACATCAGCAACACCCATAGTTTCAAACAATGATAGAATGTCAGCAATTTCAATAGCCGAACTTGTATCATGGATTTGAGTACTACTAGCGCCAGCATCCATAGCTGTGTAGATAAGCTCGTCAGTCTTACGACCAAGAGCAGCAGCAGCAGATTGAGCAACAGCTTGACGTTCGTTGATGTTAGTCTTCAACTCGTCCAGCTTGTCAATATACTCAGGAGCATAGAAATCGCTCATGGTTGCTTCAACGGTTGTGTGCGCCAGTTCCATAGGAGTGACATTACCGTTACGTGATTTAGTAGTGGCAACGCCAGCACCAATCTTTTGGAAACGAACAACAGACGCAGTAGCGTTTGCAGTACGAACAGTGTTCCGCAGCTTAGAACCCATGCGTTGATATGCTAGGTGCACATCGGATTCAAACTGCTTGATGAAGGCTGTATCAATTGTATTAGCCATTTCAAGAGTCCTTTATTAAGGTTGCATTTGTTCTCTGGGTATCCTTCTGCATCCTCAACGTAGGTATCCTAACGGGCTACTCAGTGCATTACGGGCCGTGACGCTAGAGCGTAAACATTCTTTCTGTCAGGATTGCAACGCACAAAATGAAAAGAGGTGTTACCTAACTCATCATCGCTAGAGCCTGTAATTGTAAAACCAATCCAAAGCATCCAGTTAATTGCCCCTTCATACTGAGATTCAATATGAAGATTTATCTTGTAGTAAGTTTCATGTATAAAGGAAAAAACCCTTGGAGAAAACTTTACAACACCAAGCCAGTTTTTTTCATTTGATTTGTAAACGAAGAAAACATAAACACTTCTTGATTACCAATAGGCTGCAATCCAACCAGCCAAATTGGAGCGCCATCTTTCTCAACAATAAAACATTCAGCATCCTTTTGCATTGAGTAAAGTATATCTAACATACTATCCTCATGATCGCAGTATTCTTCTAAGCTGTAGGGAGCAATGTCATTGAGAAACGGAATGACATGATGCTCTTGCATAGGGACTAGATCATAGCCTCTATGAGTAAATAAAGGTTTAACCATATAGCTTACGATACGCCTGATCTACTTGACTAACATAAGCATTGTCACGCTTTTGCGGATTCCAATATCGTTCGTCATTCTGCATACTGCGTAAAGAATCTTCGGTAATCTGGCTAGACATAGCTGAGTCACCTGCAAATGATGGCCCTTTCATTTTTTCCATAATGTGTTCTAAGGCAACAATACCGCCAGCCGTTTCACACATACGCTCTATTGCATCTAGGCTTTCTTCTGGAAAGAACTGATTAGCAAACAAACTAGCTGCCTCAATGCGATCAGTTGCAGAATCACCTAATAGTTTGGTTTCTGCTTCCATGTCAGGCTGTTGGCCGTTTATTGCCTCGGCAATTAACTGAATGCCCTTTTGAAATTCTTCTTGACCAAGGCCGCTTTCAAACGAATGCTCTGACCACCAATCAAGCAACGGACTATCTACCGCAGACTCAGGGTCAATGTTTTCTGGTAGAAGATAATCACCCTTAGTAGCGGGACGATCAGCGTAAGCCTCTCGCTGCATTTCTTCTTGCCATGAAGCCTTTAGGTCTTCTTCCTTTGCGCCCAGCTTAGAAGATAATTCATTGTACGCCTTGCCCAAATCCTCTGCCGAGTAAATTTTTCAGGCAACCAATCCGGTCTATCGGTCTGCGTTTGCGTAACTTCTGCAGTTGCTTCTGCGGGTTGAGGCGATTCATTTAATAATGACTCAGACATTTTGCTTTACCTTATGACCATGCTGTATTCTTGCTTCAAGTAGACCAACTATATATCGCTGCCCTTCGTGATGGCGCAATTCTTCTGTAGTTATGTTTGGCCCATGCACACGGTTTACCGTTATAGATTTAAGGTATTCCATGACAGCTTTACCCATTTCTGTTTCAAACAAGTGGGCAACCGTAGTGCTTATGATTTTATCTTGATTAGCTGCGCGTTGTATTCCATCAATGCCGATGTTTGTTTTTGGCAACTTTATCTCCTATTGCAGTTGTTCCTGTGGCGGCTGCTCTTGCATTTGCTGTTGTTGCTGCATTTGCATTTGCTGCGCCATTGCAACTATCTGCTTACGTTCTTCTGGATCACGAATCAACCCGTCAGGTACACCAAACTTCTTAGCAAGATGTGCTGCCGTTTCTTCTGAATTAATTAATAGGTTAAGAACTTCTGGCCCAAAGGTGCCAAGAACCATCTCAAGAAACCGACCAACAGATGATATATCTGCGTTAGCCTGTGCTTGTGCTAGTGGAGATATAGACCTAACTTTAATCTCACGACCATTAACATTTGGTATCTCAATGCGGCCCTGCTTTTTAAGAATGTAGATAACGCGCTGCAATACTGGCTGCACTAGCTCTGCTTGCAGTCTACCAAACGCAGAACCCATACGCCTAGATAAATCAGCCATACGTTCCGCAACCTCAGTAGCAGACGCAGGAGTTTTATCTGGATTGCCTAGCATGTCATTATACAACGCACGTTTAATATTTAAGCGCATATCAGAAAGTATAAGCTGAGATACACTAAAGTCTCCTGCTGCAGCAACGGGCTGTAACCCATTGGAACCAATAGCCTTTGGTATAATAGACCCCGGCACTAAGGATATAGTATCAGGATTAATGACGCCATCATCATCCATTTGATACACGCCAGATATAGCCATCTGTGCATTTTCTAGGATCAACTCAATGGTTAGGTTGGTTGTCTTAATAGCAGACAGCGCATTGATAAGAGGGCCGCGACCATAAACTTCGCCAGCGCACTTAGACCAACGAAAACAAATAAACGGATTAGCGCCATTACCTTTAAGCTCACGTTTATAAATCACGCTTTCAGTAGTCATGCAGTAAGCGTAACTCATATACACTTCTTGGTTTTTCTGTGAGTAATCACGACAAACCAACTCAAGTACAGTCGTTGTATCTTTGCCACCATTACCCATACGGTTTTGTATCTGCTCATTCATTTCAGCGTCAGGATATAAAACCTGCAACTGATTATATCTAATGCCCTTACGCTCACGGTAGATGTGATCTATCCGATCATCGGGGCCAGTATCCAGAACAACATGAGGCAGGGGAATAGCAGAGAAACGTATTGGATTAATTGCATCGCCTTCTTCTGCAACAAGAATGCCAGTGCCTACAGCTAAATCCATAAAGGATTCATGCACTTCTTGGCTAAAGTTAGAGTTCTGCAAAACCTCAAATACATAGTCAGTGACTTCATCAAGGTCATTATTAACAGCATCACGCTGCTCTTTAGGAACCTCGGAGCCAGCAGTTAGATCAGCCCACCGCGCAAAGTTAGGAACAATGCCCGACTGCAATCGGGATGCAAACTCTTGCACACCAACAACGGCAGTCTCGTCAAAGATTTTATCGTCGCGTCTTTGCCCTACGCTTTCATAATAAAATGACTCACGCTGGGGAAGAGAATACTCATAGCATTCTTCAAACAAAGGTATAAAGTTTTCACGCTTGGCTTTTGCCTTAGCGTAATGCTCGTAGTAACCTTTAGCTATTGGATCATCTATCATAATTGAAACCTGTTATAAAACCCACCGCCACCACCAGACTTAGATCGCAGCAAAGAGCGGCGACCACGCGACCCGCTTCTAAATCTTTTAGCTGTAGTTTGCTGTATAGTATCTTCTGTAACTTTGCGCTTTTCTTCTGCCAACTCTTTGTTAGCTTGAGTAGCCAAGTTTTCTATATCAGAAGGAACCTCAGATATAGCGCCCATATCTCTAGCTTTTCCTAACGCACCTCCAAAAACATTTGTATTAAGGGGCGTTAGTTTATTTTGAATACGCTCTAGCTTTTTCATTGCTTTACTTATGAATTTGCACATAGCAATCTCCTTTGTTAGTTAGCGATAAGCACAACACAGAACAATCAGCAACGCACAATTACATACGCGCCCATAGTCCCTGTCTACGCTTGGGGCTACTACGCTTGGCAAATACATCAAAGTCCCTCTTGGCAACAGATGGCCTAGCCGCTTTTTGATTATTCATCAAGGCCCGACCTTCGCCAGCGCCCAACAGCATATACTGCAGCGCATCGTGAATGTGACTAAACATATTCTTGTCAGGCTTATCTGCGTATCTTTCGCCAGATACTTCCATGCGGCGATACTGGTATCCACCCTCAAAGCCCTTGATAAGCTGAGAACAACGGCGATCTACTAGAAAAGCGGGTTTGCCCTCTGTCATTTTGTTAAGCTGCGAAGATACCGACTCAAGGCGCAAATCCACGGAATTAGACGGGGCGGGGAATGCTCTAAGGCCAGCACCTCTAAGTATGTGGAACGGGGTAGACTCGTCGGTCTGCGCCCGAAAGTCACCCGCAGGATCACCATAAATAATAACTTCAGAACACTGAGAGAATCTAGTAGCAATCTGCTCACGTAAAACTTCCGCAAACCTAACAATACCCATGTCAAACGCAACGACTTCATCCTGTACTAACCACCTACCTCTAACCTTTTGACCCATAGTAGCCGCAGGAGTTAGACCAAAATCCAAACCAATATACAAAGGATAACCAGCAGCAACAGGGATTTCCTCTTTAGCAACGTGTGTGTCAGTAACAAACATAGGATAGATTGGCTTTCCGTCTTGGATAGAACCTAAGCGATTCATAACATAAACATCTATCCAGCTTTTAGTCTTACCCTGTATTAAATTAGGATAATAAGACCCCATCATGTTCTTAGTATTCTCTGCGCTCTTACTAGGCTTATAGGCATCTACTTCGTTCTCGTCGTTCTTAACCTCAGTCATGGCGGCAGGTTGCGTAAAGAATGACCAGTTGTCAGGCTTAACCAACATCTTAGCTTGCTCTCGCGGGATATGATCTGGAATCGGAACCTCACCAGACATGATAGGCCACCAGTGATCTTCCTCTGGTGCATTGGTATCGGCAATAACTCCTGTCCAAGACGGCCCTCCCTCACGCATAGAAGGAAAACGACCAACGCGCATAGTACACGCATCCATAATAGACTTAGGTATTTCCCTAGCTTCGTTAACCCAAATGCCAGTAAGCTCTAATGACAATAATTTCTTAACATCTTCGGGCCTATCAAGAGCTAAGAACAAAACCTCAAGATCAATGTCACCCTTTTTAATGTGGTGAGTATATGGAACCGACCAAGTAAACTTACCCCAATCAGCTTCTGGAAACCAATCAAGCCAAGTCTTAATCGTAGTTGTTCTAAGCTGTGGGTTGGTATTACGAATGATTGCCCATCGGCTTCTGCGTATACCCTTGCTATTCTTTCCTGACCAAGCGCCCTGCGGAATACCTCAATGCAGCAACCAACAGACTTGCCAGAACCTACAGGGCCACGAATGCCACGAAAGAATGTATTGTCTTTCATAAACGCCTTAAGCGTTTCTCCGTCTGGCTTGTATTTAAAATCAACCATTAAGTTTTAGGCATAATTTTTTAGTCAAAAGGCTTTTAGATACACCGCCACGCTGAGAGTCAATAGCTGCCGCCGCTCTACCCCCACCGCTCAAATCTCTTGACTTACTAAATAAGGATTTAGCCTTACCTTTTTCTAACTCTAGCCTCTTTTTAAAATCTTTTGTGCTTGCAATATTTTCTAGCTTCTTAAGATTCTTTTTGATTTTCTGAAAAATTACTTTTTGTTAATGAAGACATTTCGGCTGTAGAAATACCTTTAGATTTTGCATAACTGCTCATAGCACTCGATGAACTTAAACGCTGCTGCCTCTTAGCTTGCTCGGCTTTTATCTGACTTATTTCTGTTAAGAGTTGCCTTGCGTTGCGAAATGATTTTTGAAAAACCTGATAACTTAACTTCTATTTTATCCACAATATTGCCTCCCAAACCTCAACATTCTATCAACAGTCTCAGGGGCCATGCCGTCAATCATCTTATCGCATTCCCTGTCAGTGGCAAAGTCCAGCGGCACATACGTTAGATGAACCTTTCTAACTATCTGCCTAAGTATATCTAGCTCTGCTAGGGAAAGGGTAGATATAAAACTCATGTACGATACTGCCTTACTTTTTTAGCAATAGCTTTCGGTTGAGCCACAAACTGCTTACCCTTAGCCTTGCCCTTTCGTTTAGCTGCGGTTGTAGCTGCATATTCAGAATCACTAAGAGCAGCAATAGCTTTACTAGGTAAGTACCGTTCACCAGTGTCACTAGATCGTTTGCCCGACTTGGTACGCCACTTCTGCTTACCCCAGTTTAATAATGATCTCTGAGGCTTCTTCATGTGTAACCGCCACCAGCAGCTTTATAACGCTTAGCTAACAACTGAGCCTTACGCGCCGACCACTTGCCAGCGGCAGTACCCTGTACATTCGCAGCCTTAATGCGCTTGAATAAAGACTTCCGCATTGTGGGCTTAGTGTAATTACCAGCAGCATTAACCGCCATTACTTTTTCTTCCCGCCTTTAGGCTTCTTGGGAGGACGACCAACTTTAGTTCCGTAAGTTCCTTTACCACTAGGCATTTGACTTTCCTTTCTTTGCTTTGTTTCGCTTACTAATTGCTCTAGCCTTCGCCCTTGCGTCAGCTTTTGACGATGCGCCCCACACTCTTAAGCTAAGAAGAAGACGAGTTGGCTCTCCGTCTTCGTCCCTTTCTGGGCCTCTCATGTTTCCCATCCGTGCTAGAAAGCTGGCCCTTCTTGGGTTGTCTCCGCTTTTTACCGGAGGCTTCATCCCCGTTCCCGCCCGACCCTTGGCGTTCAAGCCCCCCGCTGGGTTCTTGCCTTCCTTCCGTGTCCACGCTGGTGTTGCCATAATGAATCCTTAATACCGATGCTAATACGCCAGCCCTCACTGACTCTTTCTAACCGCGTTAAACAAAGAAGTTACTGTCTTGGCATTCTTCTTCTGCCAAGAAAGATTAACCTTGGGGCTAGTGGAAATTAAATCAGCACCCTTAACAGACACCAAAGGTAAAGCATCGCCCTTCTTATACTTACCAATATCCTTGGCAGCAAAAACACCGCCATCAGAATCTTTCCTAATAAACTTAGAAATAGCCCTCAACATCGCAGCGTTAGTAACCGCGCGGTGCTTACCTGCAGACTTCTTAGCCTCTTTAGCCATGTCAACCATATCAATCTCCTATTCAACAAAACCCCTAGAGCAAAATAATATTTTTGCAAAGGTACTTTTTCTAAGAATAATGTGAGTGAGGGACTACTAGCTAACAGTAGGTCATGGTTTTTGAACCCCCTACCCACTAACTCAGGTCAATGCTAACACGAATGTCCCCAGCAACCTGAACCTGACTACGGTCTATGGGCTTGAACCCAGCGCGATCTAATATGTCTTTACTAGCCTCAAGCTGAACGTACTCTGATCTAGCTCCCGTAGCCAAGTTCATAACACGTGCTGCAGCCACAGTAGCATTCATACCAAGCTGTTCGTTGACCCGTTGCATCATGTAAGACTGCACATGCGGTAAGCGTATCGTTTTGCTTGCTGTTACTCTTCCTGATTCACCTTCGGCGTATCCTGCTTCTGTAGCAGCTTCGCGCAATGTGCATCCTGTCGCTACGAGCGTATCCACCAAACACGTCTGTTTCTTGGTTAATTTACGTTGTTCTAACATATCTATATCCTGCTATTGCCCCCCCTCACCCTCTCCCCCCACGGTTAGCAGCTTGGTAAAACGTCTGTCAATCCTGTCCTATCCTATGTTGCATAAACCCATACCAATGCACAGTCATTCTGCTATTGACGGATATTGCGTTGACTCTACCTAAAGAAGAATGGTGGCACGGCAGCACTAATCAACCTCGCTCCCAAAAAGAAAGCCATCACTAACTCCCCCGCTGGCAACTCACACCCGCTAACTTGGCTAAACACTCTCCGCATGACAGTCGGCCTTGGCTTTCTTCGGCGTTGCAAGCACACATCTGCCACCTGTCCGCAGAAAGAAGCGGCCCACTTTCTGGGCTGTAACACCATCACACACCCCTTTCGTTTGCTGCATCTCACACTCGCCCCAATCAACCAGTAACACCCACAACATCAACGGCACTCCACGCTGACACGACCTCGCCCTCAACGTCTCATTACATCCTGCGTTGTAGGTCAACATCGGCAACCTTGCAAAGCCGTGCCGCAAGAGCGCAGAGAATCATCTACACCAACGATTGCTGAAATCACGCAGGAGTCAGAGCATCCGTCCCGCATCTATCGCGTTTGTATTGCACACATGACACAACCCACAACCGAAACAACTTGTTGTTAGCTTGTCCCATTGCACTTGGTGTCCAAGGAGTTCTACTCACCATGGTCCAGCACTCCTAATTTGCATGCTGTACGAGGCACATCCCCGCTGGTCTTTGGGCCTATCTGGTCGCCAAAAAGTTCGCAATGATAAAGACGGCTTTCATTCACTCTTGCTGTTGCGATGCTGTTAACCACGCATTCTTTGTTAATTTGCTATTCGCTTGCGCGGCAAATTGGTTAGTAGTGGGCATCGCCTAGTTGTATAAACCTTCCGTCTTTACAGGGGGCTAAAGCCCTCATTGCGAACTTCAAGCCATGACTAAGAGATAGGGTCATGGTTTGTCGTCCTGATATGCCGTCACCTGCACGGGGATGTTCCTCGTGCATAGCAAATGGAGTACTGAACAATGGCGAATAGAACTGACACCAAGGCAATGGAACAAGCTAACAACAAGTCGCTTCTCAATTCCACATCTGACAATACAAACCCGATAGACGCAGAACGGATGCTACTTGACGCCTGCGATGTGATTTCAACAATAGTTGGCGCAGATGATTTTACTTTGCGCTCAGTTGCAACACAGCTTTGCAAGATTACCGATTACATGTTGCCCTACAAACAGCAGGATGTAATGGACGCCGAGAACGAGGTCATATCAGCAGAAGATGCCGTTGATAAAGACGTTGCGGGTGCCACTGGTCGCTTGGAACGAGCGCGAGATAAATTGCAGCAAAAGAAAGAAGTATGCGATGATGTCACAGCTTTCCATAAAGCGAACCGCGAGAACTTCTTTCTACAGACAGGCGACAAATATGTACCCGCCCCACCAAAGACAGCCAAGTCAAGACGACCATCCCGCGAAGAGCGCCTAGCCAAGTTGCGAGCGTAAGCTACCACCGAGGGAGTCAGCAATGGCTCCCTTTTTTCTGTTCGGAGGACACCACATGAACAACAAACACCTGTTGGACGCAGTAATCAGCGGCATCGCGCTCGTTGTGTTTGTCGTTGGCACTATCGCGGTGCTATACGGGGCTGGCTTTGCTGGCTGAAACGAAATCAAATCAATGGAGAATCAAATGTTAGATACTATGAACACTACAGATTGGGACTTTGCGATTGACATGGAGCCATGCTTAGACATGCGTGGCAATGAAATACCTAAGATGCGTAACCTAATACGCACTGACACAGGTGAATCGCTTGGCACTCACAAGTCTAAATACAAACCAATCACGCACAGCGATGCGGTCAACTCAATCATGGACTCAATTAAACAAGCTGACATTAGCTCAGACTACAGCGTTAAAACACACGTTGCAGACAACGGCGCTAAGATGCGGCTTGAGGTATTGTTCAACGACATTATGTTGGATGATCCAGAAGTAAATGATTACATTCAGTACCGTGTCCAAGCATACAATAGCTATGATGGTAGCTGGGCCTTCCAACAATCAGCAGAAGGCTTTCGTTTGTGGTGTCTCAATGGCTGCACTACTGCCGACACTGTAGCTAAAACATGGGCCAAGCATACGACTAACGTAAGCGTAGATAGCTCGGCTCATAAGATAGCTGATGGTCTTGAAATGTTCCTTAATAGCAAGGGAGTATGGGAAGCATACAGAAGTACACCTGTCACTACCGAACAAGCAGAGTCCTTCTTTAAAAAGACTGTATGTAACGTACAACACAAGGCAAGTCATGCTAAGTTTAATGACAGGCAGTTACAGAATCTACTGGGTGGCTTTGATAATGAGCGAGCGCAGTTAGGTAATACCAAGTGGGCTTTGTATAATTGTTTAACATCATGGGCTACACACACGGACGAAGCCAAGTCGCCAGAGAATGCGAGACGTATCCGTGAAGCAGCCATCATTAAGGCCATGAAGCACAAGTCATGGCTAGAACTAGCGTAAGGAGAAAGCGCATGTATTCACTAAGTATTCACAGCGTAATTAAGATTGAGTTCCAAGTTACCAAGTTATTCAATAACTTTAGCTCTCGCAATCTTATGATTACTACCAAAGATTATGAGGGTAATATTGTTGAGCATAAAATTCCTTTATATGCAGAGCAATGTAAAGATCTTTTCCCTGTAATTGATACGGCTGTTTCACATCATTATGTAGAGGATAAAGATGATACTACACAAACAGCAGCTTGATTTTGTAGCTGATATGTTGGGGCGGTCAGTTAGCTGGCC
>FUIF01017452.1_pt1 | contig 16078 bp, 21 predicted proteins | sample 1003461 | NCBI WGS metagenome assembly FUIF01 (sample SAMEA80401918, study PRJEB19352) | marine metagenome | reverse complement strand
ACCAACTAGTTTATTAGAATATATTTTATTTTCTTCTGCAGAAGCGTGTCTACCTTCTATATAATAATCTCCGTCAAACCTTTTAGAATCGTTATATTCAAAATCTAAAAACAACCATTCCATACAAGCTTACTACCTGCTCTTTCACAAGCTAATTGAACTAGAAGATGGTTTTTGATAAAATTATTTCTATTTTCGAAAGAATTTATTAACTTTGTAATACTATGGTGTTGTTCTGGGTAATCGTTAAAATATCCCCATGGGTTAATAGTGTACGGCTGTGGACCGTACTCTGTCCAATACTCTCTCCTACTAGGGTAGGTATACATAACGCATACTACTTTAGGTTTGAATTGTTCCACATAAAGCGCGACAACTCTTGAGATATAGTCATTTGATCTTCCTGTATATCCTAAGTTTATGTGATTAAATCCTAACTCCTTAGAAAGGTAAAATGGCCATGTTTCATTGTCATTAACGCCAATACCTTCAGTGTGTGAACACCCAGCAGTAATAATATCTATCGACTTATCTATAGAGTCTCCTCTATACCCTATTTCATTATAGGTATATGTATTTAAGCCGCTATTATCTGACCCTGAAGTTTTAAAGGTTTTATTAAATCTATCGTGTATTGGCCAATACTTACTCACTTTTTAAAATTCTTGCAGCTTCTAATATTGATTCTTCCGGATAGTCTATAAGTATCTGATAGGCTTGTTTTTTATGTCCTTCGCTAACTATAGGTGTGGTTTTACCTTTAACTATAACTCTTTCTGATATATCTCCGCCTAAAGTTCTACTGGTTACTGTTTTACCTCCGTCAGGAGATTCATAGATTAATGTTTCTCCATCTTCTTGCATTTCATACCATTTTTTTACTGAATCACTCATATTATAACCAACTAAATTATTACCCATATGTCCCCATTCAGCTGTTTTGACTGAATGTAGGTTCTTAAGTCCAAAATTTATAATGCCGTTAGGAGTTAAATCATAACCATCAATCTCATATAATCTTCCATCTACAATTGCTGTTGACTCTAGGGGTTGATCATGACCAATAGCATATGCTAGTTTAACTAATACTTCCTCGGCATCAAACTCTTTTAGAAACTCTACTGCAATACGTCGAGCCATATAAGCAGCTGATCTGTCCACTTTAGTAGAATCTTTTCCTGAGAAAGCTCCTCCCCCTATAGGAACTCTAGGCCCGTAATTATCTACAGCAAGCTTTCTTCCAGTAAGACCGGCATCTGCATCGAATCCTCCTAAGGTCCAATCTCCTGCTGGGTTACAGTAAGTATCTTGTAATTGTAGTTCGTAATCTAAAGCAAATTTATCAATAATTTTACGTAACTCAATACTAGGGGCATTTTGAAAAGAAGCTACTATGTAAGCTTTGCCGTTTTTTAATGTTACTTGAGTTTTACCATCATAGGGATAAATTTTGTAAATCTCCTGTGCTAATTTACGAGCTAAGTAGTACTCCTGTGGTACGTATTCCTCGTTGTCGTTGCACGCGTATCCTATCATGATGCCTTGATCTCCTGCACCTCCTGTATCAACTCCTTGTGCAATTTCAGGTGACTGTCTGACAATGTTAACCTGTACTCCTATGTCCTTACCGTAAACCTTTTTAACAATAGAGTTTATATCTACATAAGCTTTAGTTGTAAGCTCTCCTGTAACTGTTATAATACCATGACCGCCCATCGTTTCAATAGCCGCTCTAGTGTTAGGATCCTGCTCAAGACAGGCATCTAGGATAGCGTCTGATATTCTATCACAGATTTTGTCTGGATGATTCGGTGTTACTACTTCTGCTGTTCTAATCATAAAATTTTTCTTTGAAAACTTGTTTAAAATTACTATAACCTGCTGCTGCGTTAGCTGCCCAATCTTCTGTTGAGCCATCATCACTAACCCATTTATACAAAGATAAGGAAATTCTTTCGTTTTGACAAACTTTTGCTATAGAATATCCTTCCATATCTACAACATCACATTTTTTTATATTTTCTTCATAACTTTTACTATATATTTCTGATGTATCATAGAATGTATCTGTAGTAAAAAGTTTGTATGGTGAATCTGTAATTACTATAGGGTCATGTTCTGGAACTACACAACCATAAAAGTCATCGTACACGGTTCCTACTTCTAATACTTCTCCTACTTTATGGTTTTTGAGATTACCGCATGAACCAAAATTGATAATATGTGTAGGTTTACACCCATGTGCAAGTTTATGTCCTTCTATAAGCTTTTTTGTATTTAAAGCTGCTTCAACTTTCCCAACTCCTATAATATGTATTGGATTACCAAATAACTCTTCATCGTGATGTTCAAGTTTAGTAGCTGATACTAATAAGATATTATGCATTTTGTTTTATGGTCTTTTACGATTCCTATATCCAGTAAACATAAAGAATCTATTACTTGATATCCGGCAAAGGCTGCTAGTTCCTCTGCTGCTTTCATTGTTCCTCCTGTAGCGTATACGTCATCTACTAAGACAACATTACCCCAGCCGCTTTCCATTTCGATTATATCTGAACTGTACTCAAGATCGTATTCAGTTCTACATAGGGCTGTTCCTCTATCAGGTAGTTTACCTGCTTTACGAATCATTTTAAATCCTTTAAGGTTGATTGAGGCTAGGGCAGCTGCAAATATAAATCCTCTTGATTCGATTCCAACAAAGTAATCTACTTTTTCCATATCAATGAGTTCTCCCATCGCATATATGGCATCATAGAATGCTACTGAATCTTGTAGTAGTGGTTGAATGTCTTTGAAGTTAATTCCAATTTTTGGAAAGTCTGGGATCTCTTTAATATAGTTTGTTAGGTCCATAATGTGGATGGTAAAGTGTGAATGTTACTGTATCTTCTAATGTAAATTTATTTTTAAAATCAAATTTAGGTACAACCATAGGAGGTAGGGGATTTAAAGGTTTATCTACTTCGTAACAATCGTTAATATATCTATTTACATCAGTAATATAATCAGCAGGAGTATTTAATAATTTACAATGTTTAGCAAAGAAATTAAATATTACCGGGTAAAGTAAAAAATGAGGATGATTCATAGGAAAAGGTATACACTTCCTCAATTCTATCCTACTACCTTCACCGTATCCTTTTTCTCCATATTGGTGAATCGTCCATTCATCAATCCCTCCAAATAAGATATCATCAGTTTCATAAAAAGTCCAATTAAAATTCTTAATTATATCATTAATTTTTCTTTGAATTGCGGGAACCTTTCACTAAGAAGTATTCCATTAGTTTTAACTTTTGAATGATCATTCTCTATCTTATAAAATTTATTATTTTTTCTTCGTAGATTGCAGGAACATGTGTAGCCTCAAATGCAAAAGAAGAATTATCAGATGGACAAGTAAAGATAGAATGCATTGATGTAAAATCATAATCTACTTTATTTCCGTTAAAAAAAGTTCCTAAATTAGAAATACAATTCAAAGAAGTATCAAGAAGGAAAGTGTCTGGTATGTCGTAAAGTGCAATATACTTTTCTTTGATATAGTTTAGATATTCAGGGTCCTCGTCTCCAGAACAGACTTGATTTTTGTACTCTTGTTCTATAACTTTTGGATAAATAATTTGCTTCAGGCCAATAACACCAAGTCCGGAATATTCTAAAGTACTCCCTACTTGTATTTTTTCGATGAATTCACAAGCTTTATAGTATTCTCCGTAATTATCAGGTAGAGAATACACATTTCTATTTAACGGTGTTACTTTAACCTTTTTAATGTGGTAATTGCTAAACTCAAAGTCAAAACCTGCGGTATAATTTTCATAAGAATATCTTGCAAAATTTGAAAAAGAAGCTAAAACATATATATTAGCAGGATCAACATTGAATTTAAAAAGCTGTTCTATGAAATATATAGTGCTTTCAGATATCCATTGATTACCGTATCCTGCTTCTCCTAAATGAACACATATAACTTTGTCATCTACTGTGTTATATGAATCTAATATTCCGGGATACTTTTTTACTATTGGTTCTAGCTGTTGATAGGTAGAAACCCTAACTATATGTCCATTGTAGTTTTTAACTAAACCTAATTTAAAACGGTCATAACTGCACCCCTGCTGTAATAACGAATTTGTAGTCTTTAAGGTTCATTTACTTCCCTCTACCGGCTTTTTTTATACCTTGTTTAGTAACGTTGGTACTTTTTAGAACCTTTCATTTTTAATTTTTGTACTTTAGTATTAGGTGTTAGACTGTTACTAAAAAATTTAGAACTCATCTCCTTTGTGCTTTTGTTTTCGATTATACTTAGTTTTATCCCCGTGATCTTTCTGTATCATTCGACGGCGTGCTAATTGGGCTAGTTCCCCCTTGCTGTATGTCTTCTTGTGTGTTTTCATTCCAAGATTCTTCGAAAAATATAAAATTATCTCCCATATCTATAAATATAAGAAAACTTTTTCATTCGACCAAAAAAAGAGGCTAAATAGCCCCTTCTTTGTAATTGATAACAACCTGTGTTGCACCCAAGTCTTTTTCAACCCAGAGCTTTCTCCCCTCCAGAAACATCACCCGCAGGGTAACGCGATTATTCTCATCGTATTGTGTCCATATACCGTGGGGTTTAAACACTCCGTCTACGTTTGTTAGTAGCCCCTTTTGTGTTGGTGCTCCCTCGAATTTAATAGTGACTGCTACGGTATTTTCGTTTACCGCTTCATAGGTCTTTTCCTGTGCAAGTCCTACGGCAGATACAAGCATTACTAATGCAAATAAGATCTTTTTCATATGCCGGTGTTTTGGGGGTTAATATTTACTTAGCTCTTCAACGAGTTTTTTTCGCTCTTTTAACTTATTAGCGATTTCTCCTCTAAAACTAAGCTCCTGTACGGATAGGTTCTTAGCAGGTAGGGTTGCTAAATCCGAAGAAATAAACTCTTTTTCTTTTCTAGTAAGCTCTAACTTTCCTATCTTATTTTTTAATCTTCTTATCTTTTCTTTATTAGCTTCTATTTTCTTGTAGTTCTTATCTACTTTATTAGATAACTTTTCAATTTTGGATGTATACCTACTAAAATTGACAACCTCGCTGACTTCTGAACTATTAACCAAGCCTGGGTTTAATCCTTTTATCATGCACTGTTCTACAAGTAGGGCGGTTGATTCATTAAGCTCTTGAGCTACTATTTCGACCCAATATCCTCCGTTTGCTTCTTCAAACCATTTAGAGGACCTTTCCCGTTGAGAATATGCTCTCTTGTCGCAACCTTTACCTACATAAAAAAGCCTTACCTTGTTTATCTCTATGCACGTAAACATAATACTTGTCCATATATGCTCCTTTTAAATAAATAGTTCAAGTTCAACTAAAGTTTAACAAATAAGAGGTTTTTCCTCTCTTTAATAATATTAAGATAATACATATACGGCAGGTTGGCAACTATATGGCAATAAAAAACCCCACCTTATGGCTATCTCGGATGGACTAAATGGTTATAGCCCCGAGGCTTTTCGGTAGGGTAATTCATTAAATTCGCGCGAGGCACCTTCGGTGCGGGAGGGAAAAACGCTCCCGCTCCTCGGATTACTTAGATTCTGCTACGCTTGCTTTACGGTAGTCGGTGATCAACTTCTTGATCTCTCCTGCTGCCTTACGAGCTCTCTGTTGAGAAGCTTTGGTGGTGCCTGAGTTGTTCTCTGCTAATACATTAAAGTTAGCTTCAATTGCTTCGAATAATTCTTGTTTTGTTGCCATAATCTTAATTTTGAAGTTTAGTTTATCCTAATAGCATGTTTGGATCCATACCTGTAGGTTCTTTTTATTTTTTCTGGTAATTTAGAGACCACTGCCTCTGTAATCAACATCGTACCAGCAACCGATGCTGCATTTTCTAGTGCTAATCTTGTAACTTTAGTTGGGTCAATAATTCCTGCTTCAAACATATTAACTGTTTTGTCAGCTCTTGGGTTAAAACCTAACCATTTATCTTTAGAGTTTTGTAACTCTGTATCGATATCGTCAATTCTTTCTCTGGTAAAACCAGCATTGAATAATATCTTACTAAAAGGAGCTTCACAAGCGTTTAATACAATTTGATACCCTTTGTATTCATCTTTAGATTCAATTGAGTCTAATCTACTTTCTAGCATTGTAGCTGCATTTAGTAGTGCAATTCCTCCTCCAGGTAAGATTCCTTCTTCTAAAGCTGCTTTGGTGGCATGTAGTGCATCATCAACTCTATCTTTCTTCTCTTTCATTTCTACTTCAGTCATTCCTCCTACGTGGACGATTGCAATACCGCCGATAAATTTAGCTAATCTATCTTGAAGATTTTCCTTTTCGTATGGAGATTTAGTATCATCTATTTGATTTTTAATCTCTTCTACCCTTTGTGTTATCTTCTCTTCGTCTCCTTTAGCGTCAATGATAGTAGTTGTATCTTTACCTACTGTAACTTTATTAGCTGAACCTAGCCAATTAGCATCAAACTTATCAAATCTCATACCTTTTTCTGAAGAGATTACTTGACCTCCGGTTAGTACTGCAATGTCTTCTAGAACTGCTTTTCTTCTGTCTCCAAAGTCAGGAGCTTTGACTGCAGCTACAGACAAGATTCCTCTCATTTTGTTAACTACAAGTGTCGATAAGGCTTCTCCATCTAAATCTTCAGCAATGATTAATAGAGATCTGTTCTGCTGTGAGACACTTTCTAGGATTGGAAGTAACTCTTTGATTGCATTTAACCTCTTGTCAGTAATTAATATCAACGGTTTTTGAAGAACAGCGGTCATGGTAGAGTTATCCGTAACGAAGTATGGAGACTTATAACCGCGATTGAATTGCATACCTTCGACTGTTTCGAGATATGTTTCTCCTGTTTTGGATTCTTCGATTGTAACAACACCGTCTCTTCCTACTTTATCCATAGCAGTAGAGATCAACTCTCCAACTTCAGTATCATTGTTAGCTGAAATTGTAGCGACTTGTTTTAGCTGTTCTTCATCCGTTATTTCTTTTGAGTAATCAGTTTCTAAAAACTTAACTACTTCTTTTACTGCTTTGTCAATACCTCTCTTAACGTCTACTGCATTTGATCCTGCATCTAAAGAATCAATACCGTCATTGAGAATAGTTTGTGCAAGTAGGGTAGATGTTGTTGTACCATCACCTGCCTGTTCTGCTGTCTTAATTGAAGCTTGTTTTACAATTTGTGCTCCTAAATTTTCGACTTTATCTTTTAATTCAATAGATTTAGCTACTGTTACTCCATCCTTAGTAGATACCGGGTTACCCATATCTTGTTCGATAATAACATTTCGGCCAGAAGGACCTAATGTTGATGTAACTGCATTTGCTAATTTGTCTACTCCGTCAGCTAGTTTATTTCTAGCGTCATCTGAAAATGTAATTTTCTTGCTCATATTTATGCTTCTTTTACAACTGCTATAATTTCTCTATCTTGTGCGATGTAGTACTCATCACCTTCGAAATCAATTCTTAATGTTCCAATTTTTGGCACAAGAACTACATCTCCTACTTTACAGGATCTAACTGTAATAATTTTAGAAGGGTCAAGTTCCGACTGACGTCCTGGACCTACCGCTAATACTTCTCCCATTTCTGGTTTCTCTTTTCCTAAATCTGGAATTACGATTGAACCGTAAGTCTGTTCTCCTTCATCAATAGGTTTGATGAGGATTCTGTCGTTTGTTGGTTGTAACTGTTTACTCATTTTCAATATTTACGTCTGTTATTTCATTTACTAGGTAGTATACTCCATTCGAGTTAAACATCGTATCACAATGTAGGAGTTCCTTCCAAGCCTTCAGTCCTTCAATATTACCATTGACTTGAGACTCTTTAATCTTTCTTACTACTTGATACAAGTTACCTCGAACTTCTATAACCTCTTTATTCATTATATTAATATATGAAGATTTATTTAAAGATCAAACCCTAGAGCGGTATTAATCTACTTAATTTTTAAGGTCTTGAGTTCAGACCCTTTGGCATAAGGTGCAGTAATATGCAATAGTCCATCTTTGAACTCGGCAGATGCTTTGCTCAAATCAAACTTATTGTCAACTTTCCAACCTAAATTAAAAGACCTTTTAGCAATACCTTTATAGTGGTATTCTATAGTATCTTCAACCTTAGGTTTGTCGTAATTGACTCTTAAGATGTTCCCTTGAATTTGAATTTCGATATCTTCTTTTGGAATACCGGTACATGCAATATCAACTGCAAGGCCGGCTTCTGTTTCAAAAATATCAACTGGGTGTGGAAGTTTTGCTCCATCTAAGGGAGCGTATCCGTGAGAGGATTGTAAAAAATTTCTAACTAAAATGTCGAACGGATTTCGTTCATGTAAAAAAAGGTTACTCATAATGATGTAATTTATGGAGTCCTAAGATCTCCGGTTAATAAAAAATAAAAATTGCTCTAGGGTCAATCTTCTTTGATATAAATATAGTAAATTTTATTTAAATTTACAACTAATATACACTACCAATTACCGCTTGTTTCGTAAGCGTACTCAAAAGAGAGATTTTCTTCTCTATTTAATTTCATAACGTGTTCCTCTAATTCAACAAAACTTTCTGCTGGCCGTCCTTCCATCCCAAATTCAGATTTAGCTAACTTCCTTGCTCGTTTAGCAGCATCAGAATCTAATTTGGAAAAATCAAAGTGTTTAAAGGGGTAAAGGTTTGCTCTATCCTCGGTATACGACTCAGGCTGTTCAAATTTATATGTTCCTTTTGAATTCCAGTTACCTTCTTTATCTATATTGAATTCTACATCAGCGTAGAAAGGTTCACTATGTATAGTACCAAATTCTTCCTTGTCAATTATCGGGTTAAATTTATAGGTCATTCTAAATGCTCCTTTCATTCTCCAAATTAATCTAAACAGAACAAACATTTCATTTACTAAACTATCTGCGAATGAACTTATATTAGGTTTTAAAATATTATAATCAAAATTTTCATATTCTATATCAAAACATTGGTCTTTATCTAAAAATTCCAATACATAGTGCTTACCGATTAAATTTGGTCTGTTTGGTATAGCGACTGGATGAGGAACATGTTTAACCATTTCCATACAGAATATAGCAAAACTTTTTACTCTAATGAGAGTATGAAATTTAGATAAAGTTCTATCCTTTCTAAGAATTCCTCCACAAAACCAGAAATTTTCAATACCGAAACGGTCTGGGTTTTGACCGTTTATGGTTTGCATTCCTAATCCAAAACCAGGAGCTGTAGATATAACGGTTATATTGTTAAGTCTATTTCTCCACAACATAGTCATAGTGTCACTAAAATCCTGGTATTGTTCGGTTGGAAAACCAACAATCCAGTTAGTCATAGCTTCAATTTTATATTTTTTATTAGATTTGAAGTTTTGCTCCATTTCTTTTTTAGTAACACCTTTTACCATATCAGCGAGTACCTTATCACTACCAGATTCGCAACCGTAATTTAACATAAAGCAGCCTGAAGCAGCTAAGTCTTTAAAATATTCGTCGTCCATCCTTCCATCACATCTACTATATCCTGTCCATTTTATTTCCATTTGCTTAGCTACTACTGCTTTGCAGAATGCTCTTAGCTCGCTTAAATTACCATTAACTAAACTATCTAAAAACCAGATTACATTAGTGCCGTACGTATAGTACATATGCTCAATCTCTTCTATTGCCGAAATAGCTTGTCTTTGTCTGTAATTCCAGAAATGTGTTTCCTCACAAAAGGTACATTTAGCAACACATCCCCTGCTAAACTCAGTTAACATACCGTTGGAAATTTCATAATCGTTGAAATCAAAGTCTTTATAATCAGGTATAGGAAAATTATTAAGGTTTAGCCTTTCTTTTCCTTGTTGAGATAGCATTTGAATACCTTCTTTTTTATACCCTTGTTCTATTTCCGCAAGTATTTGTAATATTAATTGTTCTCCTTCCCCTGTAACTGCATAATCAAATAAATGTCTACCGTTTTCGAAATATGGAGGTTCGTGTTGAACTTGGTGAAATCTGAGGTGCATCCCTGGGCCGCCTAATCCTAGCTTTACGTTGGGAAGTCTTTTTTTAAGTTCTTGTGCAAACCAAATTACAGGAGATTCATTACAATAATACATTGTTAATCCTACAAAATCAGGTTTTTCTCTTTCTATTTCATCTAAATAATACTCTAAGGTAGGCAAAGCTAAATTATGAAGTTCTTCAAAATAGTAATGCTGGTCCCATTTAAACGAACGTGCTCCATCCCATGGATTATAATCAATTTTACCATCTTCAATCCATTTAGGATGTTGTTTATAAAGTTTAGCATTTATATCATAACATTTTGTTTGGTACCCAGCTTTTAAAACTACTGATGATAGTCTAGCAATGTTGAAAGGTGCCATCATAGGAGACCATTCAGGTAAGAGAACGAATATCGCTTTAGACTTCTTAGTACTTGGTATTATTTTACCTCTGTCAAATTCTTACTTACAGATCTAGCAAAAGGAGCTATGGCTTCTAACATAGCCATATGCCTATCCTGCCCATCGCCTGGTTTTGGTAGGTTTACTTTCTTAAATTCTCCTAACTCTGCTAATCCCATCTAATCTATCTGTGTATTATCCATCAAAATTTTACTTAACCAAGGGCATGTTTTTTTATAATTCGTACCGTGTACTTCATCAAATCTTTGTAGTGTTTCCTCAATAGAAATAGTCATATGAGAGCTTCTTTCTTTAAAGAGGTTTTGAGCTTTTTGCTCTAAAGAAAGTTTTAAGTACTTAACAAACTCATTTAAAGAATGTATTACCGAACCATTAGGTTCATATTGAAAATGTTTAATTTCCTCTTCGTATATGTTAATGAGTTCCTTAAGATACTTTTCTTTGATGTTACCAGGTGCAAAATATATAGGTTCAGTAACATGATGAAACCTTATATTATCGGCATGAATATAATTGTTATGTACATACTTTATAAAATCAAACACATGGTACATATTGATAGTGGATATTGTATAATCAATAGAAATTTCAAATTTATTGTATTTTTCTGCTAGATCTATTAGTTTTTTGAAATTACTGAAAAATCTTTGTGTTTTAAACCCCGGCCTCTGAAATTCTCCTATTTCTCCATACCCGTCACATGAACATGCTATTTCAATGTATTTAAATCTTTTAAGTTTATCTAGAACATTTTCACCTTTAAACTCTAGTGTTGATAAATTAGTATTTACTAAAACAGTTACATTACTTGCCTGTTCATCAGAAAATCTATCGAGTAATTCATAAGTAGAAGGTGTAATAAACGGTTCTCCACCTGCAAGATATATTTTTTTAATATCATTTATGTTCTGGTTTGAGAATTTTTTTATAGAATCATCTGCTGCTTTAATAAATTTGGTATTGTTTTCTAAATAATCTGGGCTGTTTTGAATATATCCCCAAAATTCATACCATGAAGATGATAAGTTATGACAACACATTCTACATTTTAAATTACAAGTATTGGATAATCTTAAATCTGTATATACAATTTTATTTACAGAATAGTCTTCATTATATAGATCTATATCATTGATTTCTTTAACATATTCCCTATTACTTGCTTCCCTATGTTGATTCTTATAGACAAAACATTCATCGCATTCAAAAGGGGCAGTTCCCTGGAGCATTTCTTTACGTATGCGTTTATAAGGTGGGCTATTTACAAGATCGTCTATTGAATCGAAATTGGTACTATTGATAGACTCTTTGAATGGTTTAGCAATACAACAAGGTTTAAGAGTACCATCGGGTTCTATAGCAACTGATCCAAAAGGTAGGTAGCAGAAAGTATCTTTGTTTTCAATCTTCATTAAATATAACTCAATTGGTACAAATAAATAGACATTAATGTCCTTCTTTCCAGTTATCTGCTATTTCTGGGGGTGCTTTTAATGTAACTCCTGGTAGCTTAGTTGTGTTTTCCATAATCTCTTGAACGATAGGTGCAAACATTTCTGCATCTTCCTCGGCTACGTTAATAATAAGTTGATCATGAACCTGAGCCTGGCATATAGCATCTATACCAAGTTCTTTAGCTTTCCTATTAATCTGTACTGCTGCTCGGTTTACTACCGCTGCTGCAAGAGATTGAAGTTGAAAGTTTAGACAGTTATTGAGTCCATTTCGGTAATCTCTGTAAGCCTGTATTACGGCTTCTTTTCCATACTTACCTTCTAATTCTTTTCTAAATCTCCAGTCCATCATCCTATCGCCAAACTTCTCATAAGTTCTTTTAACCTTGGGTAAATGTCTTACTCGTCCAACATAGTTTTTAATAAAACCGTGGTCCTTTACCTGACGTCTGGAATTCTCTCTCCATTCTTTTAGTTGAGGAAATCCGTCTAAGTATCCTTGAACTAAACTTTCAGCAACTTTTTGATCTACACCTAAAGTCATTTTTAATGCATATGCTTCCATACCGTAGGCAATACCTAATGAATAAGCTTTTGCTTTATTACGTGCAGGGGCGTCAAGCTTTTTAAGGTAGTTATCAGCTTTTTTATCTGGTGATACTCCTTTAGGGAATCTACTTTTCTGCTCTTCAAGTTTTTCAGTCTTAATTGCAACAGTAGAATAGAAGTCCCAACCTTTATTAAATATCTCCTGTAAAGCAGCATCGCCTGTTACAGATGCAAAGCAGTGAGGTTCTAGTGATTCGTAATCCGCATCGATTACTTTTCTACCTTTACCGGCAATCATAAAAGCTCTAACGATATTTGTATACTTTACAATAATCGGAGCGTCCTCACCATCCTCTTTAGGTTTAGGAAGCTGCTGTGCATCTGATCCATAACGTCCTGATACAGTACCATTCTGTTTAAAGTAGAAATAGTATTTACCGTCTTCAGCTCTTTCTCGAAATCTATCAACATACGTAGATTTAATTTTCAAAAGCTTATTATATATCCTTAAGTTCTCAGCCCAGTCATATGTCTTAGACAACTCTTCAATCATATCCATATCGAATTGAGCTCTACCAGATTTAGTCTGACCTGCTGCTTTTAGTGGTTCGATTCCCATATAACCGAAGACGATCTCTCCCAAGTGCTTTTTAGATTGGATATTAATTAAATCTCCATCGTTAGTCTCCTTCCACATTGCCATTGATATACGGTATCTTTCAACCTCATCAATAAGGGACACGTCTCCGGTTAATAGGAATTGCTTTACTTTCTCTTCTTTTTCATTAGAAGGTTCAAAAGCCTCAATGTTTTTCTGGGTAAGGGAATACTTACCAGTTTTCTCTGATTTAGGTAAAGGAATGGAATACCTAGTAACTAAAGCTTGTGCCCAATTTCCTTTAGGAGAGGGGGGATAGTTATCAGTAGCAGTTTTTACAACCCAGGATTTAGCTTCTGAGGTTGCTAGTAAGGATTTCATTACAATTTCTTTGTTCGCAATAAGATCGGCTTCTATAGCTTTATGGGTCTCTTCTATAAGCTCCATATCTAATTCTACTCCTTTAGCCTCCATAGGTACGGTTACCTCTCTATAGACAGGCATTACTTCTTCTTCAAAGAAGAATTTTTCCAATCCTTCATCTCTAAGCTTATCCAAATATAGATTACAAATGCGAAGGGTAAGGTCAGTATCAGCACTAGCATATTTGCTAAGAATGTCAAGGTCAGCTTTAAATATTTCAAAACTGGCTTTAGTAACAGATCCTCCATTTTTCTTAATAGATTCTTTTAGTTCAATTTGTTCCTGGTTAGCAGCTTCTTCGACATTCAAGCCGAGAGCCTCTTGGTTCATAATCGCTATAGATTTTAATCCAAAAGGGTTACCGAACCCGAAAGCACCCTCCTCGTAAACAGTATGAACTAGAAGTCCTGTATCCACCCATATATCTTCAAGTAAGTCTACTCCGTAGTAGTTTTTAATAAACTGAACGTCAAAGGAAGCATTGTGAAATACAAGTTTCTTACCTTTGAGTAATTTAAGTAAATTCCTAGAAAGTAATTCTGTTGACGTATTATCAATCTCTTGTAAGATAAGTTCCTCTCTATGGTAATCCCATACTAAAGTTGGCAGGTAAAAACCAACTCCTTCATCCCCGGAAACTGACCAACCAATAATTTTATCTTTTCTAGGGTTAAGACCAGTCGTTTCTGTATCGACAGCAATAACATCAGAATCTAAGATATGTTGGTGTAAAAGTTTTAACGTTTCAGCGTCTTGAACCGTATAATACTTCTTTTCTAATTGCATATATAACCATTTTTATTTAATATAAAGATAAGAAAAAAGGTTGGTAAAACCAACCCTTTCTTTTAATATTCACCGTAAAGATCGAACTTTTCTGGTACTGGTTCTTTAATCTCAATTTCCTCTTGCTTGATAGCAAACAATTTTCCATTTAGAGGTTCAAGTCTATAATGCCCTTTGAATTTGGTTTTTCTCATATACTGTGTAAGGGTTGGTACTAATCCTTCTATAACTGTTTCTTTGTCGATAACTAGTTCCCAATTATCGCCAGGAGGTACCCTTACGGCTATGAGTTCATTTTTTTCAACTACCTCTGTAGCCATTACTGTCTTAAAGTTTTAGCGATTCTAAAATCTGGTGAGGTAAAAATTCAGGAATTAGCATTGAATGAGTAGCTCTGATTGGATTAATATCGATTCCACCTCGTCTAGTATAGAGACATGCTACCATCAAATCGTCTGGTTCAAAAGCCTCAGTTAAATGTGCAAATACCATCTCACATATTTCTTCATGAAAATGTGACACAGTTCTATGAGATACGATATACTTTGCTAACGATTCAGCAGTAGGTACTTTTTACCTTTAATACGAATAAATATATCTCCCCAGTCAGGTTGGTTAGTTACTCTACAGTTAGATCTAAGTAGATTGGATTTAAAGGCTTTACTGGAACCTTCACTCTCTACTGCTTCTAATTGAGAAGCATCCGATTTAAAAGCAGTAAAATCTATCTTGTCTAGATCTGTAAGCTCTGCTAAATCCTCATATTCAAAACTAACAGCAGGTGCTTCGTTTTCTGATTGATAAAAAGTAACTGTAGTGTTGGTTTCTAACAATTCATCTAAATCTCTTTTAACCCTAGCTTCAATTCCGGCAATACATTCTTTAGCGGTTTCACCAATTTTAGTCATATTAAAAGAGTTTAAATATAACTTAATAGATTTAGATTCAACATGGTGTGTAGAATCGGAAGGACATACAATTTTTAACATCCCTGCAACTGGTTGACCTTTGGTAGTAATAGCAGAAACTTCATAAGCATTCCATACATCTACACCAACAAACTCTTTTCCTGTTAGTCCGTAACCTTCACGGTTAAGGTACCTTGGAATTTTAACTAATAGTTCAGGATTGTACTGGTCTGAGTAACCATCACCGCCTACTTTACCTAAATGCTTTCCTGCAATAGCTACTACTTCTTCGTAATTTTTTACTTGACTCATTTAATAAAATTTAATATTTGTTCAACTCTCTGTAATGGTGACCCTGTTACAGTTAGGTAGGGTTTGTTTATTTCTTGTAAGTTTTGATAAAATTCTTTATCTACGTCTTGTCTCCACTTTTCATCTACACTTCTTACTCCATCATTTACAGCATCAAATTCAATAGGAAAATAGATATAATGTGTATATTCGTCCTTAATTCTTTCCCAGGTAGCATTGATGTAATTAAAAGTCTCTTCTGAGCAGTTAGGCATAAGTGAGGAATATACAACTAAATCTAGATAACATCTATCTAAAATAGTATTGAAAGGTTTTAGTAAAGCTTCTAAGTGAAAACTACTAATAGCTAGCTGAGTTTCAGAAGTACCTTGCTCGTTGATAGGAAAGCCGTACTCTTTTACAGTTCTGGTAGATTCGTTTATAAAATCATACTTAGGTAATTTATTCTTTAATAATTCGTAGACAGTAGTCTTACCGGTACTACTAGCTCCTACTAATGCGATTCTTTTGATCATATAACCTATTTTATTTCTATAAAGATAAGAAAACTATTTCTTTTCTACAACTATAAGATTTGTTTTTT
>FUIF01023258.1_pt1 | contig 16080 bp, 18 predicted proteins | sample 1003461 | NCBI WGS metagenome assembly FUIF01 (sample SAMEA80401918, study PRJEB19352) | marine metagenome | reverse complement strand
AAAACCGATAGACATGTTTGAAGTGCCACTGGCTAAACTTCCCGCAAGTAGATTTGCGTCTGCCTTAAATGAAACCACTCCGTTGGTGGGACTATCCGATGGGTTTAGAAATAACTGGGTGCCAATAGCAAAGCTAAATGGACGATCCTCATTGTCGGAAGGTTGACCATTAGAGGAAGTATTGATTAGGTTAGATCCTGTTGCCATTAGCTCACTCTGTTCGTCAGATAAAGATTTACCGTTGGTGCAGTTTGAACGCTATAAGCATCTGAGCTGGTAGTGTTCACAAGCCGCATCCACTCTGCGTTGTACTCAACTGTGGGATCTAGAGCTGAATAGGTTGCATTAAATGGTTTGGCTAAAATTACAAGCTCAGACCTATAAATTGGTCGCAAATTAGCGGCCACTGAGTTGTCTACATCAAGCTCGTAGTGTGCAACAAGCGTATTGCCTACTGCAATACCAGAAGTAACGGCAGTTGTATTTACTTTAGCTGCTTTAAGTTTGAAAGTATTGCTACTATCAATCGACAAAACATAGTAGTTGATCGAACCTAGTTGCACCCGTTGCCCAAGATAAAGACGCAATGGGAATGCGCGGTTGACAGTAATCAAGCCTGTCGAAGTGTCAAAACTTTCAACCGTTAAAGAAGCCGTAGATGCTGGAAATTCTGTAGGAGAATCGTATTCAGTAGTCAGCACCTCACGCTGTTTTCTAAAAATGTCATCTAGGTTGACCGACAGACCTTTGGTGTCTACCAAGAAAGCACCAACGCGCCTTCCGCTCTTTACGATCCGAAAATCATTAAAACTAACGTCCAAAGACAGCAGATCACCGCTTGCATACTGTGTATTGACGGTTAGTCGCTCCGATGTAGGCGGCTCGTTTGTAATAGCAAACTCGGTTCCATTTTGATCAAAGCTAGTAATTAGCAGAGGGACGATATTGAATGGTGATACATAATCGCCAGGTTTAAATGGTAAAACTCCATTGATGTGACCGGCCTCATCGGGCGGAACCATTACAGGATCCATCCAAAGCTCGATCTCTACTAAATCTGAACTGCCAATGTCAACAGCGTTGGAGCCGTCATTAGAAGATTATTTTACCTTATTTCCGTCCGCATTGATGATCTCCTCTTTTTGAGCGGATAGTCACCACGGATTGACCGGCACCTGAGTGAGTTCCTCCGATCACAGGCTGCACAGCAGTGTCAAAGCCTGCATCTAGGATTCTAATTTTTGCGCCTTCATCCTCTCCACCATCAACTAATACAGAAGCGCCATAGCGTTCAATAAAGTGCGAGCGAGCGAGATTACCGCTGTTGTTGATCTCGATCAGTACAGGCAGCGAAGGCGTCCGCAGCGAGGGCACGTCAAAAGCGCGTGTGCCCCCAGCTCCGTCAGGTTCAGTCAGATCATTCCGAACAGCAGTGTCGGCAAGAATTAGCTCATGCGCCAGAACCCAACGTGATCTGGGGATTTGTGTAATTGATGTAGGTAACTGGTCGTCATTATCTACAACGAAGAAATAGATTCTTACATCACTTGCTCCATACCACCCCATTCAATAAGGGTCATAAAGTTTTACTAAGGTCAAGAGTTTGTTTACTCTTGCCTGATCCATCTAGCTTGTCTCCAGTCCACTGAGATCTGGGTACTCGTGTCTCGAAGGTAAGACCGTTCCCCGCGCTATTTCGATAAAGAATATTTAGCCGATCACCCTCACCATCACCCTTGCACTCAACAAAGAAACCATCTGTGGAATCGCCGACACCCCAGAGACGAGTCAGACTGATCGGGCTGCCTTCTACAGATAAACGAGTAGCGAGACTTGCACGAACAATACGACCGGGCTGGTAGCGGTAGCGACGCTTCGTCGCTATGCGTGCCCGTTGGAATCCGCCGTCGTTATTACTAAGTATTAGCTGGGCTGAATTGGAGTTGCCGTTGTATTTGACTTCTCCGTTCGGTGCTGGTGTATAAACCGCAGATGCGTTGCTGAGCTGAGTCCATCGTGCAGATTGTGTGCTGTCGTCATCAGCCCTCTCGTTTAAACCCGTGACGTCAAAAACCCAGTCGTCTGCTGACAACTCGAATTGATCGTCGATTTCGAGAAAACTGTAAGGACGGGTCTGCCGTGGAAAACCCAGAAGGTCGCGATCAACTTCGGTTTTTTGCCGATAGTTGTCGATGATCGGAAGGTTGAAGTTCTCCTTAGGCAGAACAATCGGAATGCTTTTGTCGGAAGCTTTCTGACCGCTTGGGAAATTACCCTCTGCCTGAACAACCTTCCCATTTCTAGTGACGGCGTTTTGTCCGACATCTTCAGGAAGCTGGTAGGCAGTTTTTGTCATCTTTGACCCCAGGTAAGGCTGGCTTTACAGGTGTTTGATCCGTTGTCTACGGAACGTGCGGCAATGACAAGTACGTCTCCTGCAGTCCCTGTTGCAGCCGTTGCCTCGCGAGTCAGGTACTGGCGGGCGTAGCTGAAGATGTCCGTCAGCGACTGTGTATCGGCGTCTGCATCCCCGGTAAAGAAGCTTGCAAGCTGCTCACCACCTGTGAAGGCGCTGATCGCGTTAGAGGCGCTGTCAGGCGAGTTGAATTCAATTGCAGATAGCGTTCCAGAGGAGGTGAAGGTCGTCACAGCAGCCGTTGTCGCGTCAGTCATGGTCGCTGGGTTTTTAACCAGCAAGAACTGCGCCCTGTGAGAACTCACCATCGACAGCATCAACGGGAAAGCTCGTAGAAGGTTTCGCTTTGACTCCCCTTGGTTATTAGTGATCAACTCTTTGATGCGGATGGCCAGTAGCGGCTTGAATGTGCTGGTGCCAATGCCGGTTACCTTGGAGCCGTCTTGGCTGAAGATCGAAAGCTTCTCCGCGTCTCCACCGTCAATGCTGATCTGTGCGCCGTACTTTCTGACGTAAGCATCAGCAGAGAGTGTTCCGGTCTTCTCAGCACGGAATTGCATCGGCAGTGTCGGATTGCCGAGTGATGGGAAGGGGATCCGATCTGAGCAGTTGAGCTGATGTGCGATCACCCACCGTGCGTTCTTGGCAACGGCTCCACCTAGGTTGGCGTCCTCTGGGACATAAAACAGAAGACGGGAACCAGTACCTCCGTACCAACCGTATTCAATACGTGCCATACAGAGATTTGTCAGACTCAACTTGTGGCTCGAAGTTGAATCTGCAGCGCCAATCAAGGCAGCACCGTCTTCGCCGACCATCTTGTCGCCGTTCCAATACTGACGAGGAACAATCTCCTCCATCACGTTGGGGGAGTTGCTGATGATCTTGTAAATGGTGCCTTCGTCAGTCCTGTTCGGCTGGGCGGCCATCACCGCTGCATCAACCGTGAAAGTCGTCGGGGTCTGTGCCCTGCCCTGTAAAGCCATTCAGGTGATCGGAGGGTCGCTCACCCGAGGATGTCCGCCGAACGTAGAAAAGGTTGGTGCCTACGACACGGACGAAGTAACCGTCCGAAGAGTCGAACATTCCGAACTCAAGAGTCGCGGAAGAATCGGTTGAAAGCGCAACACCGAAAGATGCGCTCGTAATACGTCCAGTCTGATAGGGAAAAGCTTGCTTAGTGATCAGACTTGCGACGTTGCCATTAGATGCGGCAACCTTTAGGCGGCATTCAGCAGCACTCTGCTCAAGCAGGTGGTTTACCTGTGTAACCTTGACGCCAGCGGTTGTCTGCTCATTCTTAGCCCAGATATTCTGGTCAATATCCAGGAGGTTAGTGTCATCAAAGATGGCTAACGGCGTCTGGACACGAGGAATACCCAGCAAGTCATCACGAACCTGGGATGGAGCACTCAGGTTGTCGAGAATAGGAATCGGAGTCTGATCCGATGCGACAACAACTGGAAGCGAATTGGTGGAAGTGTTTTGGCCAGCCGGTACAGGCGTAGTCCTGCCGACACTGATTACACTTACGCCTTCCTCAACATTGGCCATAACTTAAAACTCAGCTAACAGAATCTCTAGAGATGCGGGGGAGAACCTCAAGGGTTCCTATTGCGAGTGTGTCCTCTTTGTAGACACTTACTGTTCCTTGATTGGAACCAACAGAAAACGCAGGTGCGCCTGCTGTTGTAGGGTTAATTTCAAATACGTTGCTACTAATAATAGATAGCTTGTTTGCATTAAAATCAACCCCATCATAGACACTTTGCCCTGTCCCAGAAAGAATAATTTGATCCTCAACAGTTAACTTGTGAGCGGCGCTCGTAGTAATACGAACCTTGTTGGCGGTAACACCACCCGTAGTAGTGAATGAGGTTCCTGCGGAAATTGAAGAAACAGTGGCCTGATTGAGTGAGAAGTATTCCCGTAAGTCCCACAGATACTTACCTTGCAATTCATCTGACGCATCAGTTGAAAGTGCAAGACCAGACTGCTCCTCGCCACGCTCGGTATAGCCAAGGGGAACATTACGACCGAGAGCCTCGGTTTGCCGACTTGTAAGCTTTAATGCAATCTCACCCCTAGCTGCATTAAGCTCGACAATTCCAAAACTATCAACAGCAGAAGCAGGAGTAGTGCTGTCGTTGAAAAAACGCCTGATGTCAGCTACCAATACAGAGCTACTTACGTTATGTGGTGTGCCCCATGGTTTTTCAATAGTTAAAAACAGTTCGTCAAAACTGTCCCCCTCTCTGACAGTAACCGCAATATTGTCAAGAGCCATTTGCTATTTACCTAGGAGCTTACGCAATAACCTTTGTTGTGGTGATGAGTTTTGATCTACAGGTTGTTCCTGAGGACCACTACGCGCTTTATCTAACTGTAACTGATACAATTCCACGACTGACTTATAGTATTCAGAATTCAATTCAACTAAGCGCATATTTTCTTGTTCTAATCGCTTAAGACGTTCATATAAAGCTTCGGGAGGTACTGGTTTGTCGCGATAAACAGTTCTTACAACTGGGGCGGTTTGTTCCTGAAGTTGAGAGATGGTCTCGTCGCGATCAGAGAGCGCCAAATCGGTAGTGCGCTGGTAAGAACGTAATTCGTCCTCTAATTGTTTAACACGCAACTCAGCGGCGGCTAATTGGCTTTTAAGTTGCTGATTTGAAACTAATGTCTCACTTAACTCACCAGCAACACGCTTGAGCTGGACACGTTCATAAACGGTTGAGGATTGCAGTACCTGATTAGATGGCTTGATGCTGTTATCGGCACCTGGAGAAACGTCAAACTCGGGGATGTTTGGGACACGCCACTTGATAGTGAAATCAGTGCGACGAGTGTCGCCGTCCTGCTTGTAACCCACCATGTAGTGAACCCCTGCAGGAGTGGGGTCTAATATCAGATCTATCGCCCCATCAATAACTTTAAAGTGGCGCTCATGCCTGCCACAACCGAAGAATGGTTTAGATGGCTGCACCGCCAGGATGCCACTGCGATCATCGGAAAACAGGTGACCGAAGACTCTGGTCATAATCAGACTTGGCGATAGGAAATTGTTAAACCAACGTTTGCAGTACCCGTTTGAACAACATTGAGCTTCTCTCCAGCACCAGACTCAAACAGACCTAAGTCACTTGATAGAGAAACAGTTCCAGCAGCCGGGATTTGGAAAGTACCGGAAATATCGGTTGTCGCGTTAGTTTGGAATTTGATGGTACATGCTGCATCAGAACTGATAGAGACAGCAGTCACACGAATTTTCTTAGACGCGACAGCAGTTACAAGATCAGCCGAAGCTGTGATGTTAGAGGCAAGAAAAAGAACCTCGTCAGAAAAGACATCATGAAATGTCAGGTAACCATCGGCTAATGCTCCTGTACCCGTACCACGGATATAGGCGTCATTACCATTGGCATCACGTCCGTACAGAGCCATTTATATAAAAGACAGAAGTGTAAGATTGTTGACGTTGTCAAACTCGGCAACCATGCCGAATAGCTGAAACTGTCCAGATGTGACAAAGGGAGTCTTTGTCCCGTCTCTTAGAATCGACCGTATTCTAACTGTAGCGTTTTCAAAATCTTCACCACTAAATTCAATTCTTGGCGTCCTTGGTTGACCGATATTAATGAATTCATTCTCAATGTCGTCGAAGACATCGACTTCATAATGGTCTACTCGATCGTCCTCTATAGCCTGAGAAAACAAGCCTCCAAAGACAACGGAGTCTAGGGTGACATAAGGGAAATAAGACGGAGGTTCCCACTCACAAATAACACGATTAGGCATGGTTAAAGATTACGGATGCCGAAGTTAATTTTCTTAGGATTGATTGCAGGGTTTCTAGACTTGTAATAGGTTCTGGTCGATGCACCGTAGTCAATAGCTCCAGTGCCGACAAAATCAAACTTACGGTCTGTATAAAGAATTGCAATGACCTGGAAAGTACCTTTAGCCTCTTCTTCAACTGATTGAACGCGATAACGTCTGAAGCTATTTTCATTGGCTTCGTCTACCAGAATCCACATTTGAACAGATGTAGGTACTGATCCAAACGAACCATTGATAGTAATACTGCTGCCAGACACACTTGAAACTTTATTTCTTTGAGCTATACCTGAGTTCCCATATGTGTATAGATACCAGTCCCCGGTTGAGTTGTGCCCAACAATATCCCTGTCAGCGACAATTCCTGTATTAGTAGCAGTTTTAATACGCCCTCCAGAAGTTATTCGTGTTTTCAAGGGATCAGCAACAAGACAAATATCTCCTGGCAAAAGCATGGCCCCATCGGTGCCGACCTTAAACGAAACAGTCTCTGTGTTTAGCGTATTACTTGCCAACACATAACGACCTAGACGACGAGCCTGATCTCTAGACGTACAACCTAAGGCCCTAACACTCTGTTGGTTATAACCATATCTTTCGATCGATGGAGCATCTTCAACAACCTCTTTGTTTTCTGCGTAAAACTCGTTTGGATTGATAAAGCTAACCTCAACAGCAGTAGTACGAGCTTTGCGAGCAGTACCCTCATAGTTGAAACATGGCGTCGTAACCTCACCCTCGTCATCTACTTCCTGGACACAATTAGCTTCAGAATAAAGTCGGTATAAAGATGTTTCGCTGGCATTGACCTGCCTATCGACAATCAAAGTTACAAATCCACCAGCGTAAATGAGCGATCCGTTAAAAGAAGATGCAACAGATCTAATAAGATCTAACGCATCAGAATTCCTATTTATATAACCGTTAAAGGTATTTCGTGGTCCATTACCTACTTTTTCATCGCAATAATCTGCCGCACGTTTGAAAGATGCGAGATCAATATCATCGATGCTGATGCCGGGAGATACCCGGTCAATGGGATCGGGACCAGTAGTTGTGTAATCACGTCTACCTAATCCATACCTAGGGTTCGTAAGCAGGTCCAGCAACACATAGACAGGGTTCTGACTCCAGGCGTAGCTGACTTTCAAACTGCTATCTAAAGTGGGAACCTTGATCCCACGAAAAAGCCCTTGAATCCTTGGCATTGAGGTAAATTCACCTGCACCGAATTTGACGCCAATAACAGCGGCACCAGGATAAATAAGCTTTTCAGACCAAGTGACATCGGCAGATACAAATTGAACATCACCCTTCACCCATGAAAATCCGTATGTATTTTCTCCACCTTTATGTTGTTCTGGATCAGGAATTTCTCCTTTATCGAGCCTTGTGAGTTGGACAGAAATAGGTACGGCAGCCCCACTAATATTTACCTCAGGAATTTTTCCATCTTCTTTGTATAGTTTTTGTGACTTTAGAGGCCCTCTATCTTTAACTTCTTTGTTGTATAAAATAGTTCCGTCACCAGCAATTACTCGTAAATTCCATCGAAGATACTCATCACCATTTTCAGGCAGACTGACGCTGTCGTGGGGCTTGGTGTCGTATGGCCTGTACTTCGTTTCAGGTGCGCCACCATCGTTTGGTGTTGATTGTCGAATTTGGTAGCAAGGACCCCTCAAAATCCGAATCTTTAAAGTGTCACCTTCGACCTGAGCAAAAGACCGGACGATTTGCGTATTAGGATCGCCAGGAGCAACTTTACCTAAAGTAGAGCCAACAGAAAGATGAAATCCAGCAGACTTTACGACATCAATCTTTTTAGTTGTCTGAGTGCCATCAGTTAGCTGAATGTCCGTAACTGAACTGGCTGAAGATTGCAGACCATTAAAATAAAGATCTTCGGAGGGTCCGTTAGGTAAGCCCTCGATCTGCCCTTCAGAAATAATTGAAAAGTGATACCCTTCGTTGTCGTCTATGTAAGAGGAGATAATTGGCATGTTAGTTGCCAAGAATTCACCGTATAAAAGAGGTACGGGTGTTCCAGCATCGGCTGTAGGTTTGCCACCATTAAAAACAGCGTCATTAGCTTCAGAACCTTCTTGTTTGCCATCTGTAGGCAGGCCGGGGGCAAACAAACCGGCTATACCCATAAATATCAAGCCAAAGCCCAGCGCCATTAACGAGGTTGAAATACCGGCAGATAATGTTCCTACTGCGCCATAAGTGATAATAAATCCTGGCATTGCCAAAGCAACAAGAACGATGCCAAGGACAATTAGTCCAATGTTCTTGAAAGTAAAGTTAAGAGCACCTGTGATTACAGGTACTAAAGTAAATGACCCACATCCTAGGCCCAACTCATCGTAATTTGTACTGTTACTCCGTTCTGTTTTGACTTGAAAAAAGATGCCGTGTTCATGAGCAGAGGTTAAAAACTCACGAAAGCCAGGAAGTAATTGACAGAGACTTCTAATGGCTTCGTTAGGGTTACGGACGGCAAGCCTGTGCTTACGACCGAATCGTTTACCTGCAACGCCTTCAAGCTTAATCTCCATCATGATGTAAGTACCTTCTCAAATATCTGCAGGCCATCTTGTACTGACCATCGTTCAATACGATCAGCCTCAATGACATACACATAAGATGTCAACTCCATATTCGCAGCTACCGCCATATCGTGCTCACTAAAACCTTTTGTCCCAGATGGGTGAGAGTGAAAAATGATCGACGATCCATTCTCTAGATAGTCGTCAGCACTTATTAGAAAGCTCTCTGTGGGCGTTTCAGCTCTGTTTGGGACACGAACAGCCCGACCGTCTACAACAAACCCACACACCTCTTCTGGTGCCGCCTGCTTACTAAGTCGAGCGATCCTTTGCCGTAGACGTTTAGACATTAATTTTGAACCGTAGGGAACCCGCCATAGCGAAGATCATTGTTTGCTCCGAAATGAGCACGGCACGCAGCAAGTGATTTTCACAGCCATCAGCTTGACCAGCGGTAGGTACGTTTGGTCCGGCGTAAGTGCAGTCAGGCCCGCGATACTCAAAAGGGCAAAAATTTGAGTAAAGCCGACGACGAGGAATTCGTAATCCCTCTACATCAAATACAGACGACTAACTCGTAAGTTACACCTAGCTTATTCTCATCGGTTTTACGTTGGAAGTACCAAGTATCAGGCGTAAAGTGCGCCCCAGAGTCGAAAGTTGATTGGACAACCCCACCAATTGAATGCAAAAATTTTGCATAAGTACGGATACGAACAATTTTAAAACCAATCAAATCGTCAAAGTCACGCGACAGATCGGTCATACCTCCATCAACGTTGGCGAAGATAACCTTGGGAGTAGGTAGTTTATTGCTACCTGAAATTGTGACGCTCCCAAATGATATAGGTGTTGGCTTATATTCACGGACCACGCGCTGGGGAGTGTCGTCCACATACTTAACGGCTTTACCCTCTGTCTGCTCAGGCGACACAAGAAAAAGACCTGCCAGCCCATCTGTCTTGCAACGATGAGTTATCAGCGTCAAGAATAAAAAGCTGAATTAAAGAGTCTTCTTTTAGTGCCATTAGTTCGCACCTCGGGTTTCGCGTACAAGCTGGGCACTGAGTTTTTCAGGTCTGTTATACCCCGCGTTAGGATCGCCTACAAAGTCTTTCCACGGTTGGTCAGGTACACCACTAAATATAGGTGCAGTTATTCCAGTGCCTGTAGTGTTTTGATAAGCACTAAGCGCACTTAAATAGGTTGAGTATCTGTTTCCTATGGCGCTGTTATAACCACTGCCAATAAGTCGATACATATGGGCCTTGAGACCAGTAAGAGTGCTATTGGATTGATAACCAATTGGAACCTCTCCAAAACCTGTATGGTATGTAATTTCAATATCACCATCATCAGCTTCATCTACTACTGCTGTTGCGGTGCTTCCGATACTGAAGAAAGCAATGTCCGTATATAACAAATCTATTCCTACATTCCCGGCACCGGGATTATATAGAAGATAGAAATTTGGAGGATTTACAATATCCGTAATATCTGCAAGGGAGCTTAGGGCCGGGGTTATACGGACATATTTTCTATCGATGTCGTTACCCTCGAAATCAACTGCAGCACTTGTTTCAATAGCAGGACTATTACCTGAATTAGTAAATTGTGTTAGATACTGCCAGGGTTGTTCGCCTAGTAATTCATCGTACTTTTGCTCAACCTCCTGAAGCGTTAAGTCGCTTAAACCTGGGTAGCCATTCAATTCGTCTACACGACTTTGATAAAACGATTGCTCCGCACCCTGAAAATCGTCTAAAGCATCGGAAAGACTTCTGTAAGACGGATTATCAAGGTCTAATGAACTTTTTTGTACGACATTTCTACGCGCCATTACTCCGAATAAGCCTCCATAAGGGTAAAAGTGAATACCTGAAAAGACTTTGCAGGTCCTGGCAAAACTGTCCTGTCGTAGCTGTTGCCTTTTAATCTGTAACGACGTGCTGTAGTGCTAAAAGGTGTCAACGTCGCTAAAAAGAAATCACCTACAGCAACTTTATCTAGATTGATACGCAGAGTATTCGCATCCGCAGTACCTAAAGGACGTGTGGTCACGTCGTACTCGGTCATGCGTGTCTGAATACCATCAGAGGCAACCTGCTCATAGCCGTCTCCAAAGCTAAATTTTCGGACACGATGTACGACTTTTTCGTTGATCTCCATACGAAGATCAATACTCAGATTAACGTCGGCCATTGTAAAGAAGTCCTCCCGCTCTTCGCTCGTCTATGATCACTCTCTTGACCGCTGAGTTAATAGCCAGTCCGAGCTTATTAGCATTATCGCCAGAAAGTTCGGAATCAGCTTGACCGCCCTGGTCCACGTTGACAGTAATGTTAGTTTGAATATTGCTTGCTCCACCCTTACCCATATCAACAGGGATAGATTTACCATCGGGCAAAGGTACAACCGCTTCATTCATACCGCCCTCACCAATCAAAGCATTAGTAGGTTTGGTGACGATGCCTCCCGTTGCAAACGGGCGCGGCGTCGAGAACGAGGGGAAATCGGGCATCATATTAAATACACCATCTGCTGTAGATGCTGTATTTGTAACCGCCGAACCACCAAACGCGCTAAAAGCACCCTTCAATAGATTGATAATGATCAACTTGGCGATCATCTGAGCAGCCATTTTCAGGAAGGCTTGTCCAATAGACTTGAAGAATGAGTGGAACGCCTCCTGTATGGTCATCGTTCCTGTAAGGACACCGTTAATTGAATTGGCTAAAGCACTGTCAATTGCGGTGAACATTTCAGTAACCCTGGCCCTTGTATCGGTTACAAATTCCGTTGCGCTTGAGATGTAATCACCAATGGCCTGGCTGGCACCGTTCTGTGCCGAGTTCATGCCCTCTAAGGCTTCCTTTGCTCCGTTTGCCGCATCTCGAATTGCTTTGATGGCTTCGGCGTACTCTTCTGCAGAAATTTTTCCTTGCTCAAGCAAGAGATTAAATTGCTTCTCTTGTGCAGCAGCGTCTTTTGTAATCCGCGCCTGCTCTAGTTGCATCTCGATCATCTGTGGAGAGAAGCCCTCCAACTGCAAGCGATTCCTTAACTTCAGCTCAGCAGTTTCTTCCTTTAGTGCCGCTGCACGCTCGCGGAAAGCTGCAGTGGAATTGTTCAGCATCGTCTCGAATGCGTTTGCCTGGAAGTCATCGATATTCACTGCAAAGTTTGCCCGACGTGCCTGAGCGCCGGTCAGTCTTGCTCCCTCTCTATCCAGGTTGCCCTGTGCTCTGGCACGATCTGCCTCAGAAGCAGCCTCGTCTACTTGAGCCTGTGCTGCTTCAACACGCCTTTCCGCCTCGTCTACAGCAGCATCCAAGCGATTCAACTGATCTTCGATATTTGTGTTCTGAGTTAGATAGGCATTGATGGTTTGCTGCTGTGCCCTCGCTGCACCTCTTAGGCCAGACAGTACAAGGTCTTGCTTCTCTTTCTCAAGCCTTTTTTCGATGGCCGATGTCTGCTCAGCAAGTTGGCGTTGTTGACGAGCGGCTTCCTGGACGAGCCTGCGTCTGTTGGCAGATTCAATCTTCGCCACTTGAGCAGCGATGGCTTCAGGGCTTTGACCGCCACCTCCAGACCCTTGGCGGTTTTTAATCAGGTCTTCGGCAGTCACCATCTCGTCGCGCTCGATGGTGCCCTTTTGCCTGCCTTGTAATTCAGTAAGTTTGGCTTCCAGGTCGCGGATAGTTTTGCGTGTTTGACCTAAAGCACCAACTGCTCGACCATGACTTGCTCTGCCTCTTGGATCTTTTGCAGTTGATTCTTTAATGTTCCCGTCTTCATCGAGAAGACGTGCTTCTTGGTCTTTCAACCGCTCGTTTGCAGCTGCAAGTTCTCTTTGGGTTTTGTTGATAGCTCCTTCAGTACCTATACCCAGGAAATTAGAAAGGGCAACAATAGCCGCGTTGATATACCCAACGATTTCTGCAAATACTTTCTGGAACGCAGCTCCTATAGGTTGCAAGAATGCACCGATATTACGCTGTAACTCTTTAAGTTCATTGTCTAGACGTAACCCGGCTTCAGCGCCGGAGTCACCAATCTTTTTAGCATCCTCTCCGAACTGATCAAATAAACCATTAGAGAAGTTGACGAACTCTTCTACAGAGACAGTTCCTTGTTCTAAACGCTTATCAAGCTCAGCCGTGGTAATACCCATCGACTTCGCAAATAGCGCCACTGCGCCAGGCAAACGCTCACCAATTTGCCCCCTTAATTCTTCAGCAGAGACCTTACCTTTGCCGAATACTTGAGTAGCAGCAAGCAAAATACCGTTCGCTTGTTCTTGCGAACCTCCTAAAGCTTTGTTTGCAGCAATGAGACCTTTGAAGGACTTAGCAATATCATCAGACTCAACACCTGTCGCTTTTGCAGATGCTGCAAACCTAGTAAATGCTGCAGTAGCAGTATTGAAAGGTACGTTGAAATCCTTGACGACCTCTTTGATCGCCACCATTCCTTGAGCGGCTTCCTCAGCGCCAAGGGTGCCGACTAAGGCCAGACGTAGCTTCTGACTTTCTGCAGCTGCTGAGGCTGCATCGCTGGCGTATTGAAGAGTTGCTCTACCTAAGTCCTCAAACGCCTGTAGCGCCCTCGTGGCGACAACCGCCGCAAGACCTGCAATACCGCCGGTCAGAGCCGCAGCAGCACCACCCGCTGCTCCAAACCCCTGAGAAAGTCCACCACCTATTGCTGCACGCTTACCTGTATTGCCTCTGAAGCCCCGCATTGGAGCTGCAGGGCCAATAGGTCTGCTGAACTGCGTCGAACCTAAAATCTTCTGAGAATTTGCAACGTCTTTTAGTTCTTTTTCTAGACGCTTTGCACTGGAGACGCCTTTCTCTAAGGACTCATTGAGCCTTACATGCCTGATAGTAAGTTGAGCAACCTTCTGATCAACTTTGGTCGTATCAAGTCCAGCCCTTACAAACCGCTGTTGTTCTTGAGTCGCCTCCCGAAGCTCGTTTGATACTCGCTGGATCGATTTGGCAGTAGTTACATTTGCCCTCCTCCGGCGTTGAAGATTTTTTTCTGCCGCTGCTGGATCAGATTGAACCTGTGCTCTACGAATCTGATTAGTATCGATTCGGGTCAGCTCTTCTAGGGTTTTTTCGTAACGCTTGACCTCCCGAGAGGCTTCTTTGAAAGCACCCTTAGTCTCAGCAATTTTCTTGGATAAGCGAGCTAAGTAAGCTTCACTGTTTTGACTGAACTTACCGCTCGCAGTAGCCTTCGCGGCAAACCCTAGTTGCGTGAACTCTCTTTTTGTCTGAGATAATTGCTTTCCTAATGAATCAAAGCTGCTTTTCTGACTCTTGAGACTTTTACTTAAACTACTCGCTAAATTATTTGCAAGCTTCGTAGCTTCAGCCAGCTCGCGCTTGTACTGACGGCTATCAACTGAAAGTTTATATTCAAAGAAAGCCTGAGCCACAGTTAATCCCTGCCGTATTTTTAGTTTATCGTCAACCTATAACTTTCTTAAGTGAAGCAATAACATGGATCGGCAACTTACGCTCCATAATTAGACGTTTGAATATTTCATTGGTTTCGTCCATTGATCTTGCATGTTCAGGATCAATCGGGAACGGCAATAGTTTGTTTATATCTGGTGGCTTGGCGTTGCTGTTATTTCCACCAAAACTTTGAGCTATGCCGATGATAATTGACGTAAGGCGGGCCGTGCTTATCGAATAAATGTTTGCCATTCGCTTGTCACGGTTACCTGCAAGCCGGATCACCTCGTAAATAGCTTTTGTAGGTAGTCGCAAAAAATCATCCCTGCCAACTTCATTACCTGCAGGGGTTGCTTTGAACTCGGTATAGACATTTAGTAGATCAAGAGGAGAGGTCGCTAGATAGGCCCTGAAAGCTTCTATACGGGCTTCAACAACCTCCAGGGTTAGTTTCCCTCAGAGGCCTCATCATCGTCCTCAGAAGGCCATCCGTTGCGTTCCCACTCCAAAAACTCGTAGATAGTGTCTAGTAGCTGGGACGGCATACAACGTGTGTCGTCTATGTCCCATTCGTTGAGCAGCACCCATTTAGACTTTTCCTTGATCTCTCCCCTGTAGCGAATGAACAGGGTGACGGTCTCGATCTTCTGCTCGGATAGTGACTGCCCTTTGGTCTGGATGTCCGCCAGCTCCTCGACATAGTCAAAAACGATGTCCTGATTGCTGTCCACATCGGACAAGGCTTCCAGTGCTTCCTGAACGCCAATGCCGCGCTCCTTTGAAACGTCGCGGGCGATCTTCAATAGGGCATAGGTATTGCGGGCCTGACGACGGCCTACCTCCTCAATACCTTCAGCCTCACCAGCAACTAGATCCTTGTAAATGGGGAACCTAAATGGTGCAATGTCGTAATACTCTTTCTTCCCAAAAAAAGCCTGTGAATACTTACTCATACTATAAAAAATAATGTATCCATAGCAACCATCTCAGTAGACTGATTGGCTGCGTCGGTTGGAATTTCTATCGTCAAGCTAACACCTTCTTCAGTAAAAAGTTTCATTGGAGACAACGTTGAAGGGGCGATATAAACCGCCCCCACTTCGAGTGTTTCACCTTTAACTTTGCAATTGATGAAGTAAGACTGCTTGTCCTCAGAGGTAAGCAGATCAACTTGCATCAGGCGTAAACGTCAATCTGTGAAGTGCTGTTGTTAAGCGTGCCGACGAAGATCTCTCCTCTTGACTGGAAGCTCCAGCTATATTCGATCAAACCGTCACTAGGTGCAGCCTCAGAGACGCCAGTCACACAAGCTTGGAAAGCACGAGTGAAGTACAAGAAGTTGTTGCTGCTGTCCTGTCCAAGCAGGGTGAGCATCTCGACGAAGATCTCTTTATCGGGATCGGATTCAGCGCCCAACACCAGTGTCAGCGCAGGGTCAACGTCTGCTTGAGGTGCTCCAGAAGTCAGGCTATTGATGAAGAAAGAAGTGCAAGCAAGCTCGCCTGATTGGGTCACGCCCACAGAGTCCCTGAAACCGTTATCGCCTAGCAGGAAAAACTCTTGGGAGGTAGGTGCAGGAGTGAACTCAGCCTGAGTCAGCCCCTTAAAGTTGATCATCGTTGCACCAGTTGGGCTGGTGTAAGTGCCGCTGATTACGCCGCTGCCGTGGCTGGCAGGAGTGAGTCTGGTGCCGCTAGGGTCAGCGATCCGCAAAATGCGGTCCCGTCCCTTTGCAAATGCACCTCCAGGAAGTTGAGCCATTAGCCTATCTCAGTGTGAATTGAGTAATCGGGGATAG